>JADMIO011430628.1_pt1 | contig 14107 bp, 13 predicted proteins | sample 8958161 | NCBI WGS metagenome assembly JADMIO01 (sample SAMN16585339, study PRJNA669376) | soil metagenome | isolation source: Crop rotation soil | place: USA: Cullars Rotation, Alabama | collected 2011 | reverse complement strand
CGCGGCGCAGCGACGAAGTGCCGAATTTTGCGCCCTGCGGCAAATCGCGGATATGCTTGGCATGGGTCGATATCAGTGCATCATGCACATCCTCACGCGGCAATACAGCTGCAATGATGAGTCCCTCCGGTAGCATCGTCGGCATGTCTTTCAGCGAATGCACGGCGAGTTCCGCCTGCCCGGAAAGCAGCGCCTCTTCCAATTCTTTGGTGAACAACCCTTTTCCGCCAATCTCCGAAAGCGGCTGCCCGAGGAACTTATCGCCGCTCGTCGTCATACCGATAATTTCATGAGGCGCGGCAAGCCGACCGGCGACTTCATGCGCCTGGGCGAGGGCAAGCGGGCTTTTGCGGGTAGCGATGCGGAGGATCATAGGTGGCAGGTTACAGGTGACAGGTGGCAGAAAAGCCTATAATAGTCTGACACCTGACACCTGTCACCTGTAACCTTATGACCACCATCCTCGGTATCGAAACCAGCTGCGATGAAACCGCCGCCGCCATTGTCACCGGCGCGAAGGAAATCCGCGCGAATATCGTGCTGTCGCAACTGGCCGAACATGCGGCCTATGGCGGTGTCGTGCCGGAAATCGCCGCGCGCGCGCATATGGAGCATGTCGAGCGCGTCATCGCCAAAGCGCTTGCCACCGCACAGTGCAGCTTCGCCGATCTGGATGCCATCGCCGTCACCGGCGGCCCCGGCCTCATCGGCGGCGTGATTGTCGGGGTGATGACGGCCAAAGCCATCGCCAGCGTGCACAATAAACCCTTCATCGCCGTGAACCATCTGGAAGGCCACGCACTCACCGTACGGCTCACCAGCGACATAGAATTTCCGTATTTGCTCCTGCTGGTTTCCGGCGGCCACTGCCAGTTCCTCATCGCGCATGGCGTAGGCAATTATACCATCCTCGGCGGCACGGTGGATGATGCACTCGGCGAAGCCTTCGACAAAGTCGCAAAAATGCTCGGCCTGCCGCAACCCGGCGGCCCGCATGTCGAAAAAATGGCCAAAGACGGCGATGAAAACGCCTTCGCTTTTCCCATTCCGATGAAGGGTCGCGAGGGCTGCGACCTGTCTTTCTCCGGGTTGAAGACCGCCGTGCGCCTAGCAGCACCAGGTGCAAAACCCGAAGACATCTGCGCCTCATTCCAGCGCACCGCCTGCGATGCACTTATCGACCGCACGAAGAATGCCATCGCTATGTTCCGCAAACATTATCCTACAGGGAAAGATTTCGTGCTGGCAGGCGGTGTTGCAGCAAACCAGAAAATCCGCGAGCGACTCACCGCCTTATTGGCAGAACACGATATGCGCCTCACCGCCCCACCCACCGCGCTCTGCACCGACAACGCCGCCATGATCGCCTGGGCGGGCATCGAGCGCTACCGGCTCGGCCTCACCGATTCGCTGGATTTTGAACCCCGCGCCCGCTGGCCGTTATAGCGGCCAGGCGAGCATGCCGGAGCTGCGGATGATATTGCGCGCCGCGTCGCTGCCGAGATATTTGATGAATTTGCGCGCTTCCACCATGTTATCACCGGCGATGACCACCGCGTAATACATGATCGGGCTGTGGCTGCTGGCGGGGAACACGTCGATAATTCGCGCGCGCTCCATCAACAATGCTTGGCCATAAATAAAAACACCGAATGCACCATGCTGCGTCACCTGGTCGACCATCTCATCCAGGCTTTTCGGATACAGCGTATAAGGCTCCAGCACATCGAGCGCGCCTAAATTCCGCAGCGCTTCTTTTTCATATTTTCCCTCGGGAATATATTCGGGATTGCCGATGAGCAGCGCCGGTTCGTCATGCATCGCATGCACCAAAGGTGCTGCCATAAAATTATCGGAAAGCTTCATCGAGAGCTTGGAATCTTCGCCGCCGACCAGCGCCAGTTTCCCGCGCGCGAATTCCATTTTGGAATGGATATCGATGAGGCCTTGCGTTTGCAATTCCGCGATCCATTTCGCATCGGGTGTGATGAGGATATCGGCGCTGCTACCCTCTAAAATCTGCTCGGCCTGTAATTTTTTTTCAACGAAGGAGGCGGAAACACCGACATCCTGCGTGCGCGCATAATCGCGCGCGAGCTTGGAAACAGCTAAGCTCGCGCTGCTATCGGCCATGATGGTGATGTTAGAAAGGGCAAACGCCGGTGCGCTACAACACAGAAAAACGCTGACGGAAACGACCACCCTCCCCCATAGGGGGAGGGCTGGGGCTGCGCCCTGCGAAGCCACTGGGCGTAGCGGGGTGGGGGCAGGCTTGCGTCGGCCGAACGATACTAATTCAAGCGACAGCGCAAATAATGCCCCCCTCCTAACCTCCCCCCTACGGGTGGAGGGACTGAAAGCGAGCCAGGTTCTCAGGCGTGAGCTGTGCGGTGACGGTGAGCGTTTCATCGGTGGCCTCTTGGGAAACCACTCTACCATGTGCGTGCAGCCAGGCAAGCGTCTTGCCATCGGTGACGGACAAGGAAATCACCACCTCTTCCAAATATTTCCGGCTGATTTCTTCTGAAATCATCGCACACAGTGCTTCCACTCCCTCGCCGCTCAGTGCCGATACCGCCAGCTTTCCCTGCGCAAATAGCGCCGCTTTGGTCCCATCATCCAGCCGGTCAATTTTATTATAGACCTCAAACATATGTTCCGGCAGCGCGTCGCTCGCGAATAATCCGCGCAACACTTTTTCGACATCCTGCTTTTGCGCTTCCGCATCGGGATGCGAAATATCGCGCACATGCAGCAGCACATCGGCTTCGAGCACTTCTTCCAGTGTCGCGCGGAAAGCGGCGACCAGCTCGGTCGGTAAATTCGAAACAAACCCCACCGTATCCGACAAAATTATTTTCTGCCCATCCGGCAAGGTCACGCCGCGCATGGTGGGGTCGAGCGTGGCAAATAGCTTATCCATCGCCACCACTTGCGCGCCGGTCATACGGTTGAACAAAGTGGATTTCCCGGCATTGGTATAGCCCACCAGCGCCACCACCGGATAGGGCGTATCGCGCCGGACTTTGCGATGCAACTCGCGCGTACGCGTCACCTGCTCCAGTTGTTTTTTGATTTTGGCGATGCGGTCGCGAATCAAACGGCGATCGATTTCAATCTGCGATTCACCCGGGCCGCCTAGAAATCCGAAGCCGCCGCGTTGGCGCTCGAGGTGCGTCCAGCTGCGCACGAGGCGCGATTTCTGGTAGTTGAGCGCCGCCAGCTCAACTTGTAATTTCCCCTCATGCGTCCGCGCCCGCGCGCCGAAAATTTCTAAAATCAACGCCGTGCGGTCGATGACTTTGCAGTTCCACGCCTTCTCTAAATTCCGCTGCTGCACCGGGCTTAAGCTATGATTGACAATAACAAGCGTTGCTTCCAGCTCCGCAATATATCCGGCGAGCTCCTCAATCTTCCCGCTACCCATCAACGTAGACGATTTCGCCTCGGCAATCGTCACAATCGCCGACCCCGCCACCTCTAAATCAATCGCATGCGCCAACCCCACGCACTCCTCCAAACACGCCTCCGCATCGCGCAATTCATCTTTTGTATTGCGCTTGAATTGAGGGTGGATAAGGAAGGCAACAGAGGACATTTTATATAATTCAATTGGTTGTATTGCTTTTTATTAAGAATTTTCATAGGATATTCCATGAAAGTATGCTAAAATAGTGATAATGACAAATGGAAGAACAGGATTTAGAGCAGAAAAAAAATCCCGGTCAGCAGTGAGGGAAGCAAAAATTCGCACCTTCTACATAAACGCAAAGTTCAATGAACCAGAGGTTATTGGCAGCCCAGGTCAAATTGGGGAATGGTGCGACAAATTGGCGCTTCATGCCAGCCTACATCCCGAGCAAGCAAAAACATGGTGTAATGTTATACGCACTATCGAAAATGAAAATGATGCAGCAAAGAAAAGCAAGCTTACTAATGTTCTGCTAGACGAATTTCGCGATGCCATTGATAGAGAAATGCCAGCCAGAAAAATTGCCGGACGCACAAAGTCGTATGCAATGTCTGCCAGAAATGCTGGTGATAGAGGCCTCACAAATAATCGTTCGACCTTCACCCACGGTGGCGGCAGAGCACATTAATCCCAGACAGGGCGCGCCTATCCCGCCTTCTCATCCCCCGAATGCAACCCCAGCATCTTAAGTTTACGGTGCAGCGCCGAGCGCTCCATGCCGACGAAGCTCGAGGTTTTGGAGATGTTGCCGCCGAAGCGGTCGATTTGGGCGGCGAGATATTGTTTTTCGAACAGCTCGCGCGCGTCGCGCAGCGCCATCGACATGATGTCGGCATTGGTTTCCGGGCGGGAGAGGATGGGGTTCGAGCTCAAAATTTCCGGCGGCAACTCATCGGCGCGCACCGGCTCGCGGCTCGCGGTCGCCATAATCAGCAGCCACTCCATCATATTGCGCAATTGGCGCACATTGCCCGGCCAGTTATAGGCCTGCAGCATCGCCACCGCTTCGCCGGAAAGCTCGCGCGAAGGCACGCCCGCCGCATCCGCCGCGCGTTTCAGGAAATAGCGGCAGAGGTCGGAAATATCTTCGCGGCGCTCTTTAAGCGACGGCAGGCGAATCGGCACCACATTCAGCCGGTAATATAAATCCTCGCGGAAGCGCCCGGCGGCGATTTCCTGCTCCAGCTCGCGGTTGCTGGCGGCGATGACGCGCACATCGACTTCCACCTGTTTATTCCCGCGCATCCGGGTGAATTTCTGCTCCTGCAACGCGCGCAGCACCTTGCCCTGCGTCTCGAGCGGCATGTCGGCCACCTCGTCGATATAGAGTGTGCCGTTATGCGCGCGCTCGAATAATCCCAGCTTTTCCGCGCCTCCGGTGGGGTTCGAATCCTCGATGCCGAACAGTTCCGCTTCCACGCGATCAGGCGTGAGCCCGGCGGCGTTCATCACCACGAAATTGCCATTGGCGCGCGTCGATTTCGCATGGATGAGGCGCGCGACCATTTCCTTGCCCGTGCCCGGCGCACCGGTAATCAGCACGCGGCTGGCGGTGGGAGCCACTTTGTCGATGGCGCTACGCACCTGCTGCACCGCCGCCGAATTGCCGTTAATCTGCATCTCATAAGTACCGCGTGTTTTCAGCTCAATATTTTCCGTCTTGAGCTGCAAATGCTCGAGCGCACGCGCCACGACCAGCAGCAGACGGTCTTCCTTAAACGGTTTCTCGATAAAGTCATACGCGCCCATTTTGATGGACGACACGGCGGTTTCGATGTTCCCATGCCCGGAAATCATGACGACCGGCAGCAGCGGATATTTTTTCTGCACCATCTCGAGAATCCCGAGCCCATCCTGCTCGCTGCCCTGCAGCCAGATATCGAGGATGAGCGCCGACGGTACACGCTCGGCAATCGCCTTAAACGCCTCGTCGCTGTTGGCGGCAGTGCGGGTGTTGTATTTCGCGTCTTTGAGGATATCCGCAATGAGGTTGCGAATGTCGGACTCGTCGTCAACGATTAAGATGTCAGCGGTCATGCGGCATTTATATCACAATGTTGCACAAAAGAAAGCGTTACTTTTGCGCCACAGTCTGAATTATTTTCTATAAATAACAATCCGTTATGGTCATCGACGATTTTCTTGACGATGGCCAGACCCAGCCCGGTTCCCGTGGCGCGTGTGGTGATATAGGGCTCCAGCATCTTGCTCGCATTTTCCGCCGGGAAGCCGATGCCGTTGTCGGAAACCGTAAGTAAAACGCGGTCGGCCTCGTTTTTGAGGCCCACGCGGATGATGCCTTTTTGGCTCTGGTCAGGGCGCGCTTCGATGGATTCGGCGGCGTTTTTCACCAGGTTGGTGAGCACCTGCGTCATTTGCCGTTCGTCGCATTCGAACGGCACGGCGGCTTCGGGCAATTCGGCGATGATTTCGAGCGCCGGAAAACCCACCTGCGACGAAAACACCGATTTGCGCACGATACCCGCTAAATCTTCGGTCACGAAACGCGCGGTGGGCATGCGCGCGAAGCCTACGAATTCCTCCACCATTTTGCCGATATCGCCGACATGCTTGGTGATGGTGTCAATATAGCGCGTGTAATTTTCCGCATCTTCGGTGATGAATTTCGCATATTTTTTCTTGAGCCGCTCGGCGGCAAGCTGGATAGGGGTGAGCGGGTTTTTGATCTCGTGCGCCACCCGCCGCGCCACATCCGCCCAGGCGGCGTTGCGCTGCGCGGAAACGAGCAGTGTGATGTCATCAAACGTCACGATATAACCTTCCAGCACCGCATCTTTTTTCTCGGCGGTGACGCGCACATGCAGCGTGAGGTTTTTATCATTGTTCGATAAGGTGAGCGAACTTTGCGCGACATCGCCTTGCAAGGTTTCCGCCTGCGCCAATAATTCCGCGATGCCCGGAAGCAATTCACCGATCGGCGTTTCGGCGGAAAAAGCCAAATCAATTTTGCTAAAAATACTCGCACTCGAACGATTCATGAGCGTAATCTGCCGCTGCGAATTGAGCGCAATTACGCCCGCCGACACGCCCGAAAGCACCGCTTCCGAAAAGCGCCGCCGCTCGTCAAGCTGGCGGTTAGCCTGGATAAGCTCGCCGCGCTGCGATTCGAGCTGCTCGGTCATGCGATTAAAAGTGCGGGCGAGATTGCCCATTTCATCGTTGCCGATATCGGCTTTCACCCGCGCACCATAATCGCCGCCGCGCACGCGCTCGGCCATTTGCATCAGGTTTGAAATCGGCGTGGTGAGGCGCGAGGCGAACACCATTCCATACCAAATGGCGGTGAGCAACAGCACCAGCGCCAGCGACACAAACACCAACGAAAACGCCAACTGCAAATGTCCCAGCTGCGATTGTAGCGCGCGATATTCGGTGACTGCACCTTGCGTCGCGTCCATGTGGCCGAGCACTTTGCTATCGACCAGCCGCCCGATAATCAGATACGCATCCGGCAGCGCGGTCATTTTGACCATCGCGCGGATTTTATCGTCTTCCGCCGTGTTAATCACCACTTCGCCGCGATTCAGGCGATCGAGCGTGTCGGGCGAAATGCTTTCAAAGGCGAGTGCGAAGCTGAGCTTGCCCTGCGCAATAATGCGATTGCGGTACACCACCACCGATTCGGTTAGCAGCCGCAGCGCCGTTTGCGCGCCGACGATGCGGTTGAATTCCTGCGGATTAGAGAGCGCGAGGCCGGCAGCATTGTTCAAATCCTCGGCCATCGCAATCGCATCGCCGCGCATATTTTCCTTATGCTCGTTCATATAGGCCTGCGCCACCGCCAGCGATTCCTCCACCGCCGTCTGCACTTTTTCATTGAACCAGCTTTGCACGCCGATATTGAAAAAAAGCGCCGCAAAAACCGACACCACCACCGTCGGAAAAATCGTCACCGAGGCAAATAAAAGCACCACGCGCGTCTTCAGCTTCGAGCCGACGGAATCCATGCGCAGCGAGGCCCACAGCGCATACACGCGCCAGCCGATAAACATGATCAGCACACCGAGGATCGCCGCGTTCACCTCAAGCAAATTCAATACGCGCCGAGGTTTAAGCCCGACCGACGCATCATTCCCAACGATAGTAAAATAGGTAATGCAGGCAGAAACCACCGCAGCCAGCGTCAGCAACAGCAAGATATTGCGGGCAAGAAAACTGCGGATATTTTTCATGTAGCACTACCCGACCACTGCGCGACATCAATCTGGAGTTCATTGATTTTCTTACGCAGCGTGTTGCGGTTGATACCCAGCACATGTGCGGCTTTGAGCTGATTTCCGCCTGTGGCGGCGAGCGTCATTTCGATGAGCGGGCGTTCGAGCAGCGGCAAGATGCGGTCATACAAACCGGGCGGCGGCAGCTCGTTCGCGCCATGCGCGCCGAAATAAAGTTTCAAATGCGCGCGCACATCCTGCTCGATGGTATTGCCCGCCGCACTCGCATCTTTTTCCACACGCATTTCCTGCGCCACCACCTCCGCGCTGATAACGCTTTCCGAAGTGAGCGCGCATAGGCGATACATCATATGCTCCAGCTCGCGCACATTGCCCGGCCAGCTATAATTCTGCATCACCGCCAGCGCTTCGCTGCCGAGCGTTTTCGCGGGCAGCCCTTTGTCCGCCGCTTTTTTCAGGAAAAATTGCGAAAGCGGCGCGAGGTCTTCCCGCCGTTCACGCAAGGCCGGAATGCGCAGCGGCACCACCTGCAGCCGGTAATATAAATCCTCGCGGAAATCGCCCGCCTGCACCAATTGAAATAAATCGCGATGCGTCGCACACACGATCCGCACATTGCTTTTATGCATTTTCGTGCCGCCGACGGTCGCGAACTCACCCTGCTGCAACACGCGCAGGAGCTTGGTTTGCGCCTCCATCGGCATGTCGCCGATTTCGTCTAAAAATAAGGTGCCGCCCTCGGCCTGCTCGAATTTTCCGGTCTTGCGTTGCGCCGCGCCGGTGAACGCGCCCTTCTCATAACCGAATAATTCGCTTTCGACCAACTCACGCGGAATCGCCGCCATGTTGATCGCTACAAACGCCGCATTCTTGCGCTTGCCCAGGCTGTGCAGCGCGCGCGCCACCAGCTCTTTCCCGGTGCCGGATTCGCCGATGATGGTGACCGTCAGATCATTATCCACCAACCGCGCCAGCGACCGGTAAATCTCCTGCATCGCGGGCGAGGTGCCGATGAAATGCTCCTGCTCCTCGCTTTTCGCCACCGGCAGTGCCGCTTCTTTCCGTGCCAGTGATTTTTCGACATGCTCCATCAGCACATCAAGATCGAACGGCTTGGGCAGATATTCATACGCACCCACCTGGTTCGCGCGCACCGCCGTCATCAGCGAATTCTGCGCGGAAATCACGATCACCGGCAGCTCCGGGCGGATGCGCTGGAGCGCGGGCAATAAATCAAGCCCATCTTTCCCGGCAAGCCCCACCGGCATACGCACATCGGTAATCACCACATCGCCTTCACCGCGCTCAGCGAGCGCCAACAGCGACTCGCCGTCATGCACCACAACCGTGCTCCAGCCGCGGCGCACTGCCGCATGCGAAAGCACTGTGCAAATGGATTTGTCGTCATCGGCAATGAGGATAGTGGCGGTCATGCCTACCGTTATAGCCTAACCGCGCGCGAAAGCCAATCGAATGCTTAAAATTTAGGCAGATATCTAACCGTTTGTCGATGCAGCAATTTTCTGAAATTTTTCGGCGATTTGCTGCACAAAATTTTTCTTCTGGTTATCGTATTTATCGGCGGGATTTTCGTTTGTATTGTCATTGCTGACATTTCTGCCATTTAGCGCATTGAGCAATGCTTGCGTCGGGCTGAAGGATTTCGCCTGGGCCTGTCCGGCGAGCTGATCCGGCGACAGACCTGCCGCTTGCAAGTCCACCTGGATTTTATTGAATGTATCCTGGGTGTAGGACTGATTTTTATACTTTTCTAAAATCGCATCGATTTTTTTCTGCTGGTCAGAGGAGAGCGCGAACTGGTCGGAAACCGTGCTGGTGACCGCCGCTATATTCAAATAATTCTTCGCCTCCGGGCTTAAATCGAGCATATAGGCCGACAAGCTATCCGCTGCCGAATTGGCGGAAGATTGCTGCGCGGCATTGCTGGCGCTGGAGCTACTTCCCACCGCACCGCTATATTGCGCCAAGGAATAATAGCCGCTAGAGAGCGGATTATAGCTGGTGTTGATGGTCATAAAAACTCCTTCGCCTTAGATCGATAAAATGCTGGCTGCACTCGCATCACCGGCAGCAGCGTCCGCCACCGGAGGCGTTTGCCCAGCAAGCTGTTCCGCATCATCCATGCGGTGATGGCGACGATGATGCTGGCCATCGCTCTGGCCGATATCCTGTAGCATCGCAATCAGCTTATTCACGAAATCGCCCAGCGGGTCGCTATTAGTACTGCTCGAACCATCCGCGCCCAGCGGGTTGAAGCTGAAGCTCGAGGCGGTGATGACACCAGAATTATTATTGGCCGCATCCGCACCGTTTGCCATGCTGGTGAGCGATGAAATCAGCTGCTCGAAGGCATTGCCGGAGCCATTGTCGCACGCCGCCAGTTTCGGCTTGTTCACCGCCTGCGATGACTGCGCGGCGTTCGAATTCGTAATCGTCATACTAAAAAGCGAGATGCTGCTCATGATGGCCTCCGTGATGATAAACCAACCAACACTAGGCAATTATCGTGCCGAAGCTTGCTGCGCTAGACGCTAAGCGGTAAAAACACCATGAATCCAGCACCTTGCTGGCTGCGCTCTTCGCATTCGACGATTGCGCCAATGTCAGCGGCGATTTTAGCGACCACCGACAGCCCCAGCCCGCGCCCACGCGCCTTGGTGGAGACCAGCGGCTCGAAGAGTTTTTTGCGCAGCTCGGCAGGAATGCCCTGGCCGTTATCTTCAATCTTGACCATCACCGGCAATTTTTTCTCAGCCGTTTGCCGCCCGCTTTGATAGGCGGTGGACAAAGTGATGGTCGGATTCGGCACCTCGGCGAGTGCTTCCGACGCATTTTTGATGATGTTCAAAAACACCTGCACCAGCGAATCGCGATGCGACAAAACCGGCGGCAGCGAGGGGTCGTATTTCTCAACGAATTTCACCTGCTGCGCAAAGCCCGCCATCGCCACGCGCATCGAATATTGCAGCACCTCGTGAATGTTGAGCGGCACCAGTTCCACCACCCGCTCATCCGAAAAAATCTCCACCTGGTCGACCAAATCGCGGATGCGCAGCGCCTCGGTGCAAATCAAATCCGCGAGCGGCCGTTCCGCCTCCGGAATGGTTTGCTGCAAAAGCTGCGCCGCACCGCGGATGCTGGAGAGCGGGTTCTTCACCTCATGCGCCAGCATCGCCGCCATCACCCCCGCCGCCCGCGTAATCTCCTGCTTCCAGGGCGATGCACCCGGCGCATGCGGCGTACCGCGCACGTCTACCGTGAGCAGCAACTGGCCGTCACCATAAGGCTGGCAATGCACCGTGCCGCGATATTCCTGCAAATAGCGCTCGAGCACCATATCATGCATGGTAATCAGCTCGCCCGTCGCCCGCACACGCTCGGCCAGTGCCGCAAAATGCGGCGAAAGCTTCTTAAGCCGCCCGCCCCAGAATTCCTGCCCGGCCTTGTTCACCGGCGTCAGCTCATCATCCGCACCCACCAGCGCCAGCAGCAGCGGCAGGGCGTCTAGAATCTCCGCATCACGCGGCGAGGGCAAGTGCGCTGCTGTCTTTGTCGAGGATGCTGTCATAATAATCCGCGATGCTTTGTTTCACTTCGGTGGGGTTCACCATCGTGTTGATTTTCTGGCGGAAGGCGGCGGAATCATGCAGCCCCGCCGAATACCAGCCGATATGCTTGCGCGCGATCATCACGCCGACTTCGGTGCCGTAATGGCTGAGCATATGATCGTAATGTTCGAGCACGATATCGCGCTGCACATCGAGCGCGGGCGCAGGCAATTTTTCGCCGGTTTTTAAGTAGTGCGCGGCTTGCGCGAGGAACCATGGACGGCCATAGCTTCCGCGCCCGACCATCACGCCATTCGCACCCGATTTCGCCAGCGCTTCCGCGGCTTTTTCCTCGTTCACGATGTCGCCGTTGGCGATGACCGGCAGGCGCACCGCCTCTTTCACTTGCCGGATAAAATCCCAATCCGCCGAGCCTTTATACATCTGGCAGCGCGTGCGGCCATGCACGGTGAGCATGCGGATACCCGCATCCTCCGCCATTTTGGCCATCTTCGGCGCGTTCAAGCTTTCATGATCCCAGCCCATGCGCATCTTGAGCGTGACGGGAATTTTCACCGCCTTCACTACCGCTTCGAGAATTTTCCCGGCCAGCGGCTCATCACGCATGAGCGCCGATCCAGCATAGCTATTCACCACTTTTTTCACCGGGCAGCCGAAATTGATGTCGATGATTTGCGCACCACGGTCTTCGTTCATTTTGGCGGCTTCGGCCATAATCTCCGGGTCGCAGCCCGCAAGCTGGATAGCGAACGGAAATTCATCTGGCGTGAAGCTCGACATGCGCTGCGAATTATGGTTGTCGATGAGCATCGCGCGCGACGCGATCATCTCGCTCACCACCAACCCCGCCCCAAAACGCTTCACCAGCCGCCGAAACGGCAAATCCGACACACCCGTCATCGGTGCGAGCAGCACGGGGGAGTCGAGGGTGACGTTGTCGATGTGGATGGTGTGTACAGAGCTCATCCTAGCCTCATCTTGGATTGACGTGTGATATCCGCCACCGCTTCGCGAAGCCGCCCTTGGAATCCGCGCAATTCTTCAAGCATACGGTCAACCATCCCTTGCTCTTCTGCATTCAGCGGGAAGGTGGGCAATGCGTGCTCAAAATGCTCCAGCGCAGGGCGCATTTTATTCGCGGCACCATTAAAAGAATCAATCATGCTCGGCATATCGCTTTTTGTCCGGGTAAGTAACGCATCATTCGTTTGATAAAAATCGATCATATGCTTCACATCGATAATCTGGTTGGTAAAAATATCGCAAAATTTGCGCCACGCATCACCATTTAGTTCTTCTTGCACCTTTTCATTCAATATTTCATGGGCAGCCGCATAGGCGCTCTCAAGCTCCGGCGTCACGACCCCCTCGAAATTCATTTTCTCCGCCACTATTTCTCTGCTCTAACTGCCGCTTCATTACTTTATTTTCCACGGAAACACAAGCAAAGCCTTCAGTTTTCCCAGTGTTTGAACGCATATTCCCATGATCTGGTGATGGCTTCCCATGTTTTCATCCTCTTTTCCCAAATTTCCGAGCAGCGTTCCCAGATTCCGGTAGGGTTTTCCCCATGTTTTTCGCATTTTCCCGTTATTTTTCAATAAAACGATATTTATCTGCCCACATCCTCGCTTCCCGCGCCCTGTCAGCGTGCCCTCTCCTAATTTTCAATGTCCCATAGCTGCGCATGTCACGGAAGTGGGAAAATGCAGATTTTTGCGATTTTTTGAAAGCGTTGCAATTTTCGGCGCTTGCAGCATGATGGCGGGATGGATAGTGAAAATAAACCCAAGAATAGAAAGCCTGCATACCACAGCCTCAAAATATTAAGGCGGGAAAGCGGCAGCTTCGCTGGCATGCATGAATTGAATGCAGACCGCTACTTACTATGGCAATTGGGACAGAACCCCTATAAAAAATATAAAAAAAACCTTGCATTGCATCCAACACCAGAACCGGAAAATATAACTGTAGTATTGCGCGTTACACCCAAGATAGGTGAAGCGCAACTCAACCTCGTGGAAATGGAAAAGCATCTGACGCGCTGGGAATCGGATACATTTCTTCCCGGAGCGCTTAAACCACACGACAAGGAACGGCTGCGCCACCAGCTCCATGATTGTTGGGATTTCGTCTGGTGCGCACAGCTGGGCGAACATCCCACACCTGCGAAATTGGCTGAGGCGGAAGCGGAGCTGCGGCGGGAAGTGCGTGAAATCGGGCGTAACTCCGACCATCTCGATATACGCGCAGCCATCGCGCGCCACCCCTTTGCCGCAGCAAAAATAATAACGGCCTATTGCCCGGAAAATTATTTTTTCGCCGAACCGCGGATCCAATTGCAGCTTGCGAACGAAGCGCGCAAGCATCTCTCTGACGAGGATAAACAAACGCTGACATCGGATCATGCGCAGCTGATGGCGCTTTACGAACAAGAATCACCTTATTTATATATGGGGGAAATGTATGAATGTGATGGCTTAAACAGGCTCATCGAAACGGGCTATGGCGAGGAAGGAAAAGGTCTGCGCGATATAGGTTATTACGAAACCATGTATCCCACCCATGCCATGCGGCAGGAATGCATGGCCTATGCGCGGTTGCTGGTCGAGCGCGATCACGATACGAACCACGAGAGGCATTACGAACTTAAGTTAATTTTACGCGCCATGGATCATGTGGCAGGCACTGAAGATTTCCCTCTCGACAAAGAAGCGGCGGAAACACTAATGCGCAAGCGTGTGAATGACGAACAGCAAGAAAAGCAATTCGAAGCATCGCGCAACGAACGGCCTTTCCAGCACAGTGGGATCCGAAGCTTGGAATTCACGTGACTTGAAGTCGCGGCC
>JADMIO011227355.1_pt1 | contig 14108 bp, 13 predicted proteins | sample 8958161 | NCBI WGS metagenome assembly JADMIO01 (sample SAMN16585339, study PRJNA669376) | soil metagenome | isolation source: Crop rotation soil | place: USA: Cullars Rotation, Alabama | collected 2011 | reverse complement strand
CCGCGACTTCAAGTCACGTGAATTCCAAGCTTCGGATCCCACTGTGCTGGAAAGCGGCTCGACATCGGTCACCACCGGTGTTTCCGATGTCTCTGATGTCTCTGAATCACGACGGGCCATCATCCGGTTTCTCCGCATTCATCCACGAGAGAGCAATCGCCGAGCCAAGATCACACCGAGGAGGTGGTGAGCGAGCTGGCGGCGGTGGCGCGCAGCACGTCGAGGTCGACGGTGGCGCGCACCGGGAGGTGGTCCGATGCGATGCGGCTGAGGGGTGTGCAGTGCACGCTCGCCGCCAGCAGCACGGAAGCCGGACGCAACCAGATCTGATCGAGCGCCAGGAGCCTGCGCCGCGCCGGGAACGAGGCACCCGTGGCGACGCGCGTGAGCCGCCGCGCCAGCGGACGCATGAGACGCTGCCGCGGACGCCATTCGTTGAAGTCGCCCAGCACGATGAGCGGAATGTCGGGATCGTCGTCGACCCACTCGATGACACGCCGCATCTGTTCGTAGCGTTCGGCCGAGCGAAGACCGAAGTGGGTCGCGATCACGCGGATGCGCATCGCGCCGCGGCCCAGGATCGCGTCGATCGCCGCGCGCGGCTCGCGACGCTCGAAGCTGAGACCGCGGTGCTCCACGGAGACGACCTCGAGCGACGTGAGGAGCGCGTTGCCGAACGGACCCCGGTGATCCTCGAGCGTGGGCCCCGGTATTCCGGCCATGCCCAGCCGCTCGGCCAGGTACGTGAACTGATGCACGTGGGTACGCCTCTCGAGCCGGCGGGCGTCGACCTCCTGTAGCGCCACGACGTGCGGCGACATCTCGAGCAGCACCGCCGCGCACCTCGCGGGATCGAAGGCTCCATCACCGCCGATGCACCCGTGGACGTTGTAGGTGACGACCTCCAGGAGATTCGGAGGCGGCGCGATGCCGCTGACGGCGCTCATGGAGCCTCCGCCTCGCGGGGCCTGCGACGCGACCGAGCTGCTCGCCGCCTCGAGGGCGCACGCCGCAGCCTGGCCGCCAGCACCCGCAGGCCCAGCAGTCCCAGCGCGAGCAGCAACGCCCCCAGCGCGGCGCGCTCGATCGCGACGGCCCGCGAGATCGCGAGGGCGCTCCGGACGGTCGCCGCGAAGAGGCTCAAGGCCACCACGATGGGCAGCCCCGCCAGCACGCTGCCCGCGAGATACGCGCGAAACGGAACCCGAGAAGCTCCCGCCACCAGATTGGCGACCGCGAACGGAATCGTCGGCGACAACCGGACGCGCGCCACCGTGCGCATCGAAGGCTTCGGGCCGAGACGTTCCCGCAGCAGTCCCAGCGTGCGGCCCGCGACCGCGCGCACCATGTCGCGCCGCAACACGCGTCCCAGGAGGTAGCCGAGCGCGCAGGCGATCCACGTGCCGAGGAGAGCGATCGGCAATCCCGCGCGAATCCCCGAGATCCAGACGCAACCGATCGTGAGCAGCGAGAGCGGGATGAAAGTCGCCGACCCCACCACGTAGAGCAGCAGCAACATCACCAGGTCGAAGGCCACGGGTGTCGCCACACGCCCCGGTTCGTCCATGCGCCACGGAGCGACCGGGCTCCACAGCCAGAGCGCGATGAGCGCGGCGAAGGCGACCGAGCCCCACAGGATTCGGACGCGCGTCGGCGACTGCTGCGCGTCGTGCTCGGTGAGGAGAATCTGCGCCGCGAGCCCCTCGATCTCCACCGGCTCGGCGGGATCGACGAGCTCGAGCGCGGGCAGCGCACGGGGTAGGCACTCCTTTTCGTCGATCGGCTCCAGGCCGCGCTCGCCGCTCCCGAGCGTCTGGATCGTGGCCAGCAGCGTGCCGGTGCGCTCGAACGTGCGCGCCACCGTCGCGATGTCGGTGCCGAGATGCTCGGCGAGCAATCGCTCGCGGACCTCACGCACGGCGGAGCGGGTCCGGTCATCCAGCGCTTCGACCACCAGATCGCACTCCGAGTCGAGCCCCATCGAGCGATTGGAAAGATTGGAAGAGCCGATCCGCAGCAACCGATCGTCGATCACCAGCACCTTCGAATGAACGGTGAGCGACGGGCGATGTCCCTCGTGAGCCGGAAGCCGCGGATAGAACGTACCGAGACGTCCGTGGACGTCGGCCTCGCGCAGCTTCGCCAGGAAACCCGCTCGCAGAGCGCCCATGGTGCGCTGCTCGAGCCAGCCGGTGCAGATCTGGGGGCCGACGATGACGATCTCCGGACCGTGCTCCTCCCGCAGCTTTCGGGCCAGGACTGCGACGATCGCGTCCGAGGTGAAGTACTGGTTCTCGATGTAGATGTGCCGCTCCGCGGCCAGGATCAAGTCGCGATGGAGAACCGCGACCTCGTGCACGCCGGAATGGCCGCGGTGCGGTGGCTCGGTGCGGGCGATTCCCACGGCGATGTCGCGTATCGCCGGCGCTACCTCCGCGGGCCACGGAGATGGCCCTGACCTCGCCGCCGGTGGCGCGAGGCGATTTCCGGTCGCGCGTCGCCAGCGCTCGCGGACCAGCGCCCCGAGCGACGCCGCGACGTCACCCTCGACCACCATCTGTACGTCGTGAAACGGCTCGTGAGGCGGCATCCCGGCGTCGCAACGACGCGCGTCCACCGCGCGATGCTCGGGCGTGTCCCAGCGGCACGCGGTGACGTCGAGACCGCCGCAAAAGGCCACGCGATCGTCGACCACCGCGATCTTCTGGTGCTGTGAGCCGCCGAAGGGATGGCTGTCGTCCATGCGGAAGTGGACGCGCCGGTGGGTGCGGAAACCGAAGCGGTAGAGCGGCAGGAATTCTCGCTCGAGCGCGAACAGCATCGCGAAATCCCACGCCAGCACGTAGATCTGCAAATGCCGTTTGCGCTGCACGAGCTCGTTCAGGAAGTTCGCCAGCTCGTGGCGAGCATCCTTCTCCGCGCCCGCGCGCTTCAGACGCACGCGACTGTTGAAGTCCCACCCGACCATGTAGATCGCGCGTTCGGCGTTCTCGAACGATGACGCCAGCGCTTGGTAATAGGCGTCACCATCCACCAGTACCGCCGCGCGCGAGCACTTCGCGAGCCGCCAGCAATTGCGCCCGGGGTGCAGGATGGCGCGCGCCTGCGCAGGGTCGGGCGAATGCCGCGATGAGCCGACCTCGACTGGATCGCGGTCGATCACCCGCCGCGCGGCGCTGGATGTCATCCTTGCAACCTCTACAAAGCGCCGCCGCGGAACGCGGTACGAAGGCGCAACGCGACTGTGGGAACGCGTACTTGGGCGAGTGGGCCCGGGTGCTGTCCGTCATCGCACGCGCCATGCCCGGATGGTCACGCTCCGCCGCGGTCCTTTGTAGATCTGTCCCACCAGACTGGCGCCGTCGCGCGGCGGTCGATCCCTGGCACTGGTCGTGCTCTTCCGCGATGCATGCACTCACGGATCGAGGACTACGCGCTGGTCGGGAACTGCCGCACGGCGGCGCTGATCGACCGCACGGGTGGAATCGACTGGCTGTGCTTGCCGCGATTCGACTCGGGAGCCGTGTTCGCCTCGCTCTTGGGAACGGATGAGCACGGCACCTGGACCTTGCAACCCAAGGTCGATCCGCGAAGCGTGCGACGCGAGTACGAGCCCGAATCCTTGGTCTTGCGCACGGAGTACGAGCTCGACCAGGGCAAGATCGCGGTCTTGGATTTCATGCCGATCGCCAACGGCAACCCAGCCGTGGTGCGGATCGTCGAGGGCCTGGGCGGCGACGTCGAAATGCAAACCAACATCACCCTGCGCTTCGACTACGGCTGGGTGGTGCCGTGGGTCGAGCGCGGCGAGAGCGGAATCTCGGCGGTCGCGGGTCCCGACCGCGTGACCATTCGCACGCCGACGCGTCTGCGCGGGCGAGACCTGAGCACCGTCGGAGAATTCCGCGTTCGCGAAGGCGAGCGCGTGTCATTCGTCTTGCAGTGGACGCCTTCGCACGAGGATCCACCCACACCCATCGATCCCGACCAGGCGCTGCGCGCGACGCGGGCCTGGTGGCGGAGCTGGGTGGCGCGCTGCTCCTATGGGGGTCGCTGGCGCGATGCGGTGATCCGCTCGCTGATCACGCTCAAGGCGCTGACCTTCGCGCCCACTGGCGGGATCGTCGCGGCGCCCACCACCTCGCTTCCCGAGCGAATCGGCGGCGTGCGCAACTGGGATTACCGCTACTGCTGGCTGCGCGACGCGACATACACGCTGCTGGCGCTACTCAGCGCCGGATACGGCGAGGAGGCCGCCGCGTGGCAAAGCTGGTTGCTGCGCGCCGTGGCGGGATCGCCCGACTGCGCGCAGATCATGTACGGCATCGACGGCACGCGGCGTCTCACCGAGCAGACTCTCGACTGGCTACCCGGCTACGAGGGCTCGGCGCCGGTGCGGATTGGCAACGACGCCTCCGAGCAACTTCAGCTCGACGTCTACGGCGAGCTGGTGGACGCGATGTTCCAGTCGCGCAAGGCCGGTCTGAAGCAAGCCGACGCGGGATGGCGGCTCGAGTGCGCGCTGGTACGGCACCTCGCGGAGCACTGGACGGAGCCCGACCACGGTATCTGGGAGGTGCGCGGCGGACGCCGCCACTTCACCCACTCCAAGGTCATGGCGTGGGTCGCCGTGGATCGCGCGATTCGCTCCATCGAGCAATTCGGTCTCGAAGGTCCGGCGGACGAGTGGCGTGCCCTGCGAACCGAGATCCGCGACCAGGTGTTGCGTGACGGCTTCGACGAGCGTCGCGGCGCTTTCATCCAGGCCTACGGAGGTTCGGAGCTCGACGCGAGCTTGCTGATGATCCCGCTGGTCGGGTTCCTGGACGCGACCGACCCACGCGTCGCGGCCACCGTGAGCGCCATCTTGCGCGAGCTGAGCGTGGATGGATTGATCGCGCGCTATCGAACCGCGTCGTCGGTCGACGGGCTGCCGCCCGGCGAAGGCGTCTTCATCCCCTGTTCCCTGTGGATGGCCGACAACCTGGCGCTTGCGGGCCGCGCGAGCGAGGCGCTGGAGCTGGTCGAGCGCGTGCTGGCGCTGCGGAACGACGTCGGCCTTCTCGCCGAGGAATACGACCCCGACGCCCGGCGCTTCCTGGGAAATTTTCCCCAGGCTTTCTCGCACGTGGCCCTGGTGAATAGCTGTCTCAATCTCTCGCAGGAGGCGCGTTCCCCGACTGCGGTCCGGCAGGACGGCTGACGAGGCGTCGGCTCGGCACGGACCTTGCGCTCAGTCATGGATGACTCGCCACGCTGGCGCGCGATGCGCGGGTGGCACGAACGCGGCGTCGCTTCGACGCGCGCATTGGAGAGGTCGACCATGACGTTAGGAACCATTCTCCTCATCGTTCTCATCGTGTTGCTGATCGGTGGTTTGCCGACCTGGCCTTACAGCCGCAGCTGGGGCTATTACCCGTCGGGCGCCCTGACGGCGGTGGTGATCGTGGTGCTGATCCTGGTGATGACCGGACGGCTGTGAAACTTTTTGTAGGCTGGGTTTTGTAGAAACGTTTCTGCGAACGCCGGCCGCGAGACGCGCGGCCGCGTGTTGCTTAGAGGCATGATCGATGCCGAAGCGCAGAAAGTACGGCGAGCCGACCTTCGACGACGGCGAGCGCCGCGATGCGATGGCGCGCGAGGCCGCCAAGGGTGACGCACCGCCGGCTCCGCGTGCCGAGGGTCTCGATTCCGCCACTTACTTGGTGGAGGAGATCCGTCGCCGAGCGTGGGAGCGCTACGAGCAGCGCGGTCGTGTGGGAGGGCACGAGCTGGAAGACTGGCTCGAGGCCGAGCGCGAGCTGCACGCGACCTGGCGTCCCGACGAAAGTGGCGAAGATGTGGACCAGGGAGCCAAGCCGCGATGACGAGCAACGCGGATTTGAACCCGCGCCCCCAACGTCGGGAAGACAGCCGGGAAGACAGGGTGAAGACATGAACGACGTGAAGCGCTTCGAGCGATCGATCTTGCTGGCCGGCGCCGGAATGATCTGTCTGATCCCGGCGGCCTGGGTGTCGGCGCAGACCAACCCGACATCGCCGTTGCCTCCGTCGGTTTCCGCGCCCGGTGAACCGGTCACGGTGCCTCCGCCGTCTGTTCCACCCGTGACGCCGCCCACGGTTCCGCCGATCGTGCCACCCACGGTCACACCGCCCATCAATCCGCAGCCGCTTCCGCCGAGTGTCCCACCCGTGCTCCCGCCGTCGGTGCCGCCCAATCCTCCCTCGGTGCCGCCCGTCACGCCGCCGTCCGTGCCTCCGGTGCTGCCGCCATCGAGCGGCGGATCCGGCATGGGAAGCGGCATGCCCGCGACGCCCTCCATGCCCGGGCCCTGAGCGGCCGCGCGGGACAAGCCCCGCGCCTACGGCTACGGTTGGCGGCGTGGAAGTGGACGACGTCTACGCGCAGCTACTCGCCGAGCAGTACGACGACGTGTATGCGGTGCTCCGCGATCCGTCGGGCGACGTCGGTTTCTACGTCGAGCTGGCTCGGCGGACCGGGGGACCGGTCCTGGAGCTCGGATGCGGCACCGGGCGCGTGCTGTTGCCGATCGCGCGCGCGGGCATCGCATGCGTCGGCGTGGACGCATCGGCGTCGATGCTCGAAGTGCTGCGCCGCAAGCGGCCGCCGCGCAACTTGCGCCTGATCGAGGCCCGTATGGAGAGCCTCGACCTGGGACGGCGGCGGTTCCGACTGATCACTTCGCCGTTCCGAGCGTTGTCCCACTTGCTCGACGTCGAAGCGCAGCTCGCGGCGCTCGAGCGCGTGCACCGCCATCTCGCGAAGGATGGACTTTTCGCGTTCGATCTCTTCGATCCGAAGCTGGATCGCATCGCGATGCCGGAAGAGCCCGAGCAGCTCGCGGCGCGCTTCCGGCGCGACGGGCACGAGCTGCGGCGCTGGGATTCAGTGCGGCGCGACCACTCGCGCCAGGTCATGTCCCTGCGCTGCCGCTTCGAAGGCCCGCTGCCCGAGCACGCGGGCGTCGCGGAGGTACGGCTGCGCTGGTTCTACCGGTTCGAGATCGAGCACCTCCTCGCGCGCGCGGGATTCGAGATCGCCGAGATCTTCGGCGGATTCGACCGCCGGCCGTGGAGCGCAGGCAGCGAGACGGTGGTCGTCGCGCGCAAGGCCATCAAGCGCGGTAGGTGACCGACCGGGAGCGTGACGACCGGCGGAGGCGCCGGCTCCGGCCGGTCCGGTGCGGCGCTCGCAGGCCTTCGAAGGCTTCCACTCCGGATCGTTGCGGCGACGACCGGCGGCCTTGTATCGTCCGGGTGATTTTTCGAACACGCGGAGCGTGGATATGCGACCGTCGAAGCCGATCCGCCCGTGGCACGTCGCTTGGCGCGCTCCTTACGTGACGCTGCTGGTGGTCGCGGCTTGCGCCGCCGAGGCGCCGCCGCCCGCACCGCAGCCTCACACTCCCGCCGACGCGGAGCGCGCGCGGGCCATCGCCACGCGCTGCGTTGCACTGCACGGCGGCATCGAGGCGTGGAAGAAGGCGGGAAACATCCGCTTCACCGCCAAGGTGCGAGCGCCGGGGGGCGCCGGAGGCGCCGCGAGCGACGCGCCACAGACGGAGATCCGCTTCACGTTCGACTATGTGCACCGCGCGGGCCGCATGGAATTTCCCGCCGATCCGGGAAACGGCTGGGGTACCGACGGCAAGGAGACGTGGTTCATCGAGGGCGGCAAGCTCGCCGATCACGCACCGGGCCCGGAGGCACTGCCGCTCCCGATCGAGGCGATGTTCTTCGCGGTGCCGTTCTATCTCTTCTCGCCGACCGCCGACATCTTCTACGAGGGCACCGCCGACTACGAAGGCCGCCAGGTCGACTCGGTGCGCGTCGCACCCAAGGCGGGACAGGGCGGACCCGAGCGCAGCGCTCTCTTGTACTTCGATCCCACGACCGCCGAGGTCCTGCACGTGCGCTTCGACGTGGAAGGCACGAGCGGAGTGCGCGGTGAAGCGAGCTACGTCGAGTGGCAAAAGGCCGGCAAGCTGACCTTGCCGAAGGTCCTCGAGATCGGCGCGATCCGCCCGACCCGGATCAAGGAAGGCGAGATTCGCTTCGAGGACGTGCAGGTCGGCGTGAGTGTGCCGGCCGCCTTCTACCGCAAGCCCGCGCGGTGATCCGCGTGGAACCCGGCTAGCTAGCCCGCGCCGGAATTCGTGGAGTCGCCGTTCCCGCCCTCGTCGCCCGAGAGTGGCAAGCACACCCGGAACATCGACCCCTTCCCCTTCGCGGTCTCCACGTCGACCCAGCCGCCGTGCGAGCTGGCGATGCGGTACACGATCGGCAGGCCCAGGCCATGGCCCTTGCCTCGGGGCTTGGTGCTGAAAGCCGGCTCGAAGAGCCGAGCACGAGTGGCTTCGTCGATCCCCGAGCCCGAGTCGGCCACCGCGATCGACACGAAGCGCCGCCGTTCCGCACCGGCGACCTCCAGGGAGGTGACATCCACGGTGATGACGATCTCGCCGCGCTCCTCCATCGCGTCACGCGCATTGCTCACGAGGTTGGCGAGGATCTGATCGAGAAAGCTTTCGTCGATCCGAGCACGTGCTCGCTGGACGTTGCGCGTCACTCGCAGCTCGACGTCGGGGCCGGCGATCGCGCGGAGCGTCTCCTCCATCGCCTGGATCGCGACGCCCACGTCGAGCTCCAGCTCGCCGCTCTTGGTGGTCCTGCCGAACTCGAGAAGCTGCTGGGCGAGATGAGTCATGCGCTCGGCCGCGTCGAGAATGCCCTTGGCCTCCTTCACTGCCGCGGGCGGCGTACCGGTCATCACGAGGATCCGTTCCGCCCGGCCGACCACCGGAGTCAGGAACGACTGGAAGTCATGGGCGACGCCCGCCGCGAGGCGGCCCAGCGCCTCCATCTGTTGCGCCTCCGCGAGACGCGTCGAGAGTGTCGCCACGGTTTCCTCGGCCTCGTATCGATCCGACTGCTCGAGAAAGATCGACACCATGTCGGCGACCGTTCCGGCGTAGTCGCGCTCCTGGCGCGTCCACTTCCGCGCGGCGCCTACGTGCTCGTGGCAGACGACGCCCGCGACCCGGCCGCCGCGGAAGATCGGCGCGTCCAGCATCGAACGGATCCCCAGCGGGCCGAGGTAGTCGAGTACCAGCTCGCGGGTCGCGCGATGGGTGTGGGTGTCACTCACGGCGATCTCGCGCCGCTGCTCCAGCGCCCGGAAATAGGCAGGGTACGAGACCGCCTCGAGCACCTCGCCGGCCGAGTGCTTGCGCGACCGCAATCGAAAGAGATCGCGACACACCAGCACGCCGTGGCCCTCGTCGAAGAGCCAGATGCCCACCCGCTCGACGTCGAGGATGCGCGCCGACAGCTCGGTGGCGCGTCGCATCGCGCTCAGCAGCGAGTCCGGCCCCACCACCCTGAGCCGCGCCAGGTGCAGGCGCGCCGCTTCGTAGATGGGCCTGAGCCCCTCGGGGGTATCGCTGAGCGTTTCCACGTCAGGCGCTGAAGCCGGGTCGGCGCGCGGCCGCTCGAATTTCGCGCGGCTCGCGGAGGTCGTCCATCACTTCGTCGAGGTTCAGGGTCGGGGGAGCTTGGAGAAGAGCTGATGGACGGCCGCGTCGAAGCGCTGGTCGCGCTGCGCGAGCGGCATGTCCTGATGGAGGTCGGCCGCGATCGCACCCCGCCACCAAGCCTCGCGACGGATGGGGTCGCTCAGCTCGAGGATGAGCGCCCCCTTCGACAGGTTCTCGAACTTCATGTTGCCCTTCTTGTCCTCGTAGAGCACCGGATCCTGGAGGCGCGCCGCGGCGATGTAGGCGACCACCACGTCCGGCGATTTCCGCACCGGCAGCCAGCCGCGCGCACGCAGCTCACGGTCCACGAAGAAGTGCAGCTCGGCGTCGGTGTCCAGGTCCGACTCCTCCCACAGCCCCTGCTGGTCCTCGATCATGTTCATCGCGCCGGCCCACGCGTAGGTCTTGACCTTGTTGAAGTCCGCGCTCGGGTTGGTGACCGTCTGAAACTTGAAGTCGCCGGTATCCACACCCTTGTCGAGGGTGCTGCAGCCCAGACTCAGCGCCAGCGCCACGATCGCGACGCACATCGAACGATCGAGCTCGATCTTCATCGTTTCCCCTCCTCGTCTCCGTCGCTACTCGGATTTCGCACCGCGCGGCTCCACCAACGCCGCCTCATACCACTGCTCGAGGAGAGAAGACACCTTCTTTCGGCGTGACCCAGGGCGACTCGCAAGATCCGCTGGCGGCCACCGGAAATCTGCTCGGGGACGCCAGCCTGCTAGGATCGCGCGGCCGTGAGACCGCTCGAAGAGGCCAAGCCGCCGGCCTACGCCTACTACGTGCTCGGGCTCTTGTCGCTCGTCTACGTCTTCAATTTCGTCGATCGGCAGGTGCTCGCGATCCTGCTCGAGCCGATCAAGAAGGATCTCGGCGTCTCCGACACCGCGATGGGGTTCCTGACCGGGTTCGCCTTCGCGCTCTTCTACACGGTCGCGGGCATCCCGATCGCGCGCTGGGCCGATCGCGGCTCGCGCCGCACGATCATCGCGCTCGGGCTCACCGTGTGGAGCGCGATGACCGCGCTCTCGGGCATGGCGCGGAGCTTCGTCGAGCTGGCACTGGCGCGCGTGGGAGTAGGCGTCGGCGAGGCGGCCGGTAGCCCGCCCGCGCACTCGCTGATCTCGGATTACTTCCCGCCGCGACGGCGCGCCACCGCGCTCGCCATCTACGCCGCCGGCGTCTACGTCGGCGTCATGCTCGCGTTCGTGGGCGGCGGCTACATGGCGACCCACTTCACGTGGCGCACCGCCTTCTTGCTGGTCGGGTTGCCCGGCCTGCCCCTGGCTCTGCTGGTGCGCTTCACGATACGCGAGCCGGCCCGCGTCGAGGACCGCGCGGCGGGTTTCGAGGCCGAGGCGGCGCCGCGGCTTCCCGAAGTGCTGCGCTTTCTTCGCTCGCGGCGCTCGCTGGTGTTCGTGATCGCCGCGGCGGCGTGCAACACCATCGGCGGCTACGCGTTCCTGACTTGGGGGCCAACCTTCCTGGGCCGCGTTCACGCCATGCCGATCCGCGATATCGGCCTGACACTCGGTTTGATCGTCGGGATCTTCGGCACGCTCGGTGGCTGGCTGGGCGGCTTCCTAGCCGATCGCCTGTCGCGACGCGATCCCCGCTGGTACGGATATCTCTCCGCGATCGTGTCGGCGCTCGCCGCGCCCTTCGCGGTGGGCTTCCTGTTCGCTCCCAGCGCGCGCTTGGCGCTCTGCTCGTTCGTGCCGTTCTACGTCTTGGCGCAGATGTACGTCGGCTCGATGCTCGCCGTGACTCAGGGTGTCGTGAGCGCGCGCATGCGCGCGACCGCGTCAGCGATCGTGCTCTTCGTCCTGAACCTCGTCGGTCTGGGGCTCGGTCCGCTCGTGGTCGGCTCCCTGAACGACGCGCTGGCCGCGCGCCATGGCGCGCTGGCGATCCGTTACTCCCTTCTCAGCGTGGTTGCGCTGAGCGCGCTCGCAGCCCCCCTCTTCCTGATCGCGGCCCGGCATATGCGCGCGGACTTCGGGGTGGGCGCACCGCGATGAGCGGTGGGTGCGGCCGCACCTTCATCGTCGTCGAGAGCTTTCATTTGGACTCCCGGTCGCCGTCGAGACCCGCGCGCGCCGAGCTCGCGAGCCTCGCGGCGTGCGTGCTGCTGGTGCTCGTGCGAGGCGTGGTGCTCGCGAGCGCATCGGTCTCGGAGCAGATCGCTCGCATCCCGGACGACGCCTTTTACTACCTGACCGTCGCGGCCAATCGCGCGACGCTCGGTCGCTGGACGTTCGACGGGGGGCTCAGCTCCACGTCGGGATTCCACCTGCTGCACGGCTACCTCAACGTGGTGCTGGCCCGCGTTCTGGGCGGACCGCCGAGCGTTGCGGTGATCGTCGCCAACATGGCACTCGGGTGCGCCGCAACGATCGCGGCGCTGTTCGTGGTCACGCGCTTGCTTCGTCGCCTCGACGCCCAGGTTTCTCCGGCGTTGCTGCTCGTGGGTTGCTCGTCGAGCTTCCTGGTGCTCGCCACGGCGGTGATGGAGTGGCACTGGGTGGTGCTGATCGCCGCCGGCTACCAGCTACTGGTCTTCGGCGGCGAAGGGAAAAGCGCTCGGACGGCGTGTCTCACGGCCGCGTTGCTCGGTTTCCTGGGCAGCTTGGCGCGCCTCGATTTCGGCGCGATGCCCGCGGTGGTCTTCGCCTCGTCTGTCGCGGTCTCGGTCGCGAGTCGACGGCGCTTCCGCTTCGGTGGAACGGTCGCACGCTCGGCCGCGGGACTGCTGGGCGCGGTCGTCGGCGTCGCGGCGGTGCTCGCTCACAATGCGCTGCTCTTCGAGCACGCGCTGCCGGGCAGCGCTCGGGTCAAATCGCTGCTCGGGGCGCGGCTCGCTGATTTGCCGATCCCGTACGGTCTGGTGTCGAAGAGTCTCGGTCTCGATCTGGTGGTGATGGCGAGCCGCGGCCGATTGGCGGGGGTCGCCCTGGTCCTGGTCGCGCTCGTCGTGGTCGCCGTGTGGCGCTCGCGGCGCGAGCCGGCTGACTCGGCCGAAGCACGGCGGGTGGCGGATCGCCGCGCCGCCGCCCTCGCCGCGCTGCTCACGATCGCGACGTATTTCCTTCTCTATGCGCGGCTCGCGGGCGTGCAGATCTGGTACACGGCGAACCTGGTGGTACCGAGCTTCGTGTGGATGGGGCTGGCGCTCGCCGTGATACCGCCGACCCGCCTGGCACGCGTTGCGACTGGAGCCTTCGCCGTGGCGCTCGCGGCCTTCAACACCGTGCGCAGCGCCGAACCGCTCTGGCCGTGGCAGGACACCATGCGGCGCGCAGGCGTGGCGCTCGCGAGCTCGCCTCCCGACGCGCGTGTGGGCGCCTGGAACGCCGGCATCCTCGGGTACTTCGAGGGCGGGCACATCGTGAATCTCGACGGCTTGATGAACAATGACGTGCTCCCCTTCCTGCGCGACGAGCGGCTCGCCTGCTATTTGATTGCTCACGACATCGGCTACGTCGCCGAGCTGGCCTCGCGCACTGGGCCGGAGCCCGGCGCTGCCCCAAGCGCCTCGCCCGCTGACCTCCACCTGCTACGCGCGCTCGAACCCGTCGAGATCCTCGCCGAAGGTCGATTCGACCCCGTGCAGCTCGGCCGCCCCGTCGTTCTCTACCGCTTCCAGCGGCAACGCGAAGCCCCGTGGCCGGAGTGCGGAGACTCGGGGTCGGGTGACTTACCCGGCGTCGGCACGAGCCCTGACACCGCCACGCGCTAACGACGTGCGCCGCGGGTTGCCGTCATCGTGCGACGTGCGGCACAATCTGTCCTTTCGGTTTTCGGGCCGCGGTGATGTTGCAGAAAATCGAGTAAGCTCGAAGAGTTAGCGTAGTCTGCGCCCATAGCTCAGCTGGATAGAGCGTCGGTCTACGGAACCGAAGGTCAGAGGTTCGAATCCTCTTGGGCGCGCCGGGGGAGGTGGGAGAGCCCACCCACAAAGCCGTACCGGCCATGAAGCTCGACGTCGACAAGATCGACACGGAGGGCCGGAACTACCCTCAGCAGGAGGAACTGGATCGATTCTTCATGCAGGCGGCGCTCGACGAAGCGCGGCGCTGTGCGGAGATGGAGGAGGTGCCGGTCGGATGCGTGGTGGTGGTCGCCGATCGGATCGTTGCGCGCGGCGGCAATCGCACCGAGTCACGCCAGGATCCCACGGCTCACGCGGAGATGATCGCGGTTCGCAAGGCGACGCTTCGATTCGGCAACTGGCGCCTCACCGACGCGACGATCTACTCGACGCTCGAACCCTGCTCGATGTGCATGGGTGCACTGGTGCTGGCGCGGGTGCAGCGGCTGGTGTTCGGCGCTTGGGATCCCAAGGCGGGTGCGGCGGGTTCGTTGTACGATCTTTCGAGGGACCCGCGCCTCAACCACCGCATCCGGGTGATGAACGGCATCGAGGAAGAAGCGAGCCGCGGGTTGTTGCAGTCCTTCTTTCAGGATCTCAGGCAACGGCGGCGTAGCGAGAGACCTTCGAGTTGATGCGAGCAGGTGAGACGAACAGGTGAGAGCAGTGCGGCGGGG
>JADMIO011863648.1_pt1 | contig 14109 bp, 15 predicted proteins | sample 8958161 | NCBI WGS metagenome assembly JADMIO01 (sample SAMN16585339, study PRJNA669376) | soil metagenome | isolation source: Crop rotation soil | place: USA: Cullars Rotation, Alabama | collected 2011 | reverse complement strand
CTTTCCCCTTTGCAACATCCTGTTCAATCGCGCGCTGGCCCGCCGTTTGAAGGGCAGCGGCGTTACCGCCAATGCGCTGCACCCCGGCTTTGTCGCAACCCGCTTCGGCGACAATTCGGGCGGTCTGATGCGCACGGTGTTCAAGGTGGCCAAGCCCATCGGCGCCATCTCCCCGGAAGAGGGGGCCAGGACCATCACCTATCTTGCATCCGCGCCCGAAGTCGCCGATATCAGCGGCGAGTATTTTTATGAATGCAAAATCGCCACGCCCAGCCCCGAGGCCCGCAATGACGAGGACGCGGAAAGGCTGTGGGAAATGTCGGAAGGCATAGCAGCGCTTTGATGCGGGTCGCGGAGCGGATTTTCCAGATCACCGTGTTCGTGGTCGCAGGCTTCATGGCCTGGGGCGGCGGCTTCTTCTGGCGCGATCTGCTGGATGGCAGTGTTACCCGCACCAACACCTACACCCTGTACCGCACCATGCCGCCGCCGCCCGTCGGTCCGCGCTTCTGTCCGCTGGTGGATACTGGCAAATATGGTCTGGTCGGGCCGTGCAATTTTGAGCCGCCCTTTGTCTGGTGGCTGGAACGGCGGGCTAAAGCCTGAGCGCCCGATCTTTCTCCAGCCTGACTTTGCCACTGGCCAGGAGCTTCAGGGCGTCGGGATAGAGCTTGTGTTCCGCGGCCAATATGCGGCCGGACAGGGTTTCGACCGTGTCATCTTCATGGACCGGCACCCTGGTCTGGGCGATCACAGGACCCGCATCCAGTTCCGGCACCACGAAATGCACACTGGCGCCGCTTTCGCTTTCGCCGGCCGCGATCACCCGCTCATGCACCTTGGTGCCGCGATAAGCCGGCAGCAGCGAGGGATGGATATTGATCAAGCGGCCTTCCCAGCCGCGCACGAAGCCGTCCGACAGGATGCGCATGAAGCCGGCCAGCACCACCAACTCGGCGCCCGCGGCGCGCAGGGCCGCATCCAGTTCGGCATCGAAGGCTTCCCGGCTCTTGCCGCCATGGGGAACAATCTCTGTGGCGATACCGGCCGCGCGCGCTTTCTCCAGGCCTCCGGCGCCCTCGACATTGGAAATCACCAGAATGATTTTGTAACTGGCATCCTGCGCCGCGATCAGCGCGCCCAGATTGCTGCCGCGCCCGGAAATCAGGACCGCCACGCGTTTCAAAGCTTGAGGGCCCCGCGATAGACCACCTTGGCCTCGCCGCTACCCCGGATCAGGCGGCCGATGCGCGAAGCCTGGCCGCCGGCTTCCTGGAAGGCGTCGATCACATGGCCGGCATGTTTTTCATCCGCCACCGCCACCAGGCCGATGCCACAATTGAAGGTGCGCAGCATTTCGCTTTCCGCAATGCCTGCTTCCTTGGCCAGCCATTTGAAGACCGGCAGCACGGCGATCGTGTCCAGGTCCACCTGCGCATCCAACCCGTCGGGCAGGCATCTCGGCAGATTGTCAGTGATGCCGCCGCCGGTGATATGGGCTAGGCCCTTCACGCCGCCGGTATGCATCGCCTCGAGCGCCGAGCGCACATAAAGCCGCGTCGGCGTCAGTAGCGCGTCGCCCAGACTCCTGCCGGGCGCAAAAGGACAGGGCGCGTCCAGCGAAAGCCCCGACTTCTCCACCACCTTGCGCACCAGGGAAAAACCATTGGAATGCACGCCGGAGGATGCGATCCCGATCACCACATCGCCTTCACGCATAGCGCCGGTCTTGGGCAGAATGGCGGCGCGCTCCACCGCGCCCACGGCAAAGCCGGCGAGGTCGAAATCGCCCCTTGCATAGACACCAGGCATCTCCGCGGTCTCCCCGCCGATCAGGGCGCAGCCCGATTCCTTGCAGGCGCGCGCGATGCCTTCCACCACCACCGCCGCTATGTCCACGTCCAGTTTGCCGGTGGCGTAATAGTCCAGAAAGAACAGCGGCTCGGCGCCCTGCACGACAATGTCGTTGACGCACATGGCGACCAGGTCTTGTCCAAGACCCCCGAAAAGCCCGGTATCGTATCGATGGCGAGTTTGAGCTTGGTGCCGACCCCGTCGGTTCCGGCCACCAGGATAGGGTCCTTGAAACCGGCCGCCTTGAGATCGAACAGGCCGCCAAAGCCGCCCAGATCGGCATCGGCGCCGCGGCGCCGGGTGGTGCGGGCGGCCGGGGCAATGCGCTCCACCAGCGCCTCACCGGCGTCGATATCCACGCCCGCATCTTTGTAAGTGAGGCCGTTTTCAGGATCAGGCATGGCCACCCTTTAAATAGCCCATGGCGGGGGCGCAAGCAGCGGGCCTGGCCCACGCACATATTCCGCAAAGGGTCGCAATTTTGTCAGATTTGCCACGGCGTTAGGTGCCTTCCGCCGCTGGGATGCGGTCGGTATAGTTGCGCCCCGTCCAAAAGGCCCCGCATGAGCTTTCGCACTATTCTCGCCTTCGTCCTGCTGCTTGTCTCCGTGGCCGCGCATCCCGCTTTGGCGCAGGAGAATGGGCTTTTCACCGTCTCGGGCGTCCATGTGGATGCCGGCGGCGCCTCCTCGACCGAGGCCCTGAATACCGCCATCGCCCAAGGCCGTTCCAAGGCCTTCCAGATTGTCTATCGGCGTCTGACCCGCCAGGCGGACTGGCCCCGCCAGCCCGTGGTGGATGGGGCGGCGCTGCTGCGTCTTGCCCGCGGCTATTCCATCGCCAATGAACGGCGCTCGACGACGCGCTATGTCGCCGACGTCACCTATATCTTCAACCCGGAGGCGGTGGCGCGCCTGTTGCGCGCCTCCCAGATCGCCTTCTCCCAGACCCAGGCGCGGCGCATTCTGGTAATCCCCATGTCGCCGGGCGTTGGCCAGGGCCCATGGGCCAGCGCATTGGGCTCTCCGGCCCTGCGCGACAGCCAGGTGCCTTTCACCGTGCTGGCGGCGGAAGATGACGCAGGCTTGTCAGGTCTGAACTTCGATGCCGCCGGCTGGAATGAGGTGGCCGCGGTGGCGGCCAAGAATCACGTGGCCGAAGTGGGGCTGGTCCAGGCCATCTATGCTGGCGGCAAGATGACCGTGAACATCCGCCGCCTGGCGGCAAACGAACAGACCGCCAAGACCCAGGTCGAAGTGCCCATGACCGGCACCGTTGGCACCACCTATCCTGTGGCGGCCCAGGCCGCGGTGCGGGCCATGGAGGATTTGTGGAAGGCGCGTACCGCCATTGATTTCAGCCAGCGCGGCCATCTGACCGTGGATGTGCGCATCACCGATCTGGGGCAATGGGGCGAGATCCAGACCCAGTTGGCTGGCCTCGGCAATGTGAGCGGCGCGACCGTGACGGCGATGACCACCGGCTATGCCCGCATGAATCTGACCTACCAGGGAAGCCTGGAACAATTGCGTGAGGCGATGGGCGGCGCGGGGCTTTCCCTCAGCAATCGCAGCGGCCAGTGGATGCTGGCGCGAGCCGGGCAATAGCGGATGGTGCGGCATCTGCCGAACCTGCTTTCGGCGATGCGCCTGCTGGCGGCGCCCTTGGCCGCCTGGCTGATCCTGTCCGGCCATGACACCGCTTCGCTGCTGGTCTTCGCCGCGGCCGGTCTCAGCGACGGGCTGGACGGCTTCACTTTCCCCGCTGGGGCGTGACGTCGAACTTCGGCGCCTGGCTTGATCCCGCGGCCGACAAGCTGCTCATGCTGTTCTGCTTCACCGCGCTCTATGCCGTGAATGCCGCGCCGTTCTGGCTGGTGGCGCTGGCAATCGGGCGCGATCTGGTGTTCGCCCTGGCCTGGGGGCTGATCAAGCTGCTGGGGCTTGGGCTGGCGACACCCACGCTGTTTGTCGGCAAGGTTTCGACCGGTGTGCAGGTGATCTATATTCTGACTTTGCTGCTGCTTCTGGCGCTGAATCTGGATGCGCCGCGTCTGAGCCTGGCACTCGCTTTGGCCTGCGCCTTCTTCACTGTGCTGGCTGCTGTGGGTTATGCGGCGGTGATGCTGCGTCTGGTGGGAAGGCGTGTTCCCCAATGAGCCAATTCCCGTGACCCAGCTTGTCCTGCCGCTCGAGGTGCGCAGCGCTTCGGGCCGTGATGATTTCATCGTGGCGCCCGGCAACACCCAAGCGGTTGCGTTCCTGGATTCCTGGCCGGCCTGGCCCGCGCCCGCGGCGGCCCTCTTTGGCCCGCCCGCCAGCGGCAAGTCGCATCTGGCGGCGGTATGGGCTGAGAAAGCCGGCGCCCAAACCATCGCCGCCGCCGCGCTGCTCGAAAGCGTGCCCGATGGCGCGCTGGTTGTTGAAGACGTGCAGCCAGGGTTGGCGGAAGCCTCCCTATTCGCACTGCTGGAACGGGGCGCGCCGCTTCTGATCACGTCGCAAACCGCGCCTGCCGAATGGCAGGTGAGTTTGCCCGATCTGGTGTCGCGAGTTCGTGCGCTTCTGGCCTTTCCGCTATGGGCGCCGGATGACGCCCTGCTGATGGGGCTGGCGGTGAAACTGTTCGCCGACCGCCAGCTCCAGGTTCCGGAGAATGTCGTGCTCCACATGGTGCGCAGCCTGGAGCGGTCACCGGCGGCGGTGCGCGATTTCGTGATCCGAGCCGATGCCGCCGCCCTGGCTCAGCAACGGCCGATAAATTTGAGCCTTATCAAGGATTTGCTGGCCGGCCCGGATCTGTTCGGGGCGCTTTGACACTTCTATGTCATTACAATTTCACGGTTTTTGGCTAGGGTTCGGCCCAAGGAAAAATCATGTCTACCCCCAGCCAAAACCCGTCCCTTGCCGTGGCCAATGAGGATTCCGCCGAGACCCAGACCGTCTCCACGGAAGAAGTGGTCTCCCTGGAGCACCAGGGCAACAATCTCGCCTTCGATCCGGCCTCGCCGGCGCGCTTCATCAACCGCGAGCTTTCCTGGCTGGCCTTCAACCGCCGGGTGATCGAGGAGGCGCAGAACCGCCGCCATCCTTTGTTCGAGCGGGTGCGGTTTCTGTCCATCTCCGCCTCCAACCTGGACGAGTTCTACATGGTCCGGGTGGCGGGTCTGATGGGCATGGTGCGCGCCGGCGTCACCACCGCCAGCTCCGACGGCCTGACACCCGCCGAACAGCTTGCCCAGGTGAATGAAACAGCGCGCGGCCTGATCTCGGAGCAGCAGGGCATCTGGACCACCTTGCATGCCGAGCTGCGCGCCGAAGGCGTGAGCGTGGTGACGGGCGACGAACTCAAATCCGGCGACCGCGAATATCTGAACCAGCAATTCGTGGAACAGATTTTCCCGGTGCTGACGCCGCTGGCCATCGATCCGGCGCATCCCTTTCCCTTCATTCCCAATCTGGGCTTCACCATCGCGGTCCAGCTCACCAACAAGCGCGACCGCAAGGATTTCTCGGCGTTGATTCCGGTGCCGCCGCAGCTCAAGCGCTTCATCCGCCTGCCCGACACCAATCCGCGCGAGGCGCGCTTCATTCCGCTGGAGCATGTCATCGCGCTTTATTTCGACCGGCTGTTTCCTGGCCATGGCGTTTCAGGCTGGGGCATGTTCCGCCTGCTGCGCGACAGCGACGTGGAAGTCGAGGAAGAGGCCGAAGATCTGGTGCTGCTGTTCGAGAGCCTGCTCAAGCGCCGGCGCCGCGGCAGCGTGATCCATGTCAAATGCAGCGCCTCCATGCCCGAGGCGCTGCGCCAGTTCATCGCCGAGCATCTGGATATTGATGATTCCGACCTGGTGATCATCGAGAATCTGATGGGCCTGTCGGATCTTTCCAAGCTGATCCTTCCGGAGCGCTCCGATCTGGTGTTCAAGCCCTATATTCCCCGCTTCCCTGAACGCATCCGCGATCATGGCGGCGACTGTTTTGCCGCCATCCGGGAAAAGGATCTGATCGTCCATCATCCCTTCGAAAGCTTCGACACGGTGGTGCAGTTCATCCGCCAGGCCGCGGCCGATCCGGACGTGGTGGCGATCAAGCAGACGCTTTATCGCACCTCATCGGACAGCCCGATCGTCTCGGCTTTGATCGAGGCGGCGGAGGCCGGCAAATCGGTCACCGCCCTGGTGGAGCTGAAGGCCCGCTTCGACGAGGCGGCCAACATCAAATGGGCGCGCGACCTGGAGCGGGCAGGGGTGCAGGTGGTCTATGGCTTCATCGCCCTCAAGACCCACGCCAAGATCAGTCTGGTGGTGCGCCGGGAAGGTGGCCATCTGGCCACCTATTGTCATTTCGGCACCGGCAATTATCATCCCAACACCGCCAAGATTTATACCGACCTGTCGCTGTTCAGCGCCGATCCGGCGCTGGGGCGCGACGCCGCTCAGCTCTTCAACTACATCACCGGCTATGCCGAACCGGTGGCGCTGGAGCGGCTGGCCATGTCGCCGCTTACCCTGCGCGGACGGCTGATCGAGAATATCCAGCAGGAAATCATGCATGCCCGCGCCGGCCGGCCGGGGCGCATCTGGGTCAAGCTGAATTCGCTGGTTGATCCGGCGATGATTGACGGGCTCTATCGCGCCAGCCAGGCGGGCGTGAAGATCGAGCTGATCGTGCGTGGCATTTGCTGTCTCAGGCCGGGCGTTCCCGGCCTCTCCGAGAATATCCGGGTCAAATCCATCGTCGGCCGCTTCCTGGAACATGGCCGCATCATCTGCTTCGGCAATGGCCATGAACTGCCGCACCGCAGCGCCAAGGTTTACATCTCGTCCGCCGACTGGATGCCCCGGAACCTGGACCGGCGGGTGGAGACCCTGGTTCCTGTCGAAAATCCGACGGTGCATCAGCAGGTCCTGGACCAGATCATGGTGGCGCAGCTGAAAGATCAGGCGCAAAGCTGGTACATGCAGGCCGACGGCCGGTATGTCCGCGATTCGCATTCCGAGGACGCCGATGCGTTCTCCGCCCACACCTATTTCATGACCAACCCGTCGCTTTCAGGCCGCGGGCGTGCGCTCAAGATGCAAAATCCCGCGCCCCGCAAGGGTTAGTGTTCGATTCTGAAACCAAACGACGCTGGCGAGCAACTTCCCGGTGTCCTTCGCTCCCGAAATTCGCTAAGAGCCCGGTGTGGAGATAACGCGAATTTTGGATTCGGGACGCTAGCGCCCATGCCCGTTGCCGACTTTCCTGGGGACTGCTCCCTTGAGGGCGCGCGGGCCGATCGCGATTGTCGATATCGGCTCCAACTCGGTGCGTCTGGTGATCTATGAGGCCCAGACCCGCGTCGCCGCCACCTTGCAGAATGAAAAATCCATCTGCGCCATCGGCCGGGACATGGTCACGACCGGCCGGCTGCACGCCGAAGGCTGCGCCGCGGCGCTGGAGGCGCTGTCGCGCTTTCGCATGATGGCCGATGGGCTGAAGGTGGAGCATCGCGAGGCGGTGGCGACCGCCGCGGCCCGCGACGCCAGCAACGGCGCCGAATTCATTGGCCGTGCCGAACGCGCCTGGGGCGGGCCTATCCGGGTTCTGGCGGGCGAAGACGAGGCGCGCATCGCAGCCGAGGGCGTGGTGGCCGGCATTCCCGATGCCGACGGCCTGGTGGCCGATCTGGGCGGCGGCTCGCTCGATATGGTGTCGGTGAAGGCGGGCAAGACCGGCGCTGCCTTCACCTTGCCCTTCGGCCCCTTGCGGCTGATGGACCAGTCCAAGGGCGATGCCGACAAGGCGCGCGACATCGTGGACAAGGGGCTGAAGAACCTGCCCGATATTTCGGCCGCTGCGCTTTATGCGGTGGGCGGCATCTGGCGCAGCTTCGCGCGGGTGGACATGGAGGATCAGAATTATCCGCTCCATGTCCTGCAGCACTACACCATCCCGCGCGGACGGGCGCTCAGGCTGTGCCGTCTGCTTGCGGGCCTGTCGCGCGACAGCGTGCGCAAGATCAAGGTCGTGTCCAAGCGGCGCGCCGAAAGTCTTCCTTACGGTGCGGTGGTGCTGGAGCGGCTGCTGGAGGCCAGCGACATCAAGGAAGTGGTGATCTCCGCCTTCGGACTGCGCGAAGGGCTTCTCTATGCCCGCCTTCCGGCCGAAGAGCGCGCCAAGGATCCGCTGGTGGAATTTTGCCGCGCCGCCAATGCACGCGAAGCGCGGGTGCCGGTGCATGCCCATGAGATGCTGGGTTGGACCGCGCCCTTGTTCGAGAACGACAATGTCGAGATGGCGCGCATCCGCGAGGCCTCCGCCTTCTTTTCGGATGTGGCCTGGCGCCGCCATCCCGATGACCGCGCGATCGGCGCGCTTGGCCAGGTGCTGACCGCGCCTTTCGCCGGCGCCAGCCACCGGGCCCGCGCCCTGATCGCGGCCAGCCTCTTTCATCGCTATTCGGGCGATGAGGATTTTCCGCAGGCCCTGGCGCTGTCCGGTCTGCTGGACAAGGAGGACGAAAAGCGCGCCTTGCTGCTGGGTCTGGCCTGGCGCTTCGCCTTTTCGCTGTCGGCCTCGGCGGCGGGCGAACTGGTCCATTACCGCCTGCGCCTGACCCCCTCCAAGGTGGTGCTGGAAGTGCCGGCACAGCGCGAAGCCATCGCCGGCGAGCCGGTGCAGAAGCGGCTTGGCGCTCTCGCGGACGCTTTGGGGCGTAAAGGCGAGATCTTAGTAGGATAGGGCGCAGCCCGCCCGCGGTGGAACCGGTGTGCAGCCCCGGAAATAACCCCTTTTTACAGCTGACCTTGCGCCTTGGGCCGGGGCGGGGTTTAAAGAGCCAAAGGACTGGTCCCGCGCGGGGCAGGCTGGCCCAAAAGCGCGGCTTTTCAAGAGTTTAGGAGAATGCCATGGGTAGTATGAGCTGGATTCACTGGTTGTTGCTGGCCGGCGTGGCCCTGATCCTGTTCGGCGGCCGGGGCAAGGTTTCCGACCTGATGGGCGACTTCGGCAAGGGCATCAACAGCTTCAAGAAGGGCCTGTCGGAGAAGCCGGAAGACCCCAAGGTCATCAACGCCGAAGACACCAACAAGGACAAGACCACCGTCTGACGTTTGGCGTCTGACGGCGGCGGCGCGCGCCTCATGTTCGATCTGTTCGCTTGGCAGCATATCGTCATCATGCTTGTGGTGGCGCTGGTCGTGGTTGGCCCCAAGGACCTGCCGCGCATGATGCACACGGCTGGCAAGTGGGCCGGCAAGGCCCGCAACATGGCCAACGAATTCCGCAAGAGCTTCGACGAAATGGCGCGCCAGGCCGAGCTGGATGAGCTGCGCAAGGAGATCGAAGAGCTCAAGAAGAACAATCCCGTCTCCGACATGGTGAACTCGGTCAGCGCGGTCAACGATGACCTCACCAAGCAGGTGGACAGCGCCATCGAAGGTGTCGGCCCGCCGCAGACCGTGACCGAGCCACCGGTGGAAGGCACGGCCGAACCGCGCGGCGGTGAATTCCAGGTGACGGATTCATCGGCCGTCACAGAGCCCGCCGCCCCGTCCGAAACGCCCGCCGTGCCGACAGGCACTGCATCATGACGGTCCTGCCGTGGTAGATCCCACCCCCGAAGACGAAGCCGCGCTGGAGGCGACCAAGGCGCCCCTGATGGAGCATCTGCTCGAACTCAGGCGCCGCTTGATTTGGGCGATTGCATCCTTCGCCCTTTGCTTTGCCGTCTGCTTTGCTTTCTCGACGGACATTCTGAAGTTTCTGGAAAGGCCGCTGGCCGCCGCCACCAATCATCTGATCTATACGGCGCTGCCGGAGATATTCTTCACCCAGATCAAGGTCGCCATGTTCGGCGGTGTCTGTTTGGGCTTTCCCATGATCGCGGCGCAGATCTGGATTTTCGTGGCGCCCGGCCTTTACCGGCATGAGAAGCGGGCCTTCCTGCCCTTTCTTTTGTGGACGCCCGTGCTGTTCGTGATGGGCGCGGCGTTCGTCTATTATGTGATGCTGCCTTTCACGGTGAAATTCTTCGGCAGCTATCAGGAGGTGGCCAAGGCCGGCACCTTGGGCATCGAATTACAGGCCAAGGTCAGCGACTGGCTCGACCTGGTGATGACCCTGATGATCGCCTTCGGCCTCACCTTTCAGCTTCCGGTGCTGCTGTCCTTGCTGGGCAAGGTGGGCATCGTCAGCAGCAAATCCCTCAAGGACATGCGCAAATTCGCCATCGTCGGCCTGTTCGCCGTGGCGGCGATCTTCACCCCGCCGGACGCGATTTCGATGCTGAGCCTGGCGGTGCCGCTGGTGCTGCTCTACGAAATCTCGATTATCTGCGTGGTGATGATTGAGAAGGGCCGCGCCAAGGAAGACGCGGCACGCGCCGCACAGGATCTGACGCCGACATAGGCGTCGGATGCGCTGCTTAAGCGGCCGCCACCTTCAGCGCCGGCACGACGCGGCCGGCGGGGAATTTCAGGATGATCGAAGTGCCGCGGCCGGGCGCGCTGTGAATCTCCAGCCGTCCGCCATGCACTTCCAGCATGGCCTTGGCCTTGGCCAGCGGCAGCCCCAGGCCGGTGCCGTTGCGTGTGGCGGTCATCTTGTTCTCGACCTGGCCGAAGGGCATCAGCGCCTTGGCGATTTCCACGTCCGTCATGCCGATGCCGGAATCTTGCACCGTGACGGCATAGCCGCCATCCACCAGCGGCGCGCCGCTGATCTCCACCGTGCCGCCGGACGGGGTGAACTTGATGGCGTTGCCGACCAGATTGATCAGGATCTGGCGCACCATCCGCTCCACTGCCAAGAGCCGCACATTGTCGGGCGGCAGTCTGGTCACCAAGCGAACGCCGAATTTTTCCGCCAGGCTGGCGCAGATGGACAATGAACCCTCCAGCGCCTGGCAAAGCGGGAATTCCTCGGCCGCGTCCACGCTCATCTTGCCGGCCTCGATCTTGGAAAGGTCGAGGATGTCGTTGATGATGCCCAGCAGATAGCGCCCGCTGGAATGGATGTCGCCGGCATAGGCCAGATAGCGCGCATTCTGCACCGGCCCCAGATGCTCGTCCTTCATCACTTCGGAAAAGCCCATGATGGCGTTCAGCGGCGTGCGCAGCTCATGGCTCATATTGGCGAGGAAGGCGGACTTGGCGCGGTTGGCGTTCTCGGCCTGCTCCACCGAGATGGCCAGCCGGCGCGACATTTCCCGCATATCGGTCCGGGAATTTTTCAGCTGGGCGATCACGTCGCGGGCGTAGAAGATGATGGGCGCGGAGACCAGCGCGACCTCGAAGACGATGTTGAACACGGCGATGGGCTGGACCGGCAGACCTTCGACGGTGCGCACCAGAAAATGCAACACCGCAACGGCGGTGACGGTCATGGCGGTCAGGGCAGTGGTGGAGCCGATGCGCCCCAGCCGGGACAGACGGCTATCCAGGCGGTCCAGCGCATGGCGGATATGGTCCCCCATGCCGATCGTCGAATGCCGGTTGTACACCAGACCCTCCCCTTATCCGGGGCCGAGGATGCCATGAGCGGGTTGCGGTGTGGTTTCGCGGTCCGGGGGATTTGACGGCGCGATTTTAAGGACTTGTTAAGCTCCAGAGGGCGGAAAGCTTAGCTTTTGACGCAAGGCGCGCCGCCGTGGCAAACCTCCGCCTCGCGGGCGGCTTTACTCTGCTTTTGCCTGTATCCGGGGACGTAAACATGCACGACATCAAGGCCATTCGCGAAGCGCCGGAAATATTCGCGCGTGGGTTGCAGCGCCGCGGTTTGGCGGATGCACAGGCCGTCACGGCGGATTTGCTGGCCAAGGACAAGGCGCTGCGGGACCTTCTGGTGCGGCTGCAGAACAGCCAGGCCCGGCGCAACGAAGCTTCCAAGCTGATCGGCCAGGCCAAGGCGAAAAAGGACGAAACCCAGGCCGCCGCCCTGATGGCGGAAGTGGCGGGTTTGAAGGATTCCATCCAGCAGGGCGAGGCCGAACAGCGCGAACTGGAAAAGGCGCTGCGCGATGCCCTGGCGGTAATTCCCAATCTTCCGGCTGACGACGTGCCCGATGGCGCGGACGAAGGCGGCAATGTGCCAGTGCCAAGCCGCGCCTTCGGCAAGCCGCCAGAGATCAACAATGCCAAACAGCATTTCGAGATCGGCGAAGCGCTGGGGCAGATGGATTTCGAGCGCGCCGCCAAGGTGTCGGGTGCACGCTTCGTCTATTTGAAGGCGGACCTGGCGCGGTTGGAGCGGGCGCTGGCCAATTTCATGCTGGACGTTCACACCCAGCAGTTCGGCTATACCGAGGTCAATCCGCCGGTGCTGGTGCGTGACAACGCAATGTTTGGCACGGGGCAGTTGCCCAAGTTTCAGGACGACCTGTTCCGCACCGCCGGCGAAGATCCTTTCTGGCTGATTCCGACTGCGGAAGTGTCTCTCACCAACTACGTGAATGATGAAATCCTGACCGAAGCCGAGCTGCCGCTGCGTTTCACCGCCTTCACGCCCTGCTTCCGCGCCGAGGCCGGTGCGGCCGGCCGCGACACGCGCGGCATGATCCGCATGCATCAATTCTCCAAGGTGGAGCTGGTCTCGATCACGGCGCCGGAGCACTCGAACGCCGAGCATGAGCGCATGACCGATGCGGCGCAGGAAATCCTGAAGAAGCTGGAGCTGGCGCACCGGGTGATGATGCTCTGCACCGGCGACATGGGCTTTGGCGCGCAAAAAACCTATGACATCGAGGTCTGGCTGCCGGGGCAAAATGCCTTCCGCGAAATCTCCTCCTGTTCCAACTGCGGTGAATTCCAGGCGCGGCGCATGAACACGCGCTATCGCAATGCCGAGGGCAAGGTGAAGGGCCCGGTGCATACCTTGAACGGCTCAGGCCTGGCGGTGGGCCGCACCCTGGTGGCGATTCTGGAGAATTACCAGCAGCCGGACGGCAGCGTGGCGATTCCGGCGGCGCTGCAGCCCTACATGAGCGGCAAGACCAAGATCGGCTAATTGTCACCTTGTAGCTGAGCGAGCCGTGGTTTAAGCCCCGCGCCATGCGCATCCTGGTCACCAATGACGACGGCATCCATTCGCCCGGCCTGTCGGTCGCGGAAAAAATCGCACGCAGCCTCAGCGACGATGTCTGGGTGGTGGCGCCGGAGAATGAACAGTCCGGTGCATCGCATTCGTTGACCCTGGCCTCGCCCTTGCGCCTGCGCCAGATCGAAGACAAGCGCTTTGCCGTCAGCGGCACGCCCACCGATTGCGTGATGATGGCCTGCCTCCACATCCTGAAAGCTGAGCCGCCCGCGCTGGTCCTGTCTGGTGTCAACTGGGGTTCCAATCTCGCCGACGACGTCACCTATTCGGGCACCATCGCCGGGGCCATGGAAGGCTGCGCGCTCAATATTCCCTCCATCGCTCTGTCGCAGTGCTACGAGGAAGGCGAACGTCATGCGATCGACTGGTCCGCCGGCGAAGCGCATGGCCCGGCGACGGTGGCGGCGCTGGTGAAAGCAGGCTGGCCGCTTGCTTTCCCCTGATCAATGTCAATTTTCCAGCCTGTGCTGCCGACGCGGTCAAAGGCGTGAAAGTGGTGCCGCAGGGCAAGTACGATCTCTCTTCCACCGAGATCGAGGAGCGCGTGGATGCGCGCCAGCGCGCCTACTACTGGATCGGTCTTCGCCGCCGCAAAGCCGTGCCGCCGCCGGAGAGCGATCTGGGCGCGGTCTATGACGATTTCATCGCGGTGACGCCCCTGCATCTCAACCTGACGGAAGAGACAGCGCTGAAGGCCCTGCGCCTGGAACTCAGCAAGGCCTAAACCATGGAACTTCCTGGTTTAATAGAGTTAAACCCTTCTCAACCTTTGGAAGGGATGATCCCGTTTCGAGACAGTGCAAAAGGCAAGGCACTCCCATGGATCAGAAGATCTTTGCCGCGCTCGCCCTTGCTGTGGCGGTTGCCGGCTGCATGCCGGACAGCCCGCGCACCGCGCTGGATTGGGGTGTGAACACCACCAGACCCCAGCATGTAGCGTCAAAGGGCCCGGCCAAAACCTATGTCTATGAGGAAAAGTCAGTCCGCCCCACGCCGCGGCCGTCGCCGAACTATGTCACCCGCAACGTCACACCCTATTCGCCGGTGACCAGCCAGGCGCTGGCGCCGGTGTCCGGCAATGCGCCGGCCTTCGCCTGGCCGGTGTCGGGACGGGTGATCGCGGACTTTGGCTCGACTCCCACAGGCGGGCGCAATGACGGCATCAATATCGGGAAAG
>JADMIO011594931.1_pt1 | contig 14109 bp, 15 predicted proteins | sample 8958161 | NCBI WGS metagenome assembly JADMIO01 (sample SAMN16585339, study PRJNA669376) | soil metagenome | isolation source: Crop rotation soil | place: USA: Cullars Rotation, Alabama | collected 2011 | reverse complement strand
CCGCGACTTCAAGTCACGTGAATTCCAAGCTTCGGATCCCACTGTGCTGGAAAGGCTGCCCCATCGGGATTTCCCATACCTAAGTCAATTAAATCCAACCCTTGCTCACGGGCACGGGCTTTCAGTTCATCCAAACGGGCAAACACATAAGGCGGCAGCGATTTTAGTCGCTCGGCAGGGGAAATCCAATCTAATATCATTGAAGGCAGCGCTCTCCTAGTCAACCGAATCTTGATTGTAAATTTTCAGTCTAGACATATACAAGAGGTCGAGGGTTAAGGTAGAAATCTGCTCATAGCGATAGGATTGCTAACTGCTAAACCTTATTTTTACAATCAACAGCTAGGAATCAGCTAAACACTGTTCCGGCTCATTAACTACTGATACTATGCCAAGATTTTGCCGTCCAGTTTCCACTGGGGCTGTAGTTGAAACCATTGCCGCCATTAGTTGATCTGGCACAACTTTAAATGGCAAACGGTGAATATCAGAATTAGGTGATAGGGCAAGTTCTACAGCTTGGCGCAATTCTCTTATAGTAATATTCCCTAAACCTAAATCGTTTAAAGTTTGCGGTAAACCAATTTCAGCATAAAACTTCAATAGCTGTTGCCGTGCAGATGCCGCTAGTTGATTGCCCAGTAGCATTTCTTCTAAACGCAACTGCACAAGAATCCCATAGGCAACTTTCTCGCCGTGTAGGGCGTTGTGACTGTCTGGAATGTGGGTTAACCCGTTATGCACTGCATGAGCCGCTACAGTACGGCACTGAGCGCCTCCTATACCGCCAATAACTCCTGCAAGCAATACAGTAGCGTCTACTACTTCCCGCCAAACGTCACTACCTGGATCTTTGATTGCGGCGGCGGATTTTTGAAACAGAATATCCCGCAAAACTCGCGCTTGTTGGACTGCGGCAATAATTAAACTTTGCTCAGAATGTCCACTGCTAACAGATGCTTCGTACCACTTAGCTAAAGCATCTCCAATACCAGCTATTAGGGTGCGTTGGGGTGCAGTCTTGATTAACTCATAATCTAGGATTAATAAATCTGGACAGCGATCGAGGCTGACATCATACAGAAATGCGCCTTGATCGGAATAAATATTAGAAAGCGCTGTCCAGGCGGCACAGGTTGCCCCAGAGGTAGGAATTGTAACGATCGGTAGCTGAGATTGATGAGCTAAAAGTTTAGCAGTATCAATGGCTTTGCCACCACCGATACCGATAATCAGATCGGCTTTGTGTGCTGTAACTGCTTGGCGTAAAGATGCAAGGCTAGTTTCGCTACAATCTGGGCTGTAAGAAGTTTGAGCAAATTGAAGATTGTGCTGTTCTAGAACTGGCTGTAAGAAAGATTGAATTACGGCCAGAGTCCGATCGCCCCCAACCACTAATGGGCGCTTACCTAAACGGGCGATCGCTTCTCCAGATTGCGTCAATGCCTGAAAACCACGCTTTACTTGTGCTGGAGCAATAGTCAGAGAGAAAATGCTAAGGGTTTGATTCATCCTTTAAATTGTCTTTGCAAACCTAGTGCTATTTCTGTTTTAACACTTATGGAGTAGGAAGCTTTGAGGGAGTTATGAGTTTTGAATTTTGAGTTTTGAATTAAATACAGAGTTTTAAGTTCAAGAGTAATTAAGAGTTTTAAGTCAACGATTTTCTTCTTGCTCTCCCCATCTCCCTATCTCCCCATCCCCAAGTCCCCAAGTCCCCAAGTCCCCAAGTCCCCAAGTCCCCAAGTCCCCAAGTCCTTATCTCCATCTAACGTATTTGGGCGATGTTTTCTGGAAAGGTTTCAACCTGCATTTGTTGATCATCGCGGGTAGCAAGCGATCGCTTTACTTGACCTAAATAAAGGGGTTTGGAAACGCCTGGTTCTGGATGAATGATAGTACGGGCGCGAATCGTCATTTGATTGCCATTTTCACCTGCACGACCAAACGAATATAAATCGCTAGCAATTTGACGCAGTGTTGCTTCTAATTCTGTTTCAGTAATTTGCGGCGCTACGGTAACTACTACCTGCGCTCCTCCATTGTCATAAACCATAGAATAGTGCTTTGACCCTGGAATTGCTGTGCGAGTAATGGGGAATAAACTCAAAGCAAACAGTCCTGATGTAAGGACAATCATAAAGCCAGTAGCACCTACTAAACGGAAGCGAAAGCCCCATTTAAGGATAAAAGCAACGATCGCTAGTACCGCAAACACTAAGGTAAGGATACCTGACCACTGGGTGTATTGAAGAAAACTTGCTGTTGATAACATATCAATCAATTTTGGATTTTATATTTTGGATTAACCCTGCGATATTTCTTTTTTTATCTTCCTCAGTTTTCATTCACTCTCAACTATCAACTATCAACTTCGTTGCTAATACAGCCACTTCCCTGACTATCACTAGAAGATTCTATAGCAGCTTTTAAAGTGTGCCAGGTGAGATTAGCACATTTGATTCTAACTGGAAACTGGGAAACACCTTGCATAACGTTGAGCTTGCGCTGTTCTTTAGGAAATTCGCCTTCTCCTTTCATCATGTTTTGGAAACGTTGCACCATTTCTAATGCTTCGGTCATGCTCTTACCGCGCAAGGCATCAGCCATTAGATCAGCAGAAGCGATCGCGATCGCGCATCCTTCGCCTTCAAACTTTACCTCTTCAATGCGATCGCCCACATCATTTAGCTTTAAAGTTAGTTCGATCGTATCCCCACAGGAAGGATTATGTCCTTTTTGATAGCGATCAACTGGATTAGTTTTTCCTTTATGACGCGGTTTTTTATAATGTTCTAGAATTACCTGTTGATATAGATCGCGTAAATTTGCCAGATTCATAAATTTAAGATTTAATGAACTACTTAGGAACCTTTGACTAGAAAGGGCGATGGTTTCACCTATTCCAATCCTATCAGGATCGCTCAATTTTCTTTTATACCTTGTAGCGTAGGGATATTAATTTATTTATTTCATAGATTAATTAAGCTAATAAAATCATTTTACTTTAAATTTAATTTATGATATAGCGAGTTTCTGAATAATTAAATTAAAATCAGCAATAATATTAGTTAAATTATTTGCATTTAAAAGGGGAATGTGTACAAAGATACAGGGAATCTGAAGCTGGCGATCGCTTAAATATTGCAATACTGAGTAATAAAGTCCTTCGCAAACAAACTTACCTGCATCGTGACTAATTTGTGTTAGAGATAATCCCATTAATAATTCTTCTAAGTTTATTGTGCTTTTGAGTTCAACATCTCCACAAGTTGCGGTTGATTCTACAGTTAAGTTTGTGCGACTTTCTGCCATTCCACAGCAAATAATGGCATCAGGGTTAATTTCAGCGATTTTAGCAATAACGCGATCGCTGGCGAGTTGAACATCAACGGGTAATTGCCTCAACAAAATGAGGGAAACGGGCAATTTTGGATTTTGGATTTTGGATTTTGGATTAAAATTGCCATCAATATCGTTAAATTTGGCAATTTCTGTGAGTAAATCGTCTGAGGAATTGGATTTGTGGTGAGATAGCCAAGTAGCGAAGGATGTCAGCAGAATTTTTTTACTCATATATAGCAGTCGCCAAAGCAGTTAGGACAATGTATATTCTAAAACCCTTGCTAATAAAGGATTTGGAAAGAGCTTATAGCTGACTGCTGATTGCTATAAAATAGAAATGTTCGAGCGGGGAATAGCAACAATGTCAGCGATCGCGGTTATAGACTATGACATGGGCAATCTGCACTCTGTCTGTAAGGGACTAGAAAAAGCGGGTGCAACCCCTAAAATAACTGATTTAAGTGCAGAGATCGAAAAAGCCGATGCAGTTGTATTACCTGGAGTGGGTTCATTCGATCCAGCAATGAAACAATTGCGATCGCGTGGTTTAGTAGAACCAATTAAAGCCGCAATTGCTAGCGGGAAACCATTTTTAGGTATTTGTCTGGGACTACAGATTTTATTTGATAGTAGTGAAGAAGGCAAGGAACCAGGGCTAGGAATAATCGCAGGTACAGTCCGCCGCTTTCATCCAGAACCAGATTTAACTATTCCGCACATGGGTTGGAATCAACTAAAGTTTACTCAACCTCATTCTGCTTTATGTAATAGTTTATCTTCAGAAGCGTGGGTTTATTTTGTCCATTCTTACTATGTCGCCCCTGTAGATCCTAATATTACGGCAGCAACGGTGACACATGGTAGCCAAACCGTAACAGCAGCGATCGCTAAAAATAATTTAATGGCTGTTCAATTTCACCCAGAAAAATCTTCAACTACAGGATTACAAATTCTTTCTAATTTTGTAGAGCAAATTAAAGTCAAAACTCTGGTATAGGCAATTGATAGTTGATAGTTGATAGTTGACAGTTGACAGCGAACAAAACTCAGGGCAGGCACACAGGCACTGCCCCTACGAAACTCAAAACTCCATTGCTATGAGTTTAAGAATTTATGGAAATCGTCCCCTGAAAACGTTACCAGGGCTAGAAACACGACCAACACCAGCACGGGTACGGGAAGCCGTTTTTAACATTTGGCAGGGCGCTATTAACGGCTGTCGGTGGCTTGATTTGTGTACTGGTAGCGGTTCAATGGGCGCTGAAGCTTTATGTCGCGGTGCAAGTCTCGTTGTCGGAATTGAACAATCCGCTAAAGCTTGCAGTATTATCGGCGAAAACTGGGAAAAAGTTGTTTCTCCTGAACAAGATTTTCAAATATTGCGTGGAAATGTAGTAGATAAACTAAAAACGCTCGCAGGACAAAAGTTTGATTGTATATACTTTGATCCTCCTTATGCTAGTAATTTATATCAGCCAGTGTTAGAAGCGATCGCTGCTTATAAATTGCTAGATTCTGAAGGAGAAATTGCGGTAGAACATAGTCCGAACAGATGGAATATTACCCCTATTGCTAATTTAGAAGTTTGCCGCGATAAAGTTTACGGAAATACTGCACTTACTTTTTATCGTTTTGTAGATTTAGATAACTAGGTTATTTTGTTAAGCGATCGAATAGGTTTAATACTTTCCTAGATTTTAAATTTACACAGTAAGAATATTAGGGTACTTGATATTCGCTATTTTTAATTACGCTAGATTTAACAACGTATAGCGTAGAGGTGTTGTATGCAACGCCTCTACAATTACAATATTTCTTACAACCCAAGCTGGTTGCCACGCTTGTACTGCTGATAAGCAGCGAAAAACAATCCAGACAGAGTTACAACAATAGTACCTAGTACGATTCCTGAGAGCAGAGGTTCAACCACGTTAGTTCTCCTGAGATTAAAATTTTTGTCTGTTTTTTACTTTATCAGCAAAACTGACCTTTTCTCAACTGAAAACTAGAAGGTAGACTTCTTGTAAAAATAATTGTTTTTTAAATTAACCGCAGATAAACGCAGATGAACGCAGATGAAATACAAGGTTTATCGACTTATGGAAGAGATTTAATGTATGGTGATTTTATTTTTATCTAGATAATCTTTATTGGCTTGGTATCTCTAAATATAGAGGTTACTTGACCAATTACTCGACTGTATTTATAGCCTAAATCTTTAAGGTTAGCTAAACAGCTATTCACTTTTTCTGGGTTAATTGCCGCTAGAAGTCCACCGGAAGTTTGAGGATCGAATAGCAAAGGATATTTAGCAAAGTTTTCTACTGCTTCTATATTACTAATATATCGCGATGCTTTTAAATTTTGCTCTTGTAATGAGCTAAAAATACCCATTTGTAGAGTTTCTACTGCGCCATCTAAAGGCGCGATCGCATCTAATTCTAATTCAACGGCTACGCCAGATGCTTGAATTATTTCCATTAAGTGTCCGATTAATCCAAATCCAGTAATATCTGTACAAGCTGTTGCGCCATATTCTAATAAACAAGTAGCTGCTTTTTGATTAGATAAAAGCATGGACTCGACAGCATTATCAATCCATCTACCTTTGGCTTTTAAGCGCATATCAGCCGCAAATAATGTACCTGTTCCTAAAGCTTTAGTAAGAATCAGAACTTGTCCTGGTTGTACTCCACTTTTTCTTAACAGTTTATCAGGATAAACTAGCCCGTTACAAGATAATCCAAATTCTAATTCTGTACCTTCTGTTGTATGTCCACCTACAAGCGCTGTTTGAGATTGATTTAATACTTTAGTTGCACCAAATAATAGTTGATAAAGAGTTTCTTCTTGCTTTGACTCTGAGGCGTAAGGGATAGTAACAATAGCTAAGGCAGTTTGAGGAGTTGCGCCCATTGCGAAAATATCACTTAAGCAATGATTGGTACTAATTTGCCCAAAAATAAACGGATCGTTAATTAGAGTTCGGAAAAAATCAACTGTATGTACTATTAATTGATCGGCTGGTATTTTAACAACAGCAGCATCATCTGGGGCATTTAACCCAACAATAATATCTTCGTTTTCTATCCAATTTGATTGGGTTGATTTTAATCTTTGTAAAACTTGCCTTAAGGTAGTGCTGGAAACTTTAGAAGCACAACCAGCACACCTCATAGAATTTTGGATTTTGGATGTTAGATTTTGGATTGGTATTTGTTCAATGTCGATAGTTTTTTGTGGCATTTCTGGGAAGTTGGTGAAGCGAGACATAAACTGGCGATCGATGTAATCTTTTAAGCGCCATAATAGACGAGATTCCCAGCCAAAAATTCCCCAAGATGCGATCGCGCTTTCGTCACCAGTTCCAATTAAGCTTAAAAATTGCTTTTGTGGGATATAGGGTTTTAATTTTTGTTCTAGTAAAAATCGGCGCAAGTTTTTAAATAATGGTTTCCCTTGTCGAACTGCAAATACTCCAGATTTGGGACGCGGATGATTAACTATTGTGGCAATATCACCAGCAGCAAATATATGAGGATGAGATAGTGATTGTAGAGTGTTATTAATCTGAATAAAGCCTTTTTCATCAGTAGCGATTTCTGATTTTTTGAGCCAATCTGGTGCTGAGGCGTGTGTTACCCAAAAAACGCGATCGCACTTAACCTTTAAGTCTGATTCAGTAATAACAATTTTCTCTAAATTTGTATTCTGGTGAATTTCACATACTTTTTCACCTAAGTGCAAATGAATTCCACGCTGAAGGAGAATTTTACGCAGATGATTCCGCACCCATTTATTATGAGTCGGCATTAATTCATCACCACTATGGAATAAATTAATCTGTAATTTCTCTGCTGGTTGCCCTGCGTCTTTAAGAAGTTTGTGCAAATGCGATTGTATTGTTAAAGATAGTTCTACGCCACCTGCCCCACCACCAACAATACTGATACAAATTGGTTTTTGAGGATTTCTAGTTACTTCTTCAACTACCTGATTCCATTCTGCTAAAAACTTTGGTACTGGTTTAACTGCGATCGCGTGTTCATTTGCTCCAGGTATATCTATTATTGCTGGGGTGCTACCAATATTAATAGATAATAAATCAAAAGCTACATCTGGACGATTAGCACAAATAACTTTGTTATTTTCTAAATCTAAGCCAATAACTTTATCAATGAATAGTTGCGCTTGAGCAAAATTAGCTAATGGGCGCAAATCTATATGACTTTGATCAAAATCATAAAAACCTGCAATATGACCGGGCAACATTCCCGAATATGGCGTATGGGAATTTTCACTAATTAAGGTAATGCGTAATCCTAAAAGCGGTTTCATGCCAAACATTTTTAGCACTATAGCATTACTATGACCACCACCAATTAATACTAAGTCTTTAAGTATTGGTTGTGAAGTTGAGTGCATTTAAATTTTATATTTAATCTACTAAATCTATAGTAATTTCTTTTTTGAATAGTTGCTAGAAGTAGAATACTCAAATTTACGTTAGACTATAGTTTTAACAATTTCTGAGTTACAATAACTGCGTTTTATGATTGACCTTTACACTTTTACCACGCCTAATGGGCGAAAAGTTTCGATTATGCTGGAAGAAGTCGGTCTTCCTTATAACGTCCATAGTATAGATATTAGGAAAGGAGAGCAATTTACAACAGAATATATAGCTATTAATCCTAATAGCAAAATTCCAGCAATTGTAGATCATGATACTGGCATAAAGGTTTTTGAGTCAGGCGCTATTTTAATGTATTTAGCTGAAAAAACTGGTAAATTTCTGCCTACTGACTTAAAAAGCCGCTATGAAGTAATCGAATGGTTAATGTTTCAAATGGGTGGCGTAGGCCCTATGTTTGGTCAACTTAACCATTTTAAGAAGTTTGCACCAGAAAGAATTGGTTATGCGATCGATCGCTATGAACAAGAAACTTTACGCATTTATGGGGTATTAAATAAGCAATTAGCAGATAAAGAATATATCTGTGGAGATTACTCAATTGCTGATATGGCTACCTATCCTTGGGTAGCCATTTATGATTTTCAAGGATTAACTCTAGATGAACATCCCAATCTCAAACGCTGGGTAGAAACAATGCAGCAGCGTCCAGCCGTAGAAAAGGGAATGAAAGTACCTTAAAGTTATAGAGACGCAAATTTTGCGTCTCTACAGTGTATTCAAAGCATTAATATCTGAATTACAGATAACTTTTAAATTGCGAGTAATTTTCTCAATATCCCAATTCCACCATTGAATTGCTAAAAGTTGTTGAATTACAGAATTATCAAAGCGTTTGCGAATTTCATTAGCAGGATTACCACCAACAATAGAATATGGCTCAACGTTACGAGTAACAACTGATTTACTGGCTATGATTGCCCCATCACCAACTTGAATACCAGGCATAATTGTTGCACCGTAACCAATCCAAACATCGTTGCCAATTACAGTGTCACCTTTATTTGGCCAAGAATCAGGCATAGCTGACTCCCAACCCTCTCCAAAAATGGGAAATGGGTAGTTTGTGAACCAGTCAGTGCGATGGTTGCCGCCATTCATAATGAATTTTACATCAGAGGCGATCGAGCAAAATTTACCAATGATTAGTTTGTCACCAATGAAATCGAAATGATAAAGAACGTTACGCTCGAAATTGTCTGGATTTTCAAAGTCATCATAGTAAGTATATTCGCCAACAATAATATTGGGATTCTTGATGATGTTCTTTAAATAAACTAACCGTGTTTGGTCAGATAAAGGATATTTAGCGTGAGGAGAAGGGCCATTGGTCATGTATTCTGGTTTAAAAGTATAAACTTAAAGAAGGTGTCACAATGCTGCAAAGATTGAGTCATTATAAATTTAATTCTAGTTTCACTGCTAACCTAAAACAATATTGGTATCTAAATAGAAAGTTTATTGTTGGTGCTATTACTGTATTGTTTATAGCTTTTTCATCAGTACTATTCTTACACCCTCAAACTGCTAAGGCATCACTTGCTTCTGAATCTAATGTTACTTTATTTACTTCAAATGAATGGAAAAGCCTGGTTAATCAATATTCAGATTCAGATAATTTATCCCAAAAACTTCTTCTTAAACTTAATAGCAAGCGTGATATTATTGGCAAATCTGCTTTAGGCATTGTTCATCCTAATGCAAATGTTAAGTATGAAAGAACTGACTCTGTTTTTGTTTCACCTCGTGATGGAGGTGGCTACATTTACGCATTTGTAATTCATTGGTTTAGGAGTGTTGCGGTTGGACTAGGAAAAAATTTAACTACGAAAATAACCTGGGAAATTGTAGATAACAATCATTTCCAAGCAAAAATAGTAGAAGATAATTCTTTATTTCCGCCAGTTGATGAAGATAAACTAAATAATTTCTTTCGAGGTTTAATTGAAAGTAATAATTAGGGCTTACTGTATAAGCCTTAAACATATCACCGACAAAGGTTTTGAGCATTTTTTGACTAAGCCAGTGCATTGTTATGATATCTATATTCTTTATTCATTTGCTTGCAAGGTGCTGGTTTCTTCAAATCTCGGCATAAGCTTTGTGAGTTTTCTTACATGCTTTCCCCTCTCTTTAAATATTCTCTTAAACCTCTTGCATAAGTCTATAAAATTTTGGGCTGCATATGTGTGATCTGCATTAATAAATCTCACATCTAATGGTAAAAAACCTTTTGTCGTGTTTTATGCAAGAGGTCTATCGGAATTTTGAATTGGTATTACTACGCTGCTTCGCCCCCGACTACTACATTACCAATTCTCAAACTGGGGCCACCACAGCCGACAGGTAAACCACTCTGTCCACCTTTACCACAACCACCAGATTCATCCCAGTAGAAGTCATCCCCAATAGCTTCAATATCAGCTAAAGTGCTGAACACATTACCGGAAAGAGTGACATCGCGTACTGGTTCGGCAATTTTGCCATTGCGGATCATCCAAGCTTCGCCAGCGCTGAAGGTGAACATTTCCCCATTCGTCATTCCACCTAACCAGTTACGGGCATAAACTCCTTCTTTAATATCTGTAAATAAATCTTGGACTGGTGTTTTTCCTCGTTCGATCCATGTATTAGTCATCCGAACAAGCGGGGGATAGTGGTAATTAAGACAACGGGCATTACCTGTAGGCGCTTCGCCCAATTTGCCAGCCGTTTCGCGGGAGTGGAGTCTTCCCACTAATACACCGTCTTTGATTAGTTGTGTAGTGGTTGCAGGTGTGCCTTCATCGTCGTAGTAGTAACTACCCCGATGTCCTGGAGGTGCAGCACCATCAAAGATTTGTAGTTCTTTGGGGCCAAACCGCCGCCCAAGGGTCATTACTTCTAATAAGTCGGGATTTTCATACGCCATATCTGCTTCGGAAAGATGCCCAAAAGCTTCGTGAACAAATAACCCTGTGAGGATGGGGTCAATAACTACGGTGTACGTATTCCCTTTAACTGGTGGTAGAGATAGGGCATTGACGGCACGTTGGGCAGCACTCAGCACTTGTTCGTCTACGGCGGTTAAGTCTTCGTAGGCTTTACGAGAACCAGTTGTTTCCCTTCCGGTTTGAACTGTTTCGCCATTACGGGCGGTGGCGGCAAAGCGCATTTCCATATCCACCCAAGATTGTTCGATTAATGTGCCTTCAGAGGATGCGAGGATGATACGTTGGGCGCTATCGCTGTACCGGACTGAGGTGGTTGTAATGCGGGGGTCAACACTGCGGAGAATTTGGGTGTAGCGATCGCACAGTTGTTTTTTCTGCGCTAAGGGAATATGCCTTGGATCGCTTCCGGTAAGGGGTAGCGTGCAAATATCTTGAATTGGGACGATTGGTGCTAGGGTTGTTTCTTCTTCCCCTACTATTCGGGCGGCGGCGATCGCTTCTTCTATTCTTTGTGACAGACTAGAAAGCTCATTAAAACTAGCAAACCCCCAACCTCCCTTATAACAAGCTCGAACTTGTCCGCCAATTGAGATGCCTTCAGTCAAGGTTTCTACCTTGTCACCCCTCAAAAAAATATCCGTTCCTTCTGCCTCTTCAAGTCTAATAATTAGATAATCAACTCGCGGACGGTAGCACTCAACTAGTTCCGAGAGCAAGTTTTTAACATCAGTTAGTAAGGTTGGCATTGTAGGCAACAGGGATTAATTTTCCTTCACTGCCTTTATTGTAGGGAGTTTTGAGGTTTGAGTTCTTCGGGAGTTTTGAGTTTTGAGTTTTGAGTTTTGAATTAAAGACAGAGTAGGGAGTTTTGAGTTCTCCCCAAGTCCCCAAGTCCCTAAGTCCCCAAGTCCCTAAGTCCCCAAGTCCCTAAGTCCCCAAGTCCCCCTTCTCTCAATAGGCCTCTTGGCGTGGAGTAGGGACTTGCTGCGAATTAGACCTTACTATCTGATTCTGTAGGAGGCGGTGATCTTCAAAGGCTACAGGATTAAATTGCAATGATGGCACATCGCGAATTACTAACAGTGTGTTTGGATTAGCATCAGGTGGAGTCATTAAAACTTGAACTTGTCTTTCTAATTGGTTTTGTCCTTGTTGGAAAAAGCCTGTTTGATTTCTTTGCAGTGTAAAAAAGTCTTGCGGAATTACATTTCTTTCTAGTTGAGAAGCAATATTTGGCGGTACTTGAGCCGTAGCAGGAAAAATTAAGCCGAATGTAGCTAATAGTGTACTCAATACTAAAAATTTGGTTTTCATATATTTTCTCTCCTGCCAGCTAATAATTAAGGAGTTTTGTTCGTGTAGCGACTCCGTAGGAGTACTTTTCAGTTTCGTAGGGGAAGTGCCTAGGGTGCCTGTCGAAAGTTTTGACTTAAAAACAGTAGAGAGTAGGAAGTTAAAATTCTCCCCCTCTCTTATTTTTATGTTCTTTATCTCTTCAAGTGTTAAGTGTTTATTATCGTTGGACTTGAATAACGTCTGAAGGACGTTGAACATCGTAAATTCTTAATTCTTGTGCATTCCAGCGAGTCATAATAGCTTCAGCTTGACGCACTTCTGCTTCTGTCCCTTCCGCCATTACAAAGTAATCACCGCGATTGATGCGATCGCTATAAACTCTTGCTTGGGATTCAGGAACTCCGTAGTCAATTAATGCCCCTATTAAACTGCCGACCGCTGCACCCATTACGCCACTGGTGAGAGTGGTTGCTAAAGCGGTTGCTGCTACACCAAATAAAGCTAAAGGCCCAACTATAGGAATGACTGCGGCTGTTCCTAATCCAATAGCTAATCCGAGTGCGCCGCCGATCGTCCCACCTGCGATCGCGCCTGCGTTAGTTGCATCCTGGGCTTTTTCTGTAGCCATACCGCGAATATCATCTGAATTTGAGGCGATCGCCGAAACCTGATTCATCGGATAGCCAGCAGCTTTTAGTTCCTCAAGCGCACTTTGGGCATCTAAAAGGTTTGTAAATACACTAAAAGCACGTTGATATTTAGTTAAAGCCATAAATTATTACTCCTAAAAATACAATAAAAATTTAGGATACAGAATTTAAAATTTACTTTTTATAAAGCTATCAGCTTAGTGAATCTAGCAGTTTATATCCTATCTAAAAACAGTTAAATACTATATGCTGAGGGCTTTCATAAACTCCATCTATTCTAAATTCTGAGTCCTAAATTGTTTAGTTCAAAATCTCAATCTCAAACATTTTTATTTAGTTGGGGCTTTAGTAGCAGCAACTTTAGTTTGATTTACTACGCTTTTCACTCCTTTAATTTCTTTTGCCAATTTATCGACTTTAGCTACTTGATCTTGAGCAGCAACGTTACCTGTAATGGTGACAACTCCATCTTTCGCCGCAACGTTTAATTTCCCTGCTGGAATATTCGCCTCTAGTTTGCTTCGCACTTCACTAGCCAGATCAGTATCGGCTCTTGCTGTTTCGTCGCCGCCAGCTTTATTACGCTGTTCACGGGCGCGGATATCAGAGTTAAGCTGATCTTTGCGAACTTGATTAGTCGCATCTGCTTTCGCACCTTGGTCTGGTTGAGTAGTGTTATTATCAGATGCAGTTTCACTACTTGGGCTACAAGCTACAGAACCTAATAGTAGTACGCTGCTAAGTAGCAATAATGTTATTTTCCGCATTTTTAACTCCTTTATTTAGTTCAATAAGAGGTAAAATCTCTTATCTAAAAATAGGGTGTCTTTAGCTTTATCCCCTACTTATTAACATAAGCATTCAGCTATCAATAATCACTCAGATAAAAGCATATTGGATAAACATTTATTTGTTGATTTATAGGCTTATAAAGCAAACCTATAAACATCAAACTTACCCCATCAAATCTACTATTTGCTGATGCCTGACGGCTGAATGCTTACTTATAAACTCACTATTGTCAAAGTGTTTAGATTAGAGAACCTGATCCCGACGATCAATAATTTCAACGGGAATCTCTCTGGTAGGAGTTGTTGCCGTTGTTGTAGTAGTCGTTGTTGTAGAGTGATGAACGTCAGGACTGACAGCTTTGTGAGTGGTATCAGTCATAGTGTTATCGTAGATACCCCATTCTTGGATTCCACGATCATGCAGAATTGTCTCAGCGCGACGGACTTCTTCATCTGTGCCGTCTACCATAACTAAATATTGACCTCTAGAAACTCGGTCGTTATAAACACGAGCGCGATCTTCAGGGATTCCCATACCAATTAATGCACCAATCAAACCACCGGAGGCCTTTCCAGCACATTGGGATCCTAAGCTTAGAATTCCACGTGGACAAGTTGTC
>JADMIO011024895.1_pt1 | contig 14109 bp, 10 predicted proteins | sample 8958161 | NCBI WGS metagenome assembly JADMIO01 (sample SAMN16585339, study PRJNA669376) | soil metagenome | isolation source: Crop rotation soil | place: USA: Cullars Rotation, Alabama | collected 2011 | reverse complement strand
CCGCCGTTTTCCTAAGACCACAATCGACTTCTACCAGCGCCGCATACCCCGCCACATTGTCTGCTTGCTCAACAGCAAGTCACCCAACTTCATCAGGTCACGAAGAATCACATTAGGGGCCTACCTTGTTGAGATGCAAGGCGACGATGACGGGCCAGATAATGCGTTGTCCGCCCACTACATATAGAGGATTGCAAGGGCGCTGCGGGTCTTCTTTAAGTTCTGTATAGATAATGAGTATTGGGTTGCCGTATCTCCTATGCCGGGTGTTGCCAAGCGTCAGAAAGACACCCTTCTATCGTTCACCAAGGATGAGATTAAGCGGCTGCGGAAAGCCGCAAGCGGCGAGCGGTGGCCGGCCAATCGCCAAAAGATAGCGTAATACCGCTGCGCTGGCATGCTAGTCCCCAAGGTGACTAGGGCAGTTATCTCCAAAGCAAAGCGCAACGCTAGACTAACCGGATTTTGGCTCATAATGGCTTGTGCAAGTGAAGCTCCTGATAAAAGGTAAGGGCAATGGCTGCAACTTTCTTTGGATCGGCAGCCATCGCCGCAAGTTTAGAATAACTTGTTATCGCCGTCTACTATTGCCGCACCATCGCCACGTGCAGCCGTTCCTCGGCGGTAATCATGTGGTCAGAGTCCTTGCCATCCTCGGCGAGGTCGATCTCCACCCACTGCACACGCCCCTTGAATTTGCTCTCAGGTGCAGTGTAATCATCGCTCACAGGAGTCGCCGTGTCGCTGCCCACATCCAGCGTTTCATCGCCGGAAAACATCATCGGCTGCGTGGCAGCCACCCGGCCTGTGCCGTTTTTAGCGCCATCAATATAGAGCGTGACATTTCCCCCCTTGGCCAAACCACCACCATCATATTCAAATTCCATCCGTACTTGGTGCTCGCCGGGTGGGATGACACTTTCGCCATAGGCTTTGAATTGTTGGATGCCAAAGAGGTTATAACAAAAAGCTGGCTTACCATCTTTCACATAGAGCGACCACCCGCCAAAGGCTCCGCCTTGGGCAACGATCACCCCGGACGACCCACCGGCAGGGACCACGATCTGGGCGGTGACGGCAAAGGATTTATTCTTTACATTGACGACCGTATTCTCGGTAAGTCGCCCCATGCCGCCAAAGAGTAGCTGGCGATTGCCACGGATCAAGGTGGGGCGTCCGGCCAAATCCGTGTTAAATCGCTCGACGCTGCGATCATCCAAAGGCACGACATTGTATTTGACCGCTTCGATCAAAAAGAGCCGCTGTAACTCATGCAGTTTGTCGGGCATCTCCTTAGAGAGATCATGGCTCTGCGTCCAATCCGTGTCGTTGTAGAGTTCCCACACATCATCATCAAAGGCAGGCAACTTGCCACCAAACATCCACGGCGTGCGATGCTTGGTCACGGCTGTCCAGCCCTTGTGATAGATGCCGCGATTGCCGAACATCTCAAAGTACTGGGTCTCATGTTGCTCTGGAGCATCGGCGTCGTCAAATGAATAGGCCATGCTAAATCCTTCAAGCGGCGCTTGGAAGATGCTGTTGACCATTGTCGGGTGCGGCAAGCTTGCCACTTCCAGGATTGTCGGCGCCACATCAATCACATGATGAAACTGGTCGCGAATCTCATTCTTGGCCTTAATACCCTTCGGCCAATGCACAATCGTACCGTTGCGCGTACCACCCCAATGCGAGGCAACTTGCTTGGTCCATTGATAGGGTGTGTCCATGGCATGTGCCCAACCTACCGCATAGTGGTTGTAGGCTGCGGGAGTGCCAAACTCACCGATATGGGCGGTCATGAAATCGACCGTCTCCAGCGCGGCTGCGCCATTGAGGCTCAGCAATTCGTTGAAGGTGCCGTTAGGCGTGCCCTCGGCGCTGGCGCCATTGTCGCCAATGATGACGTAGATCAAGGTCTCATCCAGCAGTTCCAAATCGTCCAACGCATCAAGCAAGCGACCCACATGGTGGTCGGTATGTTCGAGGAAGCCGGCGTAGACCTCCATTTGACGGGCAAAGATCGGCTTCATCTCTTCCGGTGCATGATCCCAGGCGAAAATTTCGGCGGGCCGCGGGGTCAATTCCGCATCCTGGGGGATCACGCCCAATGCCTTTTGGCGGGCAAAAGTCTCCTCGCGCACCTTGTCCCAGCCTTGGTCAAATTTGCCCTTGTACTTATCTGACCATTCCAACGGCACATGATGCGGGGCATGGGTTGCACCAGGGGCATAGTAGATAAAGAAGGGTTTCTCGCCCATCAAAGCCTTTTGCTGGCGCACCCAATCGATGGCATGGTCGGTCATATCCTCGGTAAAGTGATAGCCTTCCTCGGGCGTGCGATCCGGCTCGATCGGTGTCTGATCTTGGTAAAGCGCCGGTGCATATTGGTTCGTCTCACCACCAAGAAAGCCATAAAAGTGCTCGAAACCGCCGCCGCCGGCGGGCCAGCCGTCGAATGGCCCCAATGGGCTGGTCTGCCAGACCGGCACCTCATGGCACTTGCCAAATTGCGCCGTGGAGTAGCCGTTGAGTTTGAGCGTCATTGCTAGCGGTGCTTTGTCCTTCGGCCGTATCGAGCTGTAACCAGGCGCCGAAGTGGCGAGCTCGGTAATGCAACCCATGCCCACCGAATGATGGTTGCGCCCGGTCATCAATGCCTGGCGTGTCGGCGAGCAGAGGGCAGTGGTGTGAAAGCGCGTGTAGCGCAGCCCGTTGTTGGCCAATCGCTCGAAATTGGGCGTGCTGATCGGTCCGCCAAATGCGCTTGAGGCCCCAAAGCCGCAATCATCAATCAGGATCAACAGCACATTCGGTGCGCCTTCCGGTGGCAATGTGACTTTGATGGGGGGATACTTCGTGTCCGGGTCTTTGGCGTCATAGGTGGTCAACCCGACATATTGCGGGTCGGGGATCGGTAGGATTTGGCGTTGCATTTTGTCTACAGGAGAACTCATCTTCTTTTCCTTTTCAAGAGTCAAACGAATAGTGAATCGAACTAGGCTCTTCCCATCCAGGCTTCGGCGGCATGAAAAAAGGCGACTTTGCAGCTTAGGAGATCGAATATTGGAAAGCACAAAGCAAGCAAAGGTTGCCAACGTGCCTTAGCATTACTCGAGGGTATTAGACTTTAGCAAGAGTATGCTACTCCACTGGGAATAGGTGCGCATCGTCCCAAGATAGGAATGTATTCTCATCAATGAGACGAATTGGGCTCAGCGAATTGGATGAGCCATAAAAAAGATGGGTAAAACATGCCGAAGATCGCAGCCGGATCGGCGCTCCGCAACGGAGTTTGGCCGCGGGCTGAAAAGCTATTTGAGAAGATTGTCACAGATGGTCGGTGAGAAGGTTGTGCCTTGCGCCCGCTGGTAGAGGTTGAAATTAGGGTTGCTGGTCAAGGGCATAGCGCCGTCAATCAGCGGATGGCCTTCGATAATGAGATAATCGGCCAACTCGGGCTGGGTCGCCGTGTAGGTTCCGGTGAGGTAGAAGTTCACGGCGTGAAAGGCACCCCCCATTTTGTTGCGATCCCCACAGACAATGAGCTTGCTCTCGCGCGGCAAGTGGTCATAGATGCTTTGAAATTGCTCGGTGATGGGGTTGACGACAGCGGCAACTTCATTTTTCTCCTGATTGATGCGGTAGACGATGAGAATGAAGAGCACCGTGATGACCACGGCGATGACCGGCATGAGCAGAGGGCGGAGATAGTATATCAGCACAGAGAAAAAGGCAATTGCTATCGAAATCATGTACAAGGATTGGAAGTCATGGACTGTGACGAACTGTTTCATCAGCACAGCCCAGGCGGCATAGGAGAGGAACATGATGGCAAGGATGAATAGCGAGAGCTGGCGGCGGAAGATGATAACCCCCAAGAGAAAGAACAATGCGCCGCCAATGATGACTTCACGGATGGGGGGGCCAAAGCCAACCGGCACAAGCATCACCGCTGTCCGATTCATTTGTAGTTGCAGATAAGCGGGCCAAGAGATGATCGTTTCTCCGGCGACGTACAATTCTTTCGGTCGCAAATCGAGCCGCCATAGCGCCCTTTGCAAGAGATTGGCATTTTGAAGGGTGCCCCCCATCACCCGCACCTCATTGAGCATTTGCAAGGTAAGTACTAGCCCTCCCCACAACAGCGCGACGGCAAAGACGATTACGGCCGGACGGCGCCGGAGCGCGGAGAAAGATTGGCGCGCCCAGAGGCTGCGTAGCACGTCGAGCAAAAGCCAGACGCCCATCGTGGCAAAGGGTTGCCAGCCCATTGAGATGGCAATGATAGGCACCCACAGCCAAGTACGCTTCCAGAGGGAGCCGGATTCGAGCTTAACGATCATGTAGAGCGCCAACATGCAGCCGAAGAGGGCAGGAACATCATTGAAGATCATGTCGTTGTAGGCGAGCATGTAATGGGATGAAAAGGCGAGCAGGGTGACGATAAGCGCGCGCCAGGCGTTGTGGAGCAGCGTGCGTGTGAGCAGAAAGCAAAGCAGCATTGAAGCGATAAAGAAAAGATTCATCAGTTGGCGGGCGGCCATCACCTGCGCGGCCAGGTGCGGCTCAAACGGCAGGATGACCATCCCCGTGAGCAGGAAAGGAAAGACCGGAAAGGGATTATAGGGGGCGTAGAGAATGCTCCCGTCTGGTTGTATACTTTTTTGGTAGAACATGAAGAGCCAGTTGCCGCCAATGACCAAATTCTTAGCCAACGCAATGCCATGCGAAGAAAGGTAGCCATTGTGCGCACCGTCTTCAAAGCCGGTTTTGTGACTTTGGAGGAGGAGCAGGGCCACCGCTGCTATCGAGAGGAGGATGAGGGGCCATTTTTGCGCCGCGCCCAGGTGGGCCAGAAACGGTGCATGTGTCTTTTGGGGTTCGGGTGAAATTGTGCCGGACATTGGATTTTATCCTACCATGCGCGAGTCGAGATTTCTGGCACAGTATAACAGCTTTGCCGGTGTTGACTACCGCAACTCTGGTTTTATCAAACGGGTGTTCCCGATAATATTGCCGATATTATTGCCAATGTTACTGCCTATACTCTTTGGAAAAGTGATTATTCGGAAAAGTGATCATTCGGAAAAGTGACAATGTACCGCAATATTTTGCCTCGGGGCATCTTGCCCTGTGTAACGACTCTTTGTGTGATGGCTCTCTGTGTACTGACCCTGGCTGCCTGTTTCAAGACTCAAGTCGAGCCAAGGCAGTTAACCCTCGACGAATATATTCTGCTCAATCAAAACCAACCGCTTTGGCTTGTCGATATCGACCTTGCCGGCGCCGACCTACGGGGCATCAACCTCAGCGGCGCCAATCTCAGTAGTGTCGACTTGAGCAATGCCAACTTAACCGGCGCTAATTTGAGCGGGGCCAACTTGTCCTATGCCGACTTGCGAAGCGCCAATTTGAACACGGCCGATCTCAGCAGTACCGATCTGCGCGGGGCGAATTTAAGCGGCGCCAATATGAGCAATGTGAACGTCAGCAAGGCCTGGTACAACAGCCTAACGAAATGGCGCGCTGATTTCGATCCGAAAGAGGCAGGAGCAAGCCAGGTTAATTAGAGGGCCCTGATGGGCTTGTAGGGTACATACTTCAAGTAAGAAGATAAGATTTGCCCGCCTATGGCGGGCATTTTTGATTGGCAAAGTAGGCGTGTCTCTATAGATATGATCTTCGTCTATACAGTCAACAGGTGGTCTTTATTTACAGCATTCGCTATTAATTGCATTCGCGTCAGAATATTCATCGTCCCCACGAATATTCGTTTGTAAATTCACTGTTGAATATTCATGGATGGATTGTGTCGAAGGGAGAGATTCATGCACCATGCCTTTTTGTCGCGTCGCAATTGGCTTTTGCTGCTTGCTGCGCTCGCCGTGGCTACGCTCTGTAGCTTTTCGTTGCCGCTACGTGGCGAAGCGCAAAGCGCGGCGGATGAGCCCTGGCACCCGGTGGCGGCTGCTTATTTGCGGGCGATCTTTTACGCAAACCTTGTCCCACAGATCAATTGGGATCTGATCTCTGCCGAGTATGAAAACCCAATCAGCGAAGAGGGCTATCAGAATCGCTCGGTGTTGGATTTGATGGGCGAGGCGGATGCGGCGACAGGCAGCGCCTTTGCTCCCGCCATTCGCCAAGCCATCGCCGATAAGGATCGCCAGGCTCTTTATCGTAGTTCGACGCGCGCCCTCTCCAACATGATTCGCGATGACTTTGCGACGGCGGAAAGCAAACTGGCCGAACCAGGTGCGGCTTTGGCTGATGTGCAAGAGGCAATGCGCTATTATCGCGCCTTCCACGATCACTTTATGGAGCAGGCAGACCCGGTGGGAGTTTTGACGCTGGATGAGGCGTGGCAGGAGATGGAGAGCAGCGTGGGCAGCAGCAGTGCAGCGGCTGATGCGCAACGCTTTGCCAAGGCGCGGGCGGCGATTCAAACGTACCTCGCCGCTAATTATGAAGTGGAGACTTTTAGCCAGCGCAGGCAACTGGCGCCAATTCCGGAACGAGTGGGCGACGCCGAGGTTACGGCTTGGTTGCCGCCCGGCAGCCATATCGATGAACAAGATCCGCTTCCTCTGCTGCGGCTCAATTTTGAATCAAAGGGCTTTGATGAGCGAGATATCCCGCTGGTTGCCTATGGTGATATGCTCTTTGATTCGCCGCAGATCTTTGGCGAACCGGCGCGCACGCTGGGCGTGGCTTGTTCAAGTTGCCACAACCGCAGCGATATCAACAAAGATTTCTTCATTCCCGGTGTCAGCCCACATTCCGGCGCCGCCGATGTCGATGGTGGTTTCTTTAATCCCTTCTTCAATGACCAGCGCGACGATCCGCTGGATATCCCTTCGATGCGAGGAATTCGATTCACGGCTCCCTATGGCCGTGATGGGCGTTTTGGCAGCCTGCGTGAGTTTACCCGCAATGTAATCGTCAATGAGTTTGGCGGGGCAGAGCCGACACCTTTTATGCTGGATGCGCTCGTCGCCTACATGTTCGAGTTTGACTGGCAGCCGAACTCGATGTTGAAGCGGGATGGGACGTTGAATGCGACTGCGCCCGAAGCCGCCCAACGCGGCGAGTTCCTGTTTAATAAGCCCTTTGCGGCGATGGGTGGGCAGTCGTGCAGCGGTTGCCATCTGCCCGGCAGCAACTTTATCGACGGCGAGCGTCACGACATCGGTTCGGACCCAAGTTCAGAGCCCTTTGCGCTGGATGCGTTCTTTGACACGCCGACCTTGCTCAATACGATGTATAGCGCGCCCTACTTCCACGATGGTTCGCTGGAGACATTGGCCGATGTGGTGGCTTGGTTCGACAGTACCTATGAGTTGAATTTGACTGCCTCTGAGCAGGCTGATTTGACGGCCTATTTGGAGGCCGTTGGCGCCTCCGACACGCCCTATACCGACTTTGACGACGAGAACACCGAGTTCATGCTTGCCTGGAACGAATTGAATACTTTTTGTTCGACACTGGGCAGTAAGTTGATCCCGCAACAGGATGCCTATCATGCGCTTTTGCTGCTGGACACGGTGACGCCAGATCTGCGCGCCGATGCCAGTGAACTGCAAGATCCGAGCCTGGCGCCGCTTGTCTATGAGGTCGCCGATAAGCTGGATGAGGTGAAGGCGGCGATTCAGGATGGCGATTGGGAAAAGGCGATGGCGATGTATAACGAATATTATGCGCTCTTCGAGAAAAATGGGCCGCAGCTTAAGTGAGTCAGGTGTAAACGATCTGTTTGCGAACTACCCTCCCGGAAGGAAAAAGAGCTTCCGGGAGGGGTCGTTGGTCGTATCTTGTTGCCAGATAGTGCTGCCATCCAGCTTCGAATTCCTCAACTGAAATATCAAAGAGCGCCGCTACCAAGCTCTGCCAACTTTCATGTTCGCCCATGGCGGCAATGACAATATACTTGCGCATATAAAAAGGGTTCTCCAGTATACGCAAATGGGTTTGTGTATATCAGAATATACACAAATTTAGTCAGAACTCCCTTCCACAGCAAAACCCTGCCATTCATCCGCTTCGTAGGTGCAAAAGAGCATCTCTGCCACCTTGACCAGGCCCACTGAGTGCGCCAAGGCATAGGAGCCGCGATTGGCGAAGCTGTCAGGCCAGTAGGTTGGCACGCAGTCTTGGGCGAGGATTTGGCGGATGGCATAGAGCACGGCGGCCTTGCCTCTCCCCTGCTGCCTGTATGGCTCATCGGTGCCCACAGCGATTTCGCGGATGATCCCTTTGTTCTTGACAAAGGCGGCAGAGGTGATTTCTTGATCCTCATCACGAATGACATAGACACCACCATCAAAGTTGCGTAGATGTTTCTCTGCGCCTGGCTGCCCCGGACGCAGTTGCTCGACTTGGTAGCCAGGTGACAAGGGCGGCGGCTGATCATGCGGATAATAGAAGAGTTCACAGCGTACCCATTCCAGGTCTGGCGCAATCACCAAGGCGCGGTCGAGGGTGGCATCACTCAACAGCGCTTCCGCCGTCACACCGGCAAGGCTTTCCTGCGCCGCCTCGGCATAGAGATCAGATACCGAGCAGATGACTGCCTGCTCGAAGCGAAAGAGCCAAATGGGTTGAATCCAATTGGCCCATTCGGGCAGGTCACGAACGGGCGTGGTTACAAAATAGATTTGCTTGCCATCGAACACCTCTAGCGGGACATCCAGTAATCTGGAATAACCCTGTAGAAAGCGCGTGAGCTGTCTATTCACCGGAGGCCTGCCGATATACCAGGCAAAGGTTATTGACGCCATATCTGCGCGATGCGATAATCGTCGCCATATGTAGTCACCCTATGTAAACGTGATGTAAATGTGGCAATATGGTAGCGTAGAAATCGCTGACGATAGCATAGCACAAAGGGAACGCAACGTAGTATGCATTTCGATGCCTTGACCCTGGCTTGTGTGGCGCATGAATTGGCAGAGACGCTGACCGGTGGCCGCGTGCAGCAAGTGGTGCTGCCCGATGGCTATAGTGTTGGCCTGGAGATCTATGCCCAGCGCCAACGCCGCTATCTCTTTGCCAGCGCGCAGCCGAATCGTGGACGTCTCTATTTGAGTAGCCAAAAGCTGCGGCGCGGTGTGGAAGATGAGACGCCGCTCTTGCTGCTCCTGCGTAAATATGTGCGTGAGAGTATTCTTGATGCGGTTGTCCAGCCCGACGCGACGGAGCGCATTCTGCATTTACACTTTGACCACCCCGGCTATGGTGAGACCAAGCTGATTGTTGAGCCAATGGGCCGCCTAAGCAACATCCTTCTGGTCAACGCCAACGGCAACATCCTCGATTGTGTAAACCGGGTGCGCCCGGGTGAGAATGCTCAGCGCGTATTGATGCCGGGTCGCCCCTATCTTGCGCCACCGCCACTAGATCGCCTGGCGCCAGTGGATGATGGCGGCGAGGGCTACTATGAGGAGTTGGCTGCGCTCTTGCAAGGGCCGGGCAAGTTGTGGAAGGCAATTGCTGAGGGGATTGCGGGAGCGAGCCCTACATTGGGCCGCGAGGTCTCCTATCGCATCAGCGGTGATGTCGAGGCGCCGGCGGCAGGCGCGCCTGTGATCGCGCTTGCCCAATGCTTGCAAGAGCTATGGTCTTCGGTCGAAAGTGGGGAATGGTCGCCGGGAAGTTGGCTGGAAAATGGCAGATGTGTCGGCTACAGCGCCTATCCGGTGAGCTTCCGCCCTGGTTATTCGCCTGTGGAATTGATCAGCACGGCGTTGGAAGCCTATGAGGCAGCGCAAGCGGGCCGCACGCAGCGAGATGGGCAGGGGGAAGGGCAGCAGGTTGATGCTTATGCCGGTTTGCGCCAACAGGCCGCCGCGCAATTGGCGAGGGCGCGACGGCGGGTTGAACGCCAACTGGCGGCAGCGACCGGTGATGAGCCGGATGCCGGCGCCGCTGCTCAATTGCGCACCGAGGCGGAATGGCTTTTGGCTTTGCAATCGCAATTGACCCCGGGGCAAAAGCTCTTGGAAGTCGATTTGGGTGAGGGGGAACCCTTGCGGATTGCGCTAGACCCGGCGCTTTCAGCGGTCGAGCAGGCACAACGCAAATTTAAGCGAGCAAGCAAATTGGTGCGCGCCGCCGACTTTATCCCGGCGCGTCAGGCGCAGTTGAAGGCCGACCTTGCCTTTCTCGATCAACTGGCGACCGACCTCGCCATAGCCGAAAATCAGCCGCAAATCGCTGCTGTAATCAGCGAACTCCAAGGCTCGGGGTTACTGCCGCAGCGCCCCGGTCGCAGTAAGATCAGCCGTCCTGCCCAAGAGGTGCTGCGCGTTTATAGCGTCAACGGGACGGAAATTGTTGTCGGGCGCAATGCGCGCCAGAACGACCACATCACCTTTGCCGTCGCCAACGCCAGTGACCTATGGCTGCATGCACGCGATGTGCCGGGCGCGCATGTTGTGATTCGGAGTGGTGGTCAAGCGGTGGATGGGGAAACGCTGCAAAGTGCGGCGCAACTGGCTGCCTATTATTCGCAGCGGCGGGGTGACAGCGCAGTGCCGGTGGCGGTGACGCCCCGTCGCTTTGTCACCCGTGTTCCGGGTGGGCGACCGGGGCAAGTCCATGTGCGCCAAGAGGAAACGATTGTCGTGCCGGCGACATTGCCAGAGACATTGCCTGCCGAGAGCACGCGCAAATAGAGCGCATTCTCTTAGCTATTGCGGCTTACCAATACGCGCATGACGGCGTAATCCTGGCTGCCGAAGCGGTATTTATATTCCTCGTCGCCCTGCATAAAATCAAAAACCTGATTGCCGACGGCGATTGCATATTGGATGGCGTAGGCGACCAAGACCCAACCCGGGCTGAGATGCGGATAGGCCTCCGGGTCATAACCTGAGTTGTAAAGCAGATAGCGCCGGTTATATTCAAAGCCCAAGAGTGCTGCGGCCTTTTCGCCGTTAATGGTGAGGAAGCAGAGGCGCAACCAGCCTGCTTTTTGCATGACTTCGGCCATTTGGCCAAAGAAGAAGCGCATCTGGGGTGTCATGAATTGCGCTTTGTCCTCGCGGCTGGCCTGTTGCAAGGCAACAAAATCGTCAATCTCCGCCACCAAGTTATCTTGCGGCCCCACATAATAAAAGTTTACCTCGGTTTCGCGCTCAATGCGGCGTTGCTTGCGTCGAATTTCGTGGCGTTGTTTCTTTTCGACCTGATCTTGTAAATAGTGCTCGTAGCGGAGCGGCAAGGGGAATTGGGGGGCTACATCCTCTTGTTTGATCTCCACTTGGTACATGGCGGGGTCAAGGATGGTGTGAAAATTCTGATAGGTTAAGCTGTCTTGTGGCAGATTACATAGATCCAGAACATCCCACTTTGGTGCGCTTGGGCTACAAAGCCAGTTGTTAAAGGCAGCATAGACGCTGGGTTCCCAGCCTTTGGCAATGATCAGATCGAGATAATCGCTCACTTCGATGCAGCCAACCAAGTTCAATTTGCGCTTGCCGGCCCATCTGCCGCGCTCCGGCGTCACCAAATAGAGGGGCGCAATGCCCACCAAGGCGTCGTTGTCGGCGCAGCGAAAGGCGACAATCCACAGATCGCCTTCTCCCAAACACTCCCACCAGGTGGTCTGCCATTCATAGGTCAGAAAGATGGTGTTATAGCGACTGCGTTGCAATAGTTGATTCCACTCTGCCTGGAGCGCGGCAAAGCCCTGCGATTGCGGATCATAGACAACCGTACGCAATGGCAACTGTTGCGCCGGCGCCTCTAGGGGTTGGTCAGCATGACGTGTGGAGGGCAGACAATCAGCCTCCTTGGCGTCGGGTTCCGCACAAAGGCATCCTTGGGTCATAAAAACTCCGTTAGCAATTCAACCGGCCGCCTTGTTTCCGGTGACAAGCGGCCGGCATTGAGGTCATTTCGAGCACGCCGGAGGGTTAGGCCCCCTTGACGCTACGGGAAGTATAGCGCAGCCCTAGGGGATCGCCAAGTAAGTTGTGTTCCGGTAGGGCGTAACAGGATGTGTACCTAGTTGGCAATTCAGAGCGGGCGGGCTATCATGGAGGGGCAATGACACTCGATTCGTTCTTATCTCAACTCCAGCTCTACCCCACCGGCAAATTACGCGAGCAAGACCAACATCAAATTCGTCGCATTGATCTTGCGCTGCCGATTACAGCCGATGTGAGCCGCGCCGATATCTTGCTCTATGGGCGGCTTTCGGAGCAGCGTCTCTTGATTCTGCGCCATGTCATGCCCAACTCGATCTCCTCGCACTATCCCGAAGCGGTGAGTGGTCGCAATGTTGCCGCCGGAGAGCAACCTTTGGTGGTGCATGCCTTTAGCCATGGCCGCGGTGGGCGCCGCCAGTTGGAAATTGTCAGCAGCGGCGCGCCGGTGATTCAGGATGTTGTGCCGGTCTTTAGCCCTGATGGTCATGTGATTGCCGCTTTTGTGGTTGAAACCAATATGATCGCGCATGAACGCCAGCGTCGTCGCGATCCAAACTTCCGGCGCGCTGTCTTGTGGCTGCAAACGCTCTGCATGCGCGGTGAACTCTCTGGGGCAGAGGGGTTGAGCCACTTTGGCCTGTATGACGGCATTTATGTGGTCGACCGTAGCCGCCTGGTCACCTATATGAGTGGCATCACTGCCAATCTTTTCCGTTCGATTGGTTTGGCGGTCGATCTGGGTGGGCAGCAGGTTTCCGAGCTGGAGCCGCAGGATGACGCGCTTGTCGACGAGGTTTTGAATTCGAATGTTTGTATAGAACAGCGCAACGAAACTGCCGATGGACGCGTTTGGGTGCGTAAGGGGCTGCCTTTGCACAGGGCGCCGACCTGGCGTTTATTGTGGTTGCGAACTCCCCGCTGGAGCCTCTTTCGCTCCATGGAACGTACCAGTGTCGATGCGGTGATGGTTTTGATCCACAACGCGACCGATGCGGTGGCAAAGCAGCGCGAGCTCAACGTCAAATCGGCGATTATTCAAGAGGTACACCACCGTGTTAAGAACAATCTCCAGACGATCGCCGCCATTTTGCGGATTCAGGCGCGGCGGGTGCAAGGAGAAGAGGCGCGCCAGCAGCTTTCGGATGCGGTCAACCGTATTCTCTCGGTGGCGGTGATTCACGAATTCCTAAGCGAGGATGAGCACCAACCGATCAATATCCGCGATCTGTGCCAGCGTATTGCCTATCAAGTGCAAAAAGTGGCCGGTAACCCGGAACAAGAGATCGCGATTGACATCCACGGGCCCAACATACGGCTGCCGGCAAGCCAAGCAACGCCGGTGGCGATGGTGCTGAATGAGCTGGTGTTGAACGCGCTGGAACATGGCTTGGGTGGGCACAGCAAGGGGCGCATTGTCATTGATTTGAGTGAAGAAGGCAATATGGTGCAGGTGGTGATTCGCAACAGCGGGAGCAGCCTTCCGCCGGACTTTGACCCGCGCCAAAGCCAGAGTTTGGGCTTACAGATTGTACAGACTTTGGTACAAGATGATCTCAAGGGCGAATTGCAAATTAGCTCGATTACGCCACCGCCCATCGGCGATGCCCATGAGGTATCCCAGGAGGCACAAGGGCAAAATGGCGAGTCGAAAGAAGCGGTCATTCTCCATGGCACACAGGCGCGAGTGACTTTTCCCAAACGTTCACTCAAGGTTGACTAAGCTCAGGGATAAGTGTTTAATTTGGGGAAGTTACCTATGAAAGTTCATGAGGAGACAGGGACGTGGAACGCACACGGGCAATCATCGCCGACGATGAATCCTTGATTCGGATGGACCTGCGTGAGATGCTCACGAACCTGGGCTATTTGGTCGTAGGAGAAGTGGGTGACGGTCGTAGCGCAGTGAATTTGGCACGCGAATTACGCCCGGACATCGTGATTATGGATATCAAGATGCCGGACATGGACGGGATTGAAGCCGCCAAAGTTTTGACCGAAGAACGCGTAGCGCCGGTCTTGCTTCTGAGTGCCTATAGCCAACAGGATTTAGTGCAGCGGGCGCAGAAGGCAGGGGTTGCCGGCTATTTGGTCAAGCCTTTTCGCGAAAGTGATTTGACCCCCGCCATTGAGGTGGCGCTGGCGCGCTTTAGTGAGTTTCGCGCCATGGAGCGCGAGG
>JADMIO010854511.1_pt1 | contig 14109 bp, 10 predicted proteins | sample 8958161 | NCBI WGS metagenome assembly JADMIO01 (sample SAMN16585339, study PRJNA669376) | soil metagenome | isolation source: Crop rotation soil | place: USA: Cullars Rotation, Alabama | collected 2011 | reverse complement strand
GGCGGCCTGGATCTGGCGCAAGCCTTCCACGCCATCAAGGCCAGCTCGGGCAACAGCTTCGTGCACGAGACCGAGAGCCAGCTCATCCTCAACGGCAGCTACAACATCAACTTCACCATGGACCTGGCAGTGAAGGACCTCGGCTTCGCCCTGGCCTTCGGCCGCGACTTCGGCGTGCCGCTCGATCTTGCGAGCCTGACCATGCAGACGTTCCTCCGAGCGCGCGAGGCTTACGGCGTCAGCGCCTGGTCGACGCAGGTGGTGAAGCTGCTGGAGGATGCTTTGCAGACGGATTTGCGGGCGCCGGGATTCCCGTCAGAACTGACGTGATCGCTAGCCCGAACTACCGGGAATCGAGCTTTTCGACGGCCACATCTGGATCGAAATGGAAGAGCAGATAATAGTCGTCCCAGCCCTGTTTGCCCTCGATCACAGCCATTGATGCACGCGCAAGCGCGGCTCCAACAGCCTCGTCGCGATACAACTTCGTCCTCAGAAGTCGCCAGAGCTTTTCTGGGTTCCCCGTCTCAAACATCAGATTGATGTACGGACCTTTGTCGCGTCCCTCATTAACGGAAAATTCCGCAATAAGATCTTTCCGATTGGCCAGGACGTCGCAAATTGAACGCAAGCGCGCGAGATCAAGGTCCGGCGCACGGTTAGGGTGCACTTGTATGCAAAGCGTGCGGCTCATGAGCAGAAGCCGAATCCGCGTCCCCGCTTGGAAGTCAGCCTCTCAGTCTCGCATTCGTCGGATCATAGAGCGGTTCGGCGCCTACCTTCGCCCCGCGCCGCTCGCCGAAGATCTCGATGGCGAGCGCCGTGCCCGGCTTCGCCAGGTCGGTGCGCACATAGGCGAGGGCGATGCTCTTCTTGAGGGCGTGGCCGTAGGCTCCGGAGGTCACGAGGCCGACGATCTGCCCGTCCTGCCATACCGGCGCGCAAGACGGCGCGTCGGTGTCGCCGGCGTCGTCGAGCACGAGGGGCACCAGGCGTTCCTTCGGCCCGCTGTTGTGCTCGCGGATCAGCGCGTCGCGGCCGCGGAACGCCGGCTTGGTCAGGTCGATGAAACGGTCGAGGCTGGCCATCAGCGGCGTGTACTCGTGCGTCATGTCGGTCTTCCAACCGCGATAGCCCTTCTCGATCCGCAGCGAATCCATCGCATACATGCCGAAATCGCGCATGCCATGCGGCTGACCCGCCTCCCATAGCAGGTCGTAGACCGGCGCCATCTGCTCCATCGGCAGGTGCAGCTCCCAGCCGAGCTCGCCCACATAGTTGATGCGCAGCGCCAGCGCGCGAGCGTAGCCGATCTCGATCTCGCGCGCTGATAGCCACGGAAACCCGGCGTTCGACAGATCGGCCTCCGTCACCTGCGCCAGCACCGCGCGGGCCTGCGGGCCGGCCAGGATGAGAGTGCCGAGCCGCGCCGACAGATTCTCGATCCGCACCGACGCGTCCTTCGGCTGGTGCCGTTCCAGCCAGTCGATGTCGTGCCACTCGGCCGCCGCCGCGCTCAGCAGATAGAACTTGTCCGGGGCGAGCCGTGTGATCGTCACTTCCGAGACGATGCCGCCCTTGTCATTCAGCATGTAGGACAGCGTCGTGCGGCCGAGCTTCGGCAGCTTCCCACAGATCATCTGGTCGAGCCACGCCGAAGCGCCTTCGCCCTCGACCATGAGCTTCGTGAACCCGCCGAGGTCGAGAATGCCCGCGCGCTCGCGCACGGCCGCGCATTCCTCGGCCACCGCGCCGTGCCAATTCGTGCGCTGGAAGCTCGGCTTCCATTCGCGCCGATCGCCCGGCCGCGGGAACCAGGCCGCGCGCTCCCAGCCACCGCGGGCGCAGAACATCGCCCCCTTGTTGCGCAGCTTGTCGTAGAGCGCGGTCGTCTTCGCCGGCCGCCCCGCCGGCCGCTCCTCGGCCGGAAAGCCGATGGCGTATTCGTTCTGGTACAGCTCGATCGCCTTCCCGGTGACGTACTTCTTGGTCGCGTAGTCCGTGTAGCGCCGCGGATCGAACACCCAGAAATCCCACTCCGGCTCGCCATGGACGATCCATTCGGCGACGCTCTTGCCGCCGCCGCCGGCCTGCGCGATCCCGAAACTGAAGCAGCAGCACTGATAGAAATTCGTCAGTCCATGCGCCGGCCCGATATAGGGATTGCCGTCGGGCGAGTAGGGGATCGGCCCATTGATCACCCGCTGCACGCCGCCCTTGCCGAGAATCGGCACGCGCTTGATGGCGTCATCGATGTATTTCTCCAGCCGCTCCAGGTCGTCCGGCCACAACTGATTGGCGAAGTCGTCGGGAATGCGATCGAGCCAGTGCGGCGTCGCCTTCCACTCATAGGGCCCGAGCAGCAGGCCGCTGCGCTCCTGCCGCAGATACCAGCTGACGTCGGGATCGCGCAGCAGCGGCAGCTTCTCCTTGCGCGATTGAAGTTCGGGAATCGACTCCGTCACCAGATACTGGTGCGACATCGACACGATCGGCATGTACTGCCCGACCATCGCCATGACCTCGCCAGCCCGATAGCCGGCAGCATTCACGACGATCTCGCAGGTGATATCGCCCTGGTCGGTTTCCACGCACCATTCGCCCGTGGGCGTACGCTGGAGTCCGATTACCTTGGTGAAGCGCTTGATGCGGCAGCCAAGGTGGCGCGCGCCCTTCGCAAACGCCTGCGTGAGCTGGCTCGGATCGATATCGCCGTCGAGCGGATCCCAGAGCGCGCCGACCAGATCATGGGTCTCCAGGAACGGATACTTGGCCTTCGCCTCCGCCGGCGTCAGCAGCATGAACTCCAAACCCTGCGCATGCGCCATGGCCGCCACATGCTTGTATTCGTCCATGCGCGCCTTGTTGTGCGCCAGCCGCAGCGACCCCGTGATGTGATAGTTGATGGGATAGCCGACCTCCTCGCCCAGCTTGGCGTAGAGCCGCGTCGAGTGCCGCTGGAACTTGATGACGTTCCAGCTGGTCGAGAAGTTCGGCGTATTCCCCGCCGCATGCCAGGTCGAGCCAGAGGTCAGCTCGTTGCGCTCCACCAGCAGGCAATCCGTCCACCCCAGCTTCGCCAGGTGATAGAGCGCGCTGCACCCCACGGCGCCGCCGCCGATGATCACCACCCGCGCATGTTCGGTCATGTTGGTCCCTCTCGCCGTCCCGGTCACCCGTTGTATCGCCTGCAGGGACCGCTATCAAACCGGGCGGAGAACTCTCAGGTCAGCGGCATCGGCCGCGCGCATCGCTTCAGATAGCCGAGCAAGGCCTTGGCTGCCTGCGGTATGTTCTGGTCATCAAAGGCAACGGATATTCTCGACCCGCCATCCTCGATCGTCAGTTCATATTGTTGAAGGTCGCGGGCGGCGTCGGAGAAGAATTGCCCCGACGCCGAGATCCCGCTCGTTCGAACCAACTGCTCCAGCGTCCGGGCTGCTTCTGGAGCGAGTGTCGCCGTGTCCAGTTCGCAACCCTTTACCAGGCCAAGAACGCCTCCGGACTGCGCGAAATGGACTTTCATGGCCCTCTTGTCGGCAGACGCTTCTACAGGCCGACCGCCTGCCAGGCTGCCACAACGGCATTCCTGGCCTGCGCGCTCACACCGCCGGCGATCTGTGCCGATAGCGCGGCACAATCCGCAAATTCGCTGGTCGTCGTCAACTGTAGCATAGTCTGGTACCAAATATAGCCGGCCGTATCCCAGGCATTTCCCCCGAGCGCCTTGGCCGTCAACACAAACGCCTTATTGGGGATGCCTGAATTGATGTGGACGCCGCCGCGGTCTCGCGGGCCGGTGTAGAGTCTCGACATGTGGTCCGGCTGCGGATCGGTTCCCAGCTCCGGATCGTTGACGTAGACCGTGCCGGGGTTCTCCATGTCGCGAATCCCGCGTCGCGTCGGCGCCGGCACGAGGATTTCTGACCCCACCACCCAACTGGCCGTGGCGGCGCTCTCGCTCTTTCTCCACTGGCGGACCAGGATGCCGAAGACGTCCGCAAAATGCTCGTTCAGCGCGCCCGATTGAGCGAAATAATCGAGATTGCTGGTAAAGGACTCGACTCCGTGCGTGAGTTCATGGCCAACGACGTCGAGCGATTGGGTGAAGCGGTTGAATACGATGCCGTCCCCATCGCCGTAGGCCATTTGCTCGCCGTTCCAGAAGGCGTTGTTCATCGGCCCTAACTGGCCGGTGTCGTCGACTTCGCCGACATGCACGGACGACTTCAGCGTCATACCGCGATCGTCCAGGGAGTTCCGCTTGAACACTTCGCGATAGAAGTCGTAGGTGTCGCCCGAGAAATCATAGGCCTCGTTGACGGCCGGGTCAGCGACATTGCCCTGTCCTTCCGACCGTACGAGGGCGCCGGGCAACTGATCGCTTTGCTGGGCGTCATAGATCAGGCGGTGCTTCCCGCCTGCGGGAGACATGGCGGCCATGAGCGATGGCATCGCTTGCGCCGAAACCCGCAATGCACGCATCGTCGCCGCAGTCGACAAATGGGCAATCGCCATGGCTCTGACTTTCGGATTCTTCGATTTGGTCAGCTGATCAGTCATATAGGGCGGCACAATGCATTGGATCGGATTACGGGTGCACATGATTTGTTTCTCCATGAGAACAGGCTTCAGCAGCGCGGAGCTTTGGTCATTGCGGACAAATCGAAAGCGGGTCTGCCCGTTCCGAACGGCGACCGTCAGGAAGCCGCGTCGCCCGATGATTTCGTAACGACCGCAATTTCAAAGCGGCACTCGAACGGGGAACACCGCGACCAAACCTCTGGATGCTTCGAAAATAAATCGAAGCGGTTCGAACGCGCACCTCTCATTTGGGGGGAGAACCACAATTAATTTCCGAACGGGTTGCCGCAGTTTCGAAAACGCTCCAGGTATTCGAACGGATCATTCCAAACTTCCGCGGAGCTATCTGAAGTGGGAGGAGTCTGCGTAGTCGTCGGCGGCGGTCGGTCGCCTCAGCTCTATGCGATACCGATGGTCAAGGCATCCCAGTCCGGCGATCTAGCAGCCACGCCGCCGTTCTCTCGCATCAGCGTCACTGGGTCGCGCTCGATCTGTCCGAGCATCCCTTCCAGATAGGCGCCGAGCCGTCGCGATTCCGCGATCATTGCCTCCGCCGCCGGCCGGCGCCGCGCGTCGTAGCGGACGAGAGCGGCCTCGACCGGTTCGCTCGCCAGCGCGTCCGCCAGCGCCATGGCGTCCTGCCCGGCCTTGATTGCGCCCATGGCAACATGCGGGCGGGCGACGAAGGCGGCATCCCCCAGCAGCGCCACCCGTCCGAAGGCCATGCGCGGCGACAGCAGGTCATAAATCGGCTGCACCAGGGGCAGCTCGGTAACGCGGATGGCTTGGGCGAGCTGGGGACAGAGCCGCGCGTCGGCGTCCGTGCGCATGGCTGCGATGACCTCCGGTCGGATCGCCTGCGGCGCGATGCCCTCCTCATGCACGCGCCCGGCCGCGTCGGTCAGGAGGGCGCGCTCGTCGGCCGGCCGGTACCAGACGAAATTGTACCGCCGCCGTCCCGGCGTCAGTTCGTCGTTCTCGCCCGGCACCGGATATCCCAGGATATGCTCGCCATCCGGCAGGCAGAAGGCGAACCGTCCAAATAGTGCTTCTCGGATCGATTCAGGAAATGCCGATTCCTCGGCGAGCCCCCGCCAGCCGACGTAGCCGGCATAGGCCAGCCTGACCTCCGGCAGAAACTGCCGCCGCGCGGTAGAGCGCAACCCGTCGGCCGCCACCAGCAGGTCGGCGCGCAGGCTCGTGCCGTCGGCAAGCCGCGCCGTCACGGTATTCGCATCCTGCTCTATTCCCGAAAGCGTCGCGCCGCGGCGGATTCGCGTCTCCGGAAACGCCGCGCTCAACAGCGAGTGCAGCCGCGACCAGGACGTCGTGTATTGCGGCATCGGCAACCACGCCTGCTCGCTGCCGTCGCGGGCAAAGCAGATCCGCCCGCTCACCGGCACGCCCACGGTCCGGTCGACGCGCGCGCCGGCCGCCTTCAGCACCGCCAGCATGGCCGGCAGCACGCCCAACCCGGCGCCGCGCCCATCCAGTCGCCCCGGCGTGCGCTCGATGACCTGCACATCCCATCCGGCCCGCAGCAGCGAGCAGCCCGCGAATAGCCCGCCCAGCGATCCGCCGACGACCAGTGCGCGTTTCATCGAATGCAACTGCCCCCGAACCTCAGAGCCCTATTTCATTGTCACCCCCGCGAAAGCGGGGGTCCAGGGCAAGCGGCTGTGCGGTTACCCTGGATTCCCGCCTTCGCGGGAATGACAATGGAAGGAGAAACAGGGTTCCAGCGACATCGCCAATATGGACAACATGACCCGCACGCTCATCCGCAACGCCACCATCCTGTCGCTCGATCCGCAGATCGGCGATTTCCGTCGCGGCGACCTTCTGATCGAGGGCGACAAGATCGCGGCGCTAGCGCCATCACTGAACATCGACGATGCCGAAGCCGTCGACGCCGAGGGCATGATCGCGCTCCCCGGCTTCATCGACAGCCACCGCCACACCTGGCAATCGCTGCTGCGCTCGACCGCCGCCGACTGGACCCTGGCGCAGTATTTCTCCGGCATCCGCGGCGTCATGGGCAAGCGCTACACGCCGGCCGACATGTATATCGCCAACTATCTGGGCGTGCTGGAGGCGCTCGATGCCGGCATCACCACGCTCTACGACTGGTCGCACAACAACAACACGCCCGACCATGCCGACGAGGCCGTGCGTGCGCTGAAGGACTCCGGCATCCGCGCCGTCTACGGCTACGGCAACGCCAGCGACGAGTGGGTGCCGGTCAGCAAGCTGCCCTCCAACTTCGCCGATGTCGAGCGCGTGCGCCGCACCCACTTCGCCTCCGACGACCAGCTCGTCACCATGGCCTTCGCCGCGCGCGGCCCGCAGTTCACCACCCTCGACATCACCGAGGAGGACTTCCGCCGCTCCCGCGCGCTCGGCCTGCGCCTCACCGTTCATGTCGGCGATGGCCTCTGGGGCATGAGCGAGCCGATCGTGCAGCTGGAGAGTCGCGGCCTGCTCGGCGACGATGTCACCTACGTCCACTGCAACACGCTCTCGGAGCGCGATTTCCATCTCATCGGCGAGAGCGGCGGCACCGCCTCGCTGTCGCCGGAGGTCGAACTGCAGATGGGCCACGGCTTCCCCGCCACCATGAAGCTGCTCGCCGTCGGCGTGCGCCCGAGCCTCTCCATCGACATCGTCACCTCCGTCGGTGGCGACATGTTCAGCTGCATGCGTGCGCTCCTCACGGGCACCCGAGCGGTGGTGAACGGCGAGGCGTTGCGCGAGGGCCGCATCGTCGATCCGCTCCCGCTCACCACCCGCGATGTATTGGAGTTCGCGACCGTCCAGGGCGCCCGCGCCTGCGGCCTCGAGGCTAAGACCGGCTCGCTGACGCCGGGCAAGCAAGCCGATATCATCCTCGTCGACACCAACAGCCTCAACCTCTTCCCCCTCAACAACGCCTACAGCGCCATCGTCGAGGCCGCCCATGTCGGCAACGTCGATTCGGTCTTCGTTGCCGGCAAGGCGCGCAAGCGCGACGGCAAGCTCCTGGGCATCGACGTCAAGGCCCTGCGCGCCAAAGTGGACGCCGCCCGCGACGCCCTCTTCGCCCGCGCCGGCGTCCCCGCCGACGGCACCTGGCTCCCGCGCCCCTTTGAGTCGCCGGCGGAGGTTGCGTAGGGGTGAGCGGCGCTCGCCCTTCGGGGGCCGATTTCTACGTCTGCGCAGTAGCGTCAGGGCGAGCGCCGCTCGCCCCTACGAGGCGCCGTAGAACTCCTTCGCAGCCGCGCGCGACACATACCCCTCCGCCACGTCCTCGGCCACGGCGGCCGGATCGCGCTCGGCCGGCTTGCCGTAGCCGCCGCCGCCCGGCGCCGTCAGCTTGATGCGATCGCCCGGCTCAAACGTGATGTTGGCGAACTTGCTCGAGGAAACCTTGCCGTAGAGCTCCTTCACCGTCTTCCATTCATCGGTGCCGGCCTTTTTTATGAGCGTGCCGCCGTTGCCGCCGGGCTCGCCGCCGAAGATCGCCCACGGCTTCACCTCGTGGCGGTCGCTGCATTGGCTGCCGGTGATCGGCACCTCCGTGGCCAGCAACGTGCGGCGATAGCCGAGGCCGCCGCGCCATTTCCCGGCGCCGCCGGAATCCATGACCATCTCGCAATCCTCGACCCGCAGCGGAAAGCGCGTCTCGAACACCTCCGTTGGATTGAACCGGCAGTTGCCGTTGATGGCGATGACGCAGTCGTTGCCGTCATGCCCGAACCGGCCGCCCCAGCCGCCGGACATGATGTCGTAGCAGGCGAAATACTCCTCATACTCCGGATGGTTGCCGCCGAAGACGAAGTTGGTGCCGGTGCAGCTCTCCGACGCCATCACGCGCTCGGGCACGCAGGTGCCCATGGCGCCGATGGTGATGTTGGCGAGGCGCGGATGCGTCTCCGTGTTGCCGGCGACCAGCGGGCCGGGATAGTCGACATTTGTCACCTTGTTCGGCGGCGACACCACGCGGATCGGCCGGAAGGCCCCCGAGTTCTTCGGGATCGACGGATCGGTGATGTGGAGGATGCCGTTATAGACGGCGCCGATGGCGACACCGAGCGTGGCATTGATCGGCCCCTTGGCCTGACCGGAGCTGCGGCTGTAGTCGGCCACCAGCTCGTCGCCGTTCACGTGGATGTCGATCGCCACCGTGTATTTCTTGTTCTCGATGCCGTCGTTCTCGATGACATCTTCGAAGCCGTACTTGCCGTCCGGGAACGAGCCCAGCTCCGCCCGCATGCGCCGCTCGGCATAGTCCTTCAGGTCCTCGCAGGTCTCGATGAAGACGTTCTTGCCGTACTTCTTCACGATTTCGACGATGCGGCTGACACCGAGGTCGACGCTGCCGATCATGGCCCGCAGGTCGCCGTAGTTCTGCCGCGGCGTGCGCGTGTTGGCGAGCAGCAGCTTCCATACTTCCTCGATGTCCTTGCCGGCCTTCTTGATCTTCACCGGCGGCACGCGCAGCCCTTCGTGGAAGATCTCGGTCGCCTCGCCGCAGAAGGCGCCGGGCACCATGCCGCCGATCTCCGCGATATGGCCGATGCAGACCGCGAAGCCCATCAATTCGCCATCGACGAAGAACGGCTTGAAGAAGGTGTGCTCCGGGCAGTGCAGCCCGCCGCGATAGGGATCGTTGTGGACGATGATGTCGCCGTCCTCCAGCGTATCGAACGGAATCTCCTGGGCGCAGGTCTTGATGAGCAGCGGCATTCCGCCGATCATGGTCGGGCAGAACTCGGCGCAGGCGATCATGTCGCCCTGCACGTCCGCCAGCGCGCAGGTGAAGTCGAGCCCCTCGTTGAAGATCGTCGAGTACGACGTCTTCATCAGCAGGATGCCCATTTCGCGGCAGATAGACACCATCGTCGAATCCAGGATCTTCATCATCACCATGTCCGGCGGCGCGTTGCGCGCCGGCCGCGGCCGCTGCGCCGACTCGATCGGCAATTTCGTATGCACGATCGGCAGCCGGATATGCCCGGGCGTGCGCGCCCGCAATGCCGCCCACTCCACGCACCAGTCGGAGCAGTAGAGGCACTTCTTGCCCTCGACCAGCGCCGTGACTCCGGCCCCATAGACGAGAAGACCACAATTGGCGCACTTCAGGTACTTCTCGATATAGAAGCCGTTCTCCGAAAACCGCATGCATGTTCTCCCGAACCCGAACTCAAACCACCACATCGATCAGCAGATGCCCATGCGCATGCGCGCGCAGCCGATGCCCCGCTTCCAGCACCGTCACCGATGCCGCCTCCTCGATCAGGGCCGGCCCCGTCACCGTCTGCCCCGCCCGCAGCGTCGCGCGGTCATAGACCGGCACGGTCACCGGCCCGCCGATGAACCACACCTTGCGCTGTTCCTTCGGCGCCGGCATGCCCGCGCCGTTGGGGATCTGCGGCAGATCGGGCTTGGCCGTGCGCGCCACCGCCGTCACCGTGAAGTTCACGATCTCGATGATCTCGCCGCGCGTGCTGAAGCCGAAGCGCGCCTTGTGGGTATCGTGAAACAGCGTCCAGATCTGCTTGACGGTGTCGTCGGCAAAACGCGCCTGCGTCAGCGGCAGCTCCAGCTCGTAGTTCTGCCCGAGATAGCGCATCTCCAGCGCGCGATGCACCTCGATGTCGGCGCGATAGCCCTGTGCCGCCAGCTCGGCCAGGCTCTCCGATACCAGCGCGTCCATGATCTCGTTGGCGCGATCAGCCTTGAAGAATTTCGAGGTCAGCTGGGTCGTGCGCTGCCGATCGACACGCGCGTTCGTCAATATGAACCCGTAGGCGGAGAACTGCGCCGGATGGATTGGCACGATGGCGCGCGGGATCCCCATCTCGCGGATCAGCGCGCTCGCATGCAGCGGCGTCGCGCCGCCGAACGCGCACAGCGTGAAGTCGCGCGGGTCGAGCCCGCGCTCGATCAGCACCGAGCGCAGCGCCCCCATCATGTTGTTGTCGACGATGCGCGTGATCGCCAGCGCCGTCTCCTCGATGCCCTGGCCGAGCGCCTCCGCCACCCGGCCGACCGCCTTGCGCGCCGCTGCCGCATCGAGCTTCATGCGGCCGCCGAGAAAATTCTCGGGATTGATGCGCCCCAGCACCAGGTTGGCATCCGTCACCGTCGCCTCGGTTCCGCCGCGGCCGTAGCAGGCCGGCCCGGGCTTGGCGCCGGCGCTCTGCGGCCCCACCTGCAGCATGCCGCCCTTGTCGATCCAGGCGATCGAGCCGCCGCCCGCGCCGATGGTGCGGATATCGATCATCGGCACCTGGATCGGCACGCCCCACTCGATCTCGAACGCGGTGGTGAAGCTCTCCTTGCGCCCGATTACGGTCGACACGTCGGTCGAGGTGCCGCCCATGTCGATGGTGACGAGATGATCGATGCCCAGCTGCTCCGCCACGAAGCGGCTGGCGATCACCCCGCCGGTCGGCCCCGACAGCACCATCTGCACCGGTGCTTCGGCCGCCGCCTCCAGGGTCATCTCGCCGCCGTTCGACTTGATGATGACGGCCGGCGCCGTGATGCCCGCCTCGTTCAGCCGCCCGCGCATGGCCAGCAGCTGCCGGCTGACGATCGGCTTCAGATAGGCGTCGGCGATGGTCGTCGAAGCCCGCTCATACTCCTTCCACTTCGGCAGCACCGCATACGAGATCGAGAGCACCTTCTCCGGCAGCGCCGCCGCCAGGATCTCCTTCACCTTCAGCTCATGCGCCGGATTGAGATACGAGAACAGCAGGCAGACCGCCACCGCCTCGATCTCCGGGATGGCGCGGATCGCCGCCGCCACACGCCGCACCTCGGCCTCGTCGAGCGCCGTCACCACCCTGCCATGGGCGTCGATGCGCTCGTTCAGCTCGAAGCAATGCCGTCGCTTCACCAGCGGCTTCGGCTTCACCCAGCTCATGTCGTAGTGGAACTTGCGGTTGCCGCGCTGGATGAACGGGATGTCGCGGAATCCCTTCGTCGTCACGTAAGCGACGACCGCGCCTTTTCGCTCCAGCACGGCATTGGTCGCCACGGTGGTACCGACCCGCAGGTTCTCCAGCCGCTCGCGCTCGCCATAGGCGGCGAGTCCGCTGAGGATGCCGGTCACCGGATCGCCCGGCGTCGACAGCTCCTTCCACACCTCGACCTGTTTGGTCCGGGGATCATAGACCACGAAATCCGTGAACGTGCCGCCGACATCGACGCCGAGAACGCTGCGCATCCCACCCTACTCAGACTGTTTCCCCGCCGGCTCGTCGCGCGCGACTCCCGGCTTCCCGGCGCAGGTTAGCCATCCGCGCTCACTCCGGCAAACGCGCAGCGGCCGCCCACATGGAGGGCCGCGTCGTCCGGGTGGAGAACGTCAACCGGGGTACGCGGTAAAGGATTGCCGCGGATATTCGAAGAGATCTGGCGGTAGGTCCTGCCCGTGCTTCCACGCGACCACGGGGACAGGGTCGGTTGCGCCACCGACCGCCGCGGGCGCTTACGCTCCGGAACCCGCCCGTCAGTACTTCTTCCCGGGCGCCGGCCCGGCCGGCCTGGGCTGCGCCGAGGCAAAGGTCGATGCCGGTGCGGCGGGTTTCTTCGCCTGCTTCGGTTTCTTCTTCTCGCGGTTGCTGCGCTGTTGACCCTTGGCCATGGATAGTCTCCTGGACGATTGCGGTTTCGGTGATGCTCCAGCCGCCGTTCGAATTCCCGGCCGAAGGCGAGGCTGATTTGCAAAACTGACGGCCGATCCCTGTATCCTAGCCGCTCTTCGCCGTCCTGTCCGATTTCTCTGCGCCGGCCTCGGGCGGACCGGGGCCTTGTAAGAACGCGCAGATCGGACAATGTCTTGGGACCGGCCAGGACAATGGCAGCAGCGAACAGCAGACTCATGATCCCGTTCTCCGTCCTCGACCTTTCCCCGATCATCGCCGGCGGCGATGCCGCGCTCGCCCTCCGCAACACGCTCGATCTCGCCCGGCGTGCGGAGCGGTTGGGCTACAAGCGCTACTGGCTGGCCGAACACCACAACATGCGCGGCATCGCCAGCGCCGCCACGGCGGTCGTCATCGGCCATGTCGCCGGCGGCACCTCGACCATCCGCGTCGGTTCCGGCGGCATCATGCTGCCCAACCACGCCCCGCTGGTGATCGCCGAGCAGTTCGGCACCCTCGAATCGCTCTATCCCGGCCGCATCGATCTCGGCCTCGGCCGCGCCCCCGGCACCGATCAGACGACAGCGCGCGCGCTGCGCCGCTACCTCGCCGGCGGCGCCGACAACTTCCCCCAGGACGTCGTGGAGTTGCAGGCCTACTTCCAGCCGGCTGAACCCGGTCAGGCCGTACAGGCGGTGCCGGGCGCCGGCCTCAACGTGCCGATCTGGCTATTGGGCTCGAGCCTCTTCAGCGCCCAGCTGGCGGCCGTGCTCGGTCTGCCCTTCGCCTTCGCCTCGCACTTCGCGCCCGACCACCTGCAGGATGCCCTGCAGGTCTATCGCAACCGGTTCCGGCCGTCGGCGCAGCTCGACCGGCCCTACGTCATGCTCGGCGTCAATGTCTTCGCCGCCGCCACCGACGCCGAGGCGCGCCGCCACTTCACCTCGCTGCAGCAGGCCTTTGTGAACCTCCGGCGCGGCACGCCCGGCCAGCTGCCGCCGCCGCTCGACGGCACCGACGGCCAGTGGTCGGCGATGGAGCAGGCCGGCCTCGACCATGCGCTCCGCTACGCCGTCGTCGGCTCGCCCGAGACCGTGCAACGCGGCCTCGCCGCCTTCATCGGGGCACACCAGGCCGACGAGATCATGGTGACGGCGCAGATGTTCGATCACGCCGCGCGTCTGCGCTCGTTCGAGATCGTTGCCGAAATCCGCGATGCCCTCGCCGCGGCGGCGCGCCAGGCGCCATCGGCGGCATGAGATCGTGACCGGCAACGTCTGACCCCGCCGCCCTCGACCGCGGCCCGGCGATGCAATAGCCTCGCGCCGGGCTCGGGACTCGGGCCGCTCAAGGCGGGGAGGGAAGGGAATGACGTACACGCTCTACAGCCACGACGGCTCCGGCGGATTTGCCGTCGAGGCCGCGCTGGTCAAGGCCGGCGCGCCGCACAAGGTGATCGTGGTCGATACCGGCAAGGGCGACCAGAACCGACCCGAATATGTTGCCATCAATCCGATGCGCCAGGTCCCCGCTCTGACCTTGCCCGATGGCACGCTGATGACCGAATCCGCCGGCATCGTCGTCCATCTCGCTGCCGCGTTCCCCGACAAGGCGCTCGCGCCGCGGCCGGGGACATCGGCTCACGCGCGGTTTCTGCGCTGGATGTTCTTCATGGCCGCCAACCTGTATGAAGGCGACCTGCGCTACTTCTACGCCGAGCGCTACACGACCGACCCCGCCGGAGCAGCCGGCGTGAAGAGTGCCGGCGCGGCGCATATGAAGATGAGCTTCGCGGTCGTCGAGGAAGCGCTGTCGTCGGGTCCGTTCCTGTGCGGGCCGGCCCTCACGATGGCCGATGTCTATCTGGCCATGCTGACGGCCTGGTCGCCGG
>JADMIO011222245.1_pt1 | contig 14112 bp, 13 predicted proteins | sample 8958161 | NCBI WGS metagenome assembly JADMIO01 (sample SAMN16585339, study PRJNA669376) | soil metagenome | isolation source: Crop rotation soil | place: USA: Cullars Rotation, Alabama | collected 2011 | reverse complement strand
GCCGCGACTTCAAGTCACGTGAATTCCAAGCTTCGGATCCCACTGTGCTGGAAAAGCGCTCGAGCGTGAGGTTCGCCGTGAGCCAGGGTGAGTAGACGAACTCGCCGCTGTGCCGCTCGTCGCGCAGCTCGTCGACGACATAAGGAGCGACGAAGGCGGGCGCGGCCCAGATCACGGCGTCCGCATCGTACTCGGTATCAGGAGTCGACACACGCCATCGTGTACCGACGCGACGAACGCGCGAGACGGGCGCGTTGGTCCTCACGTGAGAGCCGAGCTTCTCCAGGAGACGCTTGACGATCCAGCCATTCCCCTCGGGCCAGGTGAGCGGGCCCTGCTCGTCAGGCTCGCGAGCCGCGAAGTAATGGATGCCGGCCCATGCGGAGGTCTGACCGAGTGACGCTCCGTAATCGTCTCGACAGGCGTACTCGAGGTACCAGCGGAGACGTGGCGACGTAAACCCTTGCTCGCGCATCCACGTCTCGAACGACACTCGATCGAGCGATGACGCGCGATCGAGACCCAATGCACTCGGGATCGTGAATGCTCCCGTTGCGCGGTGCGCGGCGACGATTTCTGAAAAGCGCCGGAATTCGTCGCGGTCTGTCGTCGTCATCGCGAACTCGGGCTCGATGCCTGCATGCCACTCGCCATGCAGGAAGAGACGCTCCTGCGGAGAGAAGCAGAGATGCCGCTCCTGCCACTCGCCGTTGCGGAGCACTCCGAGCTCCTCGAACAACTCACGAACGAACGTCGCGCGCGACCCTGGCACAGGGACATAGTGCGCGCCCCACGGATACGGAGAGATCTCGTTCGCCCCCGAGCGCGAGTTGCCGCCCGCCTGAGTCGCAAGCTCGAGGACGACGAAGTCGCGCAGTCCGCGGCGCTGCATCTCCCAGGCAGCGGACAGTCCGGCGATTCCCCCTCCGACGATCACGATCGGCACGCGCCGGCGATCACGAGCGACGGCTTGCAGCGCTCCGTCGCGAAGGCGATGGCCGACGCTCATGCCGTCATCCACGAAACCGCCGCCGATGCGCGGCGGCGACTTTCTCGTTAGGCCCACCAGTGCCGGCGCGGCGACGAGGCTGGCGATGAACTCGCGTCGATTGATCACGGATCGGCGCGGTTAGCGATTGATGGCCTCGAACTCTTTCTCGTAATAGCGCACGAGCACCTGATCGTTGAGACGATTGGGCTCGACGGGCACAGGCTGCATGTCACGAGGGAAGGTGAAGAGCTGCGCGATGTCGGGCGCCGCGAGAAAGCGAAGGCGCGAAGGGAGCGCAACGGGAGGTGCGTACGCAGGCGCGTCGCTTCCGGTCGCCAATGTGAATCCCCACTCTCCGAACGTCGGCACGTAGACGTGATACGGGTACGTTCTGAGGCCGGCGCGTTTCAGCGTCTCGACGATCGACCAGAACGATTGCCGCGCGAAAAGCGGTGACGTGCTTTGTACCACGAACATCCCGCCTCTGCTCACGTGTCGTTCGAGTGCGCGATAAAACGCGGTGGTGTAGAGCTTCCCCACGCCGTAGTTGTTCGGGTCCGGGAAATCCACCACGACGAAATCGAACATTTCCGTATTCTGATCGAGCCAGACGAACGCGTCGGCATTGATGACGCGTACCTTGGATGACGTGAGGGATCCGTCGTTGAGCTTCGTCAGCAACGGATGCGAGGAGAAGAGTCGCGTCATCTCGGGATCGAGATCGACGAGCGTGACGTGCTCGACGCTCGGGTACTTGAGGATCTCGCGCACGGCGAGACCATCGCCACCGCCGAGCACCAGGACGTTCCGCGCACCAGGGACGGCCGCCAGTCCGGGGTGGACGAGCGCCTCGTGATAGCGGTATTCGTCTCGCGAGCTGAATTGGAGGTGCGAGTTGAGAAAGAGCCGAAGGTCATCCTTCCAGGCGGTCAGCACGATGTGCTGATATCGCGTGTCGCGCGAGAAGATCACTTCATCGGAGTAGATGTTGTCCTCGGCGAGCGTCGTGATGCGCTTTGCCTGCGTCATCCCGAGCACGAGAAGCGCCAGCACGGCGCCGCAGGCGACTCGCAAGCTGCGCGTCGCACCGAGCAGTCCGGCGAAGAGGTACGTGGACCAGAGGGCGATGACTGCGTTCACGATCCCGAACAACATCGCGCTCCTCACGAGCCCGAGCTTCGGCACGAGCACGATCGGAAAGGCGAGCGACGCCGCGAGCGCGCCGAGGTAATCGAATGTCAGGACGTTCGACACGACTTCCTTGAACGCGTAGCGGTCGCGCAGAATGCGCATGAGCAGCGGGATCTCGAGCCCGACGAGTATCCCGATGATCACCACGAGCGCATAGAGCACCAGGCGGAACGCACTGGTATATGCAAAGGCGAGAAAGAGCACGGTGGACGAGAAGCCGCCGATGATTCCGACCATCAGCTCGATGCTCACGAATCGCGCGACGAGCCCGCGCGACAGGTAGCGCGACAGCCAGCTCCCCACACCCATCGCGAACAGGTACGTCCCGATCACGGTCGAGAATTGCAACACGCTGTCGCCGAGGAGATAGCTGGCGAGCGCGCTCGCGACGAGCTCGTAAATGAGCCCGCAGGCCGCGATGGCGAGAACGGAGACGAACAGCGCGACGGACATTTTGTTGTCATCCCGCACCGGCGACGCCGGTGTCGGGATTTCCTCTCCTCATCTTTTGCCAGCTATGGACGCAGGATCCCGCCACGGCCTCTGGCCGTGCGGGATGACACTAGTGAATAGCCGCAGCGATGATGATGGCGAGCGCAATCGCGACACAGCCCATCAACACGCCGAGCGCCGTGTTCTGATCCTCGATCAGCTCCTTCCAGAGTGTGCCGGGCGTGAGCCGATCGAAGAGCATGAATGCGCCCACGAAGAGCACGAGACCGAGCAGAGTGAAGACGATGCCCGCGAGGACGTTCGCCGCCAGGTTTCGAAGCGCATCTGGTGTCATGTCACTTTCCTCTCATGTTTCGGCCAGAGCCGTAATAGAGATATGCGGGTCGATATGACCCAGGGTTGTCGCGGACACTGCGCGGCACGTTCTTGACCTCGGTGGGCCGCATGAGACTCCACCCTCGCCACTCGGCGAAACCGAGTGTCGCGATCAGGAGCACACCGAAGAGCACGTACAGAAGGTGTTGTCGCATCACTCGTCGTCCGAATCGGAATCGTCGTCCGAGCCCGAGGACGCGTAGTCACTCTCGCGCCATCGCATTTGCTCGAATCCGTACTGCCTGAACGCCGCGAAGATCGGTGGCACGGCGAGAAGCCCCAGCACCACCAGGAAATACGTTAGGCTCGGCACGTCACGCTGGACGGTGAGCACGAAGCTCAAGGGTCTCGGATTGTCGTTTCCGAGCTCCGGCTGGACGCGGAGGTAATATCGGCCGGACGGCACGGAAGGGATCGTCGCTCGATCGCGCGTCGAGCCTTCACTCCACGAACCGTCGGAGTCGTAGCCGGAGTAGTACGACACCTCGCGTCCGAAATCGTACGCGGTGCCGGTCTGCTCGTTGATGAGCGCGAGGTTGAAGTACGTCCAGTTGTTCGCGAGATCGGTGTCGATGGTGAGCCTCACGTTCGACGTGCGGCCCTGGAGCGAGAACACCGGCGTGACGAACGCCGTCGAATCGGGATTGTGCGAGAACACGTTGTAGCGCTGCTCGAAGACGAGATCGCGCCGCGCCGTCACGAGTCGCGCGATCATCAACGCAACGAGAATCGCGGCGAAAGCAAGAAAGATCTTCCAGAGCGCGCCGGCGTTTCCCGTGTTCGGATCCGGCTGATTCGCGTAGACACCCCGCGGAGTCGGCGGCTTCCCCGGAAGCTGAAACGCCTCCCAGATATAGCCTCCGGAGACGTACGTGCCGAGCGACCAGGTGGTCTCCGATTCGGTCGTTTCCTCGGACAGGATATGCGGGGGTGCAACGAAGTCGCGCGTTCGTGCCTTGTCGCCAAGCCGAACCTCCCACGGAAATTCACCGAGCACGAACTTCGTCTCGGCCACCGCGGATTGAAAATGCCGGAACGTCTTACCGAGGTGCTCCACGATCGGTTGCCGTCCATGCACTTTCTCTTCCGGCGTCGTCTTCACGACGATCACGTCGTTCCAGTGGCCGTCGTACTCCGTGAGATAGCGGAATCCCTTGTATGGATTCCAGAGCAGATACTCGCTCCAGAAATAGTCGGTCCCGTCGACAGTGATGCCACGAACCTGGAATCCGATGACCTCGTACGGTTCCCCCTTGAGCCTCCCGCGCGTGCCTAACGGTATGAGCGGCGTCCACCGCATCTTTCCTTCGAACTCCTGGAGGACGCGGAGATTGGGGTCTTTGGCGTCGAGCACGGCTGCGCACGACGAGCAGGCGACGGTCTGCGCGAGCTCGCCCGAGCGGAGCTCGATCGCCGCGCCGCAGTTCGGACAGTTCAGCCCCTTGATGCTGGGCGCTACCATCCTTCGATCTCGCGGAGATTCGTGAGCTCCAGCTCGTCGAACTCCTCGTATTCACCCACGAAGATCAGCGGTTCGCGCTCGCTGTAGTCGAGTGTGGCGAAACGGTCGCTCTTGGACTCGAGATCGGCGAAGAAAATCTCGGACTTGTCCCAGTACTCGAAGGGCAGCTCCCCCTCGACACCGCCGTACCGCGCACGCGTGATGGTCATGACCTTGAACAGCGTGCCGGCAATGCCGAACGATTGACCGACGCGAATCTCCGTGGCGCTCGGCAGACCACGCGGACTCTCGATCTGCCTCGAGACGGCATACTCGGCGAGCGCATCGCTCAACCAGGCACTCGTGCCGTCATCGAGACGCAAGTGCCACTCGTTCCAGCGGCCGCGATCGTACTCGTACACGATTCGGCCGACGACGGTGAATGCTGATCCCTTGTAGCGTCCTTCGGTACCCAGCTGGATGGCCGAAGTCGTGGGGGGAATGTCGGAGGCGACCCCTACCCGCCGCAGATCCACGTCATGCCTGACGAGAATGGACTTGCAGAAAGGGCAGGTGGTCTGCACGGCGCTCGACCATCTGAAAGAGATCTCGGCACCGCAGTTGGGGCAGTTCGCCGTCAAGGGCTGAGGGCCCGGGGCCCAGGGCTCGGGGGAGGACTCATGTCGACTGCGCCTGCGGCGTACTCGACATGGATTGGTACTGGCTCGTTCCTTCTTGCGCGTAACGGCGCGTCAGGTGCCGAACCACGACGTTTTCGGCACCAAAGTGTTCGCGCAGACGCTCGCGCCATGGCCACTCCGCGCGCGCCTTGCAGCAAAACAGGTTGATGCAGAGCGAGCCGTGCTCCGGAAAGGTGTGCACGGTGAGATGTGATTCGGCCAGAGCCACGAGGCCAGTGATCCCGCTGGGGCTCGGGAACACATGCCAGAGCGGTTCCGCGACTGGCGTTAGGCGCAGCTCGTCCACGATTCGGGCGAAGAGCTTCCGCATCGCGGTGAGATCAGCGAGACGCGCGGGATCACAACCCCGCGCGTCGACGATCCACTCGCACCCCTCGGTGGTCACGCTCGTCAGGCTACCCCTGCGGCTTGCCGCACTCGGGACAGAACTTGGACGTTCGCGGAATGGACTTGCCGCACTCGACGCAGAACTTCGTCGCGGTCGATGGCTGCGCGCCTGCGTTGCCCGTCGTAGAAGAACCAGACGTACCAGCGCTCGCCTGCCCGCTCATCGCGTCGACGATCGCCTTCCCCATCGCCATGCCCGCGCCGAGACCAGCGCCGAGTCCAGCGCCTCCACCTTCGTTCGCGGCCGCCGTCGGGATGGATTGTGCGACCTGGAATTGCGTGTAGTCGCGCAGATTGCCGACCATGTTCATACCGATCCGCTCGTCGAGGCGGCGCTGAAGTTCCTCGGGAAGTGAAAGGCTCTGCACGACGAACGAGTCGAGCTCGAGTCCGAGCTCCGCGAACGTGGGCGCGAGCTTCTCGCCGAGGGCCTTGCCCAACTCGTCGAGATTCGCCGCCATGTCGAGGAATGGAATCTGGCTGGACGCAAACGCGTCGGACACGCGACCGATGATCGTGTTGCGGAGCTGACCCTCGAGATCAGCGACAGTGTACGCCTCGCGCGTACCACTCACCTTCTGATGAAAGAGGAGCGGGTTGACGAGATGATACGAGTAGATCCCGTGTCCGCGCAGACGCACCATCCCGAAATCTTTGTCACGCACGGTGATCGGATTCTGCGTTCCCCAGCGCTGATCCGTCTGCATGCGCGTGGAGAAGAAGTACACGTCGCTCTTGAACGGAGACTGAAAGAGCTTGTCCCAGTTCATGAGATTCGTGAGCAGCGGAAGCGTGCGCGTCTCCAGTGTGTAGAGCCCGGGCCCGAACGCGTCGGCCGCCTTCCCTTCGTTCACGAACAGCGCCATCTGCGACTCACGGACGGTGAGCTGCGCTCCGTACTGGATCTCCATGTCCTGCATCGGATACCGATACGCGAGCACGCCGTCGCCCGACTCCGTCCAGTGGATGACGTCGATGAACTGCTTCTTGAAGAACGACCCGAGCGACATTGATGCCTCCGATTGAACGCCGAACCACCGCGCGCTGACGATACAGCACTACGAAGTTCGCGGCAATGGAGTTGCGCGCGTGACGCTCGACGCACTGGGGCCGCCGCCGGCTGTCCGATCTCGCGTCGAGTTTTCGATGGAATGAATGGAAGGCAGTCCACTCATCTCACCCGACGCAGGGGGATACCATGACTCGCTCCAACGGAAGTCACGCGCGCACCGATCGGTCCAGCGACAGCATCGACCTCCACATCGACGATCTGCCCTCGCACGACCGCAGCCGCGAGGAGCTCGACGCGCTGCGGGGCGGCGTGGAGAGCGGTCTTGCTGCCATGCCGACGCTCATCCTCGCCGATATGTGGACCTCCCTGCTCAGGGATGAGTAATCACCGCTCACGACCAGGTCGATGTCGATTCTGATCCTCACCAACGCAAAGGACGAGCATCTGCCGTGGATCACGAAACGGCTCGAGGCGCGGGGCGAGCACTACGTGACGCTCGACCCCGCGTCATTTCCCTCGAGCGCCGCGGCAACCGTCTCGTACTCGCGTGAAGCGTTGGATCGCCGCGTTCTGACGCTCGATGACGCGACGATCGAACTCGACGACGTTAGCGCCGTGTGGCTGCGGCGACCGGGCACACCTAACGACGCGATTGCCGCCGATGCGCCGAATGCCCGCTGGCTCATCGACACGTGGTCCGAGTTTCTCCACGGTCTCTGGGCCACGTTGGAGTGTCTATGGCTCCCCGGCACGGTCGCCGCGCAGGCGGCCGCGGGTCTGAAAGTCTCGCAGCTGGCGCTCGCGGCGCGTGTCGGATTCAGAATTCCACGCACCGTCACGACCAGCGACCCCTCGGCGGTGCTCGCGTTCTACGATCTCTGCGGCGGGCGTATCATCGCCAAGGCAGCGGTACCACGTCTCTTGACTGGACGCGACGGCGAACGGCGTGATCCTTTCACTCGCCCCGTCCGGCGGCGCGATCTCGCGACCTGCCGCGCGCTCCGACACGCCCCGGTGACGTTCCAGGAAAATGTGGTCAAGCGCGTGGAGCTCCGCGTGACCGTCGTCGGTGATCGCGCGTTCGCTGCCGAGATCGACTCACAGGCTAGCAGTCGGACGCGACACGACTGGAGACACTACGACCACGAACGCGTTCGCTACTCGCAGCACGAGCTCCCCCGGTCCGTTGAACGCCTCTGCGTGCAGCTCACTCGCGCGCTTGGTCTCTGCTTTGGCGCCATCGATCTCATTCTCACGCCAGAGGGCGAGTACGTCTTTCTCGAGATCAACCCGAATGGTCAGTGGGCATGGGTCGAGGAGCTGACGCACATGCCGATCGCCGACGCCATCGTCGATCTCCTCATTCGCGGAAGAGAACGAAACATGATCACCCACTGGAGGGCCGCCGATGTCGTCGCGATTTGAGGATTCGCTCGGAGCTGCGGTGGGTCTGCTTCGCGATCTTCCGCGTGGCCACGACGATGCTGAAGAAGCGCGCCGGCGCGTGAAGGCGTTCGGAAGCGCGTATCCGTCGTTGCGTGCGGAGCTCGTCGTCGATCGCCCGCCGGCTTCGCGGAGCCTGGAGTACGACCTGCTCCTCGAGCATCCGGATGGCGGCACTCTCGCCGTGAGCTGGCGACGAGACGACGGCACGCCGTGGCTGGTAGATCACAGCGACCATTGGGCATCGAACTATGTCGTGAGCGTTGGCGGGCAACACCTGACGATCGAAGACGTGCTTCGCGCGCTTCTGTTGCGTCGACGTCACCAACCGGAGCTCATGGAAGATCTCGTGCGAGAAGCGGTGCTCCGACGCGCGCTTGCCGCAGATCCGCCCGAGGTCAGCGCAGAGGAAGTGCAGCGGGCCGCCGACGACTTCCGCAGCGCGAACGGACTGTTCGATGCCGACGCAACGCGCCACTGGCTCCAGTCGATGGGCCTCTCACTCGATGCCTTTCGCGATATGCTGCGAGGTGGCGTTCAGACGCGGAAGCTGCGCGAGCGCATCACGAGGGAGCGACTCGACGGCTACTTCGCAGAGCACCGAGCGGAGTTCGACGTCGTGCGGTTCGTGCGAGCCGATTGCAGCATCGAAGCCACGGCGGCCCAGCTCGCGGAAACTGCTCGGCGCTGTGGCGGGCTCGCCATCGTGGTGAGCGGCATGCTCGCCAATGAGAACGATTCGAGCATCAACGGAATGTTCGGGACCGACACCGTTGGCAATCTTCCACGAGAGCTCGCGACCGCACCAGCGGGAACGATCGTCGGGCCCGTCGCGAGCGGCACGCACTCCTGGGTAGGCGAAGTGCTCGCACGCACACCGGCCGCGCTCGACAATCCCGACGTGCGGCGCAGCGTCGAAAGCCGCGTGTTCGCGCAGTGGGTGGAAGAAGAGTGCACCCGCGACGGGGTGCGCTGGCACTGGATCAGCCGCTAGCCGCGCGACGTCCTCGGGCTCGGAAGCGCGAGCTCCACCGAGGGGACCCAGGCGGGCGTCGTGTTCGAGCGAATGCCCGACGCCCACATCACCACTCGGTTGCGCCCGAGTCGCTTGGCGACATACAACGCCTCGTCGGCTCGCGCGCGCAGCGCGCTCGCGACGGCATCATCGACGACCTGCTCGGACGCGATCCCGATGCTCACCGTCAGGCGTTGCTCGTCGCGCAGCACGTCACATCGATGCGCGCGCACCTTCTCGAGCAATCGCTCGGCGACCACACCAGCACTCTCGCAGTCGGTGTGCGGCAGGAGCATGACGAACTCCTCGCCGCCGACGCGCGCCACGAGATCACCCGCGCGCGCCGAGCCGCCGATCACGTGTGCGAGATCGCGGAGGACCGCGTCGCCGGCGAGATGGCCATACGTGTCGTTCACGCGCTTGAAGTGATCGACGTCGATCGCGAGCAATGAGACCTCGCCGCCGTAACGCGATGCACGCGCGATCGTACGCTCGAGCTCCTGCTCGAAGCCGCGACGGTTGAGGCATCCGGTGAGCGGATCGCGAAGCACGAGCGACGCCAGTTCGGCGCGGAAGTGATTGAAGGCGCGGCCGAGCACCGTGATACCGTCCGGGCGTCGGTCGGCGCGATCGTCGTACTCTCTCGTGAAATCCCCCCGTTCCGCCTGCGCGAAGAGGTCGACCAGCGTCGTTAGGCGACGATTCGTGCCTGCCAACAAAATGATCGCCGTGAGTCCGACGACGAGATACAACGCGAGCATCCACAGCTGTTCACCCCAGGCGATCGCTTCGCCGTGGTGAACCGCGACGGCGAGCAGAATCACGTACCCGATCGCGGAGCCGAGCACGGCGATCACCGATGGAAGCACGCCGAGCACGAAGTGCGTGAACTGCAGCGCCACGAGGCTGAGGAAGAGCGCTCGCGGATAGTACTGGGGCGCGGTGACGAGACCCACCGTCACATAGATGGCACCGAGGTCGAGCGTCACCAGTCCGGCCACGAGAGGCAGCCCGGCGCGGCGGGTCTGGCGCACGAGAAGCGTCGTCAGCCCCACGAGGGCGACATATGCCGGAACGACGACGGCGATCGGAACCGGCGATCCACTCACCTCGCCGAAAACACGGAGACCGGTGGCGACGAGAGCGACGGCGGCGGAAATGACAACGCGTAGCTCGTTCTGCCAGAGCACGATCTCAGCGTTGGCGCTGAAACCAGCACGCGAGACGGTGCCATGGCTGTCCCCGCGCTCGACCAAAGCTGACCAGAGGGCGCGCCAGTGGAGCGCACGAGACAACCAGAAGGGCGTCTTGCGGGTGGCTCGGGCGCCCGGTGGAACCGGGGGCGTGGGAGACGTCGAGGAGGATCCCAAATGCATGACGCAACTCCGTTTACAGCGCGGAGCCCTGACTGGCTGGCGAGCTTGTATGCGAGACCTGCGGAGCGACGAGAGGACGTGCGAGCTCCGGCGCCAACCGTCAGCGGTCGGTCGTCTCCCAAAATAGTGCTTTCCCCGCCGCTGACGAGGGTGAGAAGCGCTCGGTTTGTGATGTTTATCGCTTAATCGGGCAAACGGTGTCTCTTCGGCCGCGCGCCGTACTCAGGCCTTCTGCTGAGTTTGCGCTCGCGTGAGCACACGCCCGACGCGGCGCTCGGGCACGGGCCGCGTCCGCGGTGTGCTGCAATCGCCCCGTTGTCTCACCGCTCGAGCCGCCGCGTCGTTCATTGGAATGGAAAGCGTGCCTCCTTCCACGACGGCGCGGCTGGACGCGCCGGCCTGAGCGGCGCGTGCCGGGACTGCGACCAGGAAAATGCCGGCCACCACGTTGACGACTTGCCGGAGCGAACCACGCATGGGCCACCTCGCTCGACAGCGACCGTGAACAGACAACATCGCGCATTGATGCGGCGCTGCCTACGCTCCTGGGACAAAACGCTCTTCGTGCGTGACGAACGTCGTCGGCGCTCGACTAACAGGCTGATCGGAGCACGTCGGCATGGCTGCTGCGCTCATCTAGCACGTTGTGCTGACGAACGACAGTGGACCATAGGGAATGGGTGGAGGCAGAAGAGATGTCGATACAATACTCGAACCGAACGTGGTGGGCGGCGGCGGCACTCGTCGGGGTGCTCGCAGCGCCCGCTCAAGCTCAACAGCGCGTGCTGCTCGATTGGACAGGACGCGTGGATAGCGTTGCCCGCATCACCATCCAGGGTGGTGGCGCACGAGTCAGCCTCGTGGGGTCGGAAGCGAATAGCGCCGGCGATCTCAAAGTGCACAACGAGCTGCCGCATCGCGACGGTCGCGTGACCGTGCAAGTCTCCGAAGGTCGAGGTGACGTGGTCGTGGTCCAGCAGCCGACGGCGGACAATGACTACACGGCGGTGTTGCGCGTGCGCGATCGGAGCGGCGGCATCGATACGTATCATCTGACGGCGCTCTGGAGCCCTGGTCGCGCGAACACCGAGGAGAGCTTTGGCGACATCGATCGTGGCCGTCGGGACGACGTTCGAAACGTCGGGTTGCTGCACTGGACGGGCGACGTCGATCACACGGTGGTCATTCGCTGGCGCGGCGATCGGGCGATGTTGCAGAACACCGAGGGAGATATCGCGCGCAACGTGCGGGCTGATGTAGGTGGCGCGGGATTGCCGGCACGCGACGTGAATCTTCGCGTGATTCAGCGCCAGGGTCGTGGGAACATCATCATCGAGCAGCAGCCGTCGTCAGGCAACAACTACACGGCGGTGATTCGAGTGAACGATCCGCAGGGCGGCTACGGGCATTACGATTTCGACGTCGTGTACGATCGGCGTCGTCCTTGACCCACGAGGGTCGAGACGCTCGTGACGCTCGCTCAGTCGCTTCGGGGCCGGCCAAAAGCCGGCCCCTTTGCGTTCAGCGCTCCACCCCGACGCTGCTCGCGGCGAGCACGCCGCCCGTGCGAAGGTACTGCGCGAAGTCGTCTGGCAGGCCACTCTCGAGAATCGCGTGGGCAGCACGCTCGACGTCGTAGCCAACGCGAACGATCTCGACGGACGCGCCAGCGTCAGTGACCTCGAGAGTCACGTAGCACGCGCGAGGGTCGCCGTCCTTCGGGCGACCGACGCTGCCGGTGTTCACGTACAGCACTCCGTCGATCAGGCGGCGCCAGGGTTTGTGCGTGTGGCCGAATGCGAGCACATCACCAACTCGCGCGCCAAGCGACTCCCCCATCTTCCGCAAAAACTCGTCTGACCTCTCCTCGAGCACGTACACCGTATTCATCACCTGATTCCCGTGCAGCAGGAAGATCGTGGGTCCGCTCAGGTGGCCGCCGAGGGGTCGCAGATCGATGCGAAAGGGGAGTCCACCGAGGTAGCGCTTCGTCTCGGGCGTGACGTGCGCGCGCGTCCAGGCATAGGAGAGATGTGACAGCTCTTCCTGCCGCGGATCCTCGTATTTGCAGCCGCAGTGCTTGTAATCGGCGGCGACGGTGGAGTCGTAATTGCCAGCCACGCCGGGAATGGCGTGCGTGCGGAGGAGCTCGACCGTCTCGTTAGGCCATGGTGCATACCCAACGAGATCACCGAGATGGTAGGTTGCATCGATCCCCGGCTGCCGATCGATGTGATCGAGCACGGCCTCGAGCGCGGGAAGATTCGCGTGGATATCAGAGATCAGCGCGTATCGCATCAGTTGGTGCACTGGCGGCACATGACGATCGCCGACGCCGGGCACGCTCCCTGGAACTCCGACGTCTCGCGGATCGGTGAAGGCACCTCGTCGCGCGTGATCGGCGCGAAACCGAAATTCGGGAAGTAGTGCTCGGCGGTAGTCGTGAGCAGATAGAGCGCGTTGAGTCCACGCGCCTCCGCGTCGGCAATGACGTGCGTGACGAGCGCCCGGCCAAGGCCGCGGGAACGCCAGGTGGGCGCGACCGCGACCGAGCGAAGGAGCGCATTGTCGTGGCGCACTTCGAGCCCCGCGACACCGACGACGTCCTCGCCACTCACCGCGACCGTGAACGTGGGCAACGCTTCTGCGACACCATCAGTCGGAAGCCCTGACGCGGTGAGCAACTGCTCGATTGACTGAAGATCGTTCGGTGTCGCGGGACGCAGCCGCGCGTTGTCGTGGAGGATCCGGGATGTCGTGTCGGCGATCATGAGACGAGTCCTCGACCAGATTCGACCGGCTTCGTCGCGCGCACGAACGCGGCGCCGATACGCCCTCCAACCTCCCGCGCAATGCGATCGGCGTCGAGCCCCGTATTGACGAGAAACGCTCGGGCGTCCTCGACATCGTAGGTGCGAGTGAACTCCACCGACGCGTCGCGGAAGCCCGCTCCCTCGAGCAACGAAGTGAACTCTGTGTCGGACAGGGCGCCGGCCACGCACCCGACCCAGAGCTCCATGCTTCGCTTGACGTCGTCAGGCAGCTCGCCCTGAACGACCACGTCCGACACGGCGAAGCGTCCACCTGGCTTGAGCACGCGGAAAGCTTCCTGAATCACGCGGCGCTTGTCCCCCGAGAGGTTGATGACGCAATTCGAGATGATGACGTCTACCGTGTTGTTCGGAAGCGGAATCTCCTCGATGCGTCCGCGCAAGAACTCCACATTCGTCACTCCGGCTTCGGCCGCATTCCGACGCGCGAGGTCGAGCATGTCGTCGGTCATGTCGAGGCCGAAGGCCTTCCCCGCCGGGCCGACGCGTCGAGCAGAGAGGAGTACGTCGATCCCGCCGCCTGAGCCCAGGTCGAGTACCACGTCGCCCGGCGCGAGTTGAGCGAGCGCCGTTGGGTTGCCGCAGCCAAGCGAGGCGAGCACCGCGGCCTCTGGCAACTCGTCAGTCTCGCCCTTCACGTAGAGGTTGGAGGAGATCGGATCACACGATGGCGCAGCGGCACCGCCGCAGCAGCCGCTGCCCGCGCAGCATTCCGCCGGGACGCCCTCACCGGTGAGGACCCTGCGCGCCGCGGCGCCGTATTTCTCACGCACGGTCACCGTTAGGCTGTCTGTCGACGACGCAGAGGCGGCCTCGTGTGCGGCGTCAGTCGTCGATTCCTGCGCTACATCCGTGCAGCAATCAGAACCACAGCATGCATCGGCATCACCGATCGT
>JADMIO011246960.1_pt1 | contig 14113 bp, 14 predicted proteins | sample 8958161 | NCBI WGS metagenome assembly JADMIO01 (sample SAMN16585339, study PRJNA669376) | soil metagenome | isolation source: Crop rotation soil | place: USA: Cullars Rotation, Alabama | collected 2011 | reverse complement strand
GGTCTTAAGCGCGGCGTCGATCTCCTTGCCGCCGCCGTGCACGACGACGAGCGGGGTGCCGCTGTTCGCGATCGACGCGAGGCCGGCGACGACCGTCGCGAGGTGGGCGGGATCCTCAATCAGCTCGCCGCCGAATTTGACGACCAGCGGCCTCACAGCAGCGCGGTTCTCTCGTCGAGGCCGAGCATCACGTTCATGTTCTGCACCGCCTGCCCCGAAGCGCCCTTCAGGAGGTTGTCGATCACCGACACCAGGATGGCGCGGCCCGAGGGATCGACGCGCCAGCCGATGTCGCAGAAGTTGGTGTGCGCGACGTGCTTGATCTCGGGCAGCGCCGAGCCGACGAGGCGGACGAAGGTCGCGCCCCGGTAGGCCTGCTCGAGGACGTCGCCGAGCGCCTCCTCGGTGGTGCCCGGCGCAACGCGCACGTAAATCGTCGCCAGGATGCCGCGGTCGATCGGCAGCAGGTGCGGCGTGAAGGTGACCGTGCGTCCGGCGCCCTGTTCTATTTCGGCGCCGTGGCGGTGGTTGAACACCCCGTAGGCGGCCATGCTGCCGTGCACTTCGGAAAAGTGCGTCCGCTCCGACGGCGTCTTGCCGGCGCCCGAAACGCCCGACTTGGCGTCGACGATGACGTCGGTGTTCGGGAGCAGCAGGCCGGCCTCGACCAGCGGCGCGATCGCCAGCAGCGTCGCGGTCGGGTAGCAGCCGGGGTTGGCGACCATCTGCGCCCGCGCCACGGCGCCGCGCTCGCGCTCGGTGAGGCCGTAGGCGAGACCGGCGGGCATCCGGTGGGTTTCCGGATACCACCGCGCGCGCGACGCGTCGTCGCGCAGCCGGAAGGCGCCGGACAGATCGATGACCCGGACACCGGCGTCGACCAGCGCGGGCGCGAGCTCCGCCGCCGCCGAATCGGGCAGCGCGAGGAACACGACGTCGGCGTCGGTGGCCAGCGTGTCCTTCGAGAGCGGGACGATGGCGCCGTCCCAGACGCGGGTGAGCGCCGGCAGCCGCCGCGTCGAGGCGCCGGTCTGGCCCGAGGACATCGCCGCGCTCAGCGCGACCGCCGGGTGGCGCGACAGCAGCCGCAGCAGCTCCTGGCCGGTGAAGCCGGTGGCGCCGGCGACCGCGACCCGCGCGACCGGCGCCGCGTCGATCGGCTGCGTGGAAGCTGCATAAGGCTGCACGACTGTATGCATCGGAAAGAATAGTTATACACAGCCAAGCTGTTTGGATCAACAAAAATCGATGTATACTCATGCTTCGTCCGCATGAAAACACGCCGTCAAGCCGTCATCCTCGAGCTGATCGACCGCGAGGCGCTCCACAGCCAGGAGCTGCTGCGGAAGCGCCTCCGCCAGAAAGGCTTCGAAGCGACCCAGGCGACGATTTCCCGCGACATCGCGGAGCTCGGGCTGGTCAAGCGCGCCGGAGACGGCGCCTACCAGCGCGCCGGCGCCGACACCACCAACCCGGAGACCGCGCTGAGCGCGCTCGAGCGCGCCGCCGCCGAGTTCATAAGGAAAATCGAACGGGTCCAGCAGCTGGTCGTGATCCGCACCGGCCGCGCCCAGGCGCAGGCGCTCGCCGAGGCGCTCGACGGCGCCCGGCTCGAGGAAGTGGTCGGCACGATCGCCGGCGACGACACCATCCTGGTGATCGCCCGCGGCGCCCGCGGCGCGGCGGCGCTGATCAAGCGGCTCAAGGAGTACGCGGCGGAATGACCCAAGCCTCCGCGCCAGGCGCTACGGCGGGCAAGCGGGTCGTCCTCGCATATTCGGGCGGGCTCGAAACGTCGATCGCGATTCCGTGGCTGGCGGAGCGGCACGGCGCCGAGATCATCGCGGTCACCGTCGACCTCGGCCAGGGCAAGGAAGTGCTCGAGGAGATTCGCGATCGCGCGCTCGCCACCGGCGCGCTGCGCGCGCACGTCGTCGATGCCCGCGACGCCTTCGCCCGCGACTACATCGTCCGCGCGCTCAAGGCCGGCATCCTCGGCGAGCTGACCCCCGTGGCGGCGGCGCTGGCGCATCCGCTGATCGCGCAGAAGGTCGTCGAGATCGCCAACATCGAGCAGGCGGTCACCGTCGCGCACGGCGATCCGGCGGGCGCGGCCTCGCCGCTCGATCGCACAGTCCGCGCGCTGGACCCGGCGATTACCGTGCTCGCGCCGGCCGGCGAGTGGCAGATGACGCAGGAGCAGCAGCTCGACTACGCGCGCGAGCGGAACGTGACGCTTCCGGTCGAGTTCAGCGGCCTCGGCGAGAAGGCCTCGGCGCCGCGGCCGCCGCGCGCCCGAGCGGGCGAGCCGGCCGCGGTCGGGATTTCATTCGAACGCGGCGCGCCGGCGGGCATCAACGGCGTCGCGATGCCGCTGCTCGATCTGCTGGCCAGCCTCGGGATCATCGCCGGCGCGCACGGCGTCACCAGCCTGACCGCGCTGCACGCCGCCCACGACGCGCTAGAGAAGGCGGCGGTCGCCAAGCCCGGCAAGTTCTCGTCGCCGCGCGTCGCGCAGGAGTACCTCCGCGTCCTGCGCGCGGGCGGATGGTTCACACCGGAGCGGCAGAAGCTCGACACCGACGCCGATGCGGTGCAGCGCCAGGTCAGCGGCGTCGTCGGCCTGAAGCTCTTCGAGGGCGACTGCAGCGTGGGCGACGTCAAGGTCGCACCGACGAAGAAAACGATCGCGCTCGCGAAAAAATCATGACAAACCTCTGGTCAGGAAGGTTCGACACGGCGCCCGACGCCGCCGCATTCGACTTCGGCGCCTCCTTCCGGTTCGATCGCCGTCTCTTCGAGGACGACGTCACCGGCAGCGTGGCGTGGGCGCGCGCGCTGAAGAAGGCCGGCGTGCTGACCGGCGACGACGCCGCGAAGCTCGAGGCGGCGCTCGGCGAGATTCTCGAAGCGGCGCGCGCCAATCCGGCGTTCGTCTCCGGCGACGACGAGGACGTGCACAGCTTCGTCGAGCGCCAGCTGGTGGAGCGTGTCGGCGACGCCGGCAAGCGCTTGCACACCGGCCGGTCGCGCAACGAACAGGTCTCGCTCGATCTGCGCCTCTATCTGCGTCGACGGATTCCGCTGCTGCAGCGCGCGGTCGCGGCGGTCGTCGACGCGCTGGCGCAGCAGGCGGCCTCGGCCGGCGACGCGCTGATGCCGTCGTTCACGCACTTCCGCCCGGCGCAGCCGGTGCTGGTCGCGCATTTCTTCCTCTCGCACGTCGCGCCGCTGCGGCGCGACTTCGCGCGGCTCGGCGCCGCGCGCGAGGAGGCCGGCGCGCTGCCGCTCGGCAGCGGAGCGATCGCCGGCACCGCGTACGCGGTGGACGTCGAGGCGCTCGCCGCCGACCTCGGCTTCTCGCGCATCGTCGACAACAGCATGGACGCGTCGTCCGATCGCGACTTTGCGGCGACGTTTCTCTATGCCTGCGCGATGACGATGGTGCACCTGAGCCGGCTCGCGGAGGACCTGATCATCTTCTGCGGCGACGAGCACCGGTTCTTCGAGCTCTCCGACGCGCTCAGCACCGGCAGCAGCATGATGCCGCAGAAGAAAAATCCTGATCCGCTGGAGCTGGTGCGCGGCAAGTCGGGGCGCGCGATCGGGCATCTCGTCGCGATGCTCACGACGATCAAGGGTCTGCCGACCGGCTACAACAAGGATCTGCAGGAGGACAAGGAAGCGGTGTTCGGCGCCGAGGACACGCTCGCCGGCTGTCTCGCGGTAGTGAAGTCGGTCGGCGGCGGGCTCACGCTCAATCGCGCCCGCACCGCGGCCGCATCCTCCGGGATGATGCTGGCGACCGACGTCGCCGACTATCTGGTCGGCAAGGGGATGCCGTTCCGGCGCGCGCACGAAGTGGTCGGCGCGCTGGTGCGCAAGCTGATTGCCGAGGAGCGCGATTTCGAAACGCTGACGCTCGAGGAGTGGCGCGCCGCCAGCGACCTGTGCGGCCCGGACGTCATCGCCCGGATCACGCCGGCGGTGTCGGTGCAGGCCAAGCGCACGCCGCAGTCGACCGCGCCCGACGCCGTGGCAGCCCGGCTGGCCGAGGTCAGGCGCTGGCTGGACGGCCTCGGCGAGCTCTGCTAATATTGGGCCGCCTTTCGCAATTCATTCCCTGCCAGCGGTATCTTCGGGAGCGTTGATAGTGCAACAGCGCCAGCTTCGGCTTGGTGACATCCTGGACGATTATTGTCCTCGCGAGCGGCGCGTGACCAATCACGTGATCGTCGCGATGATCGCGGACGACGTGAAACAGGTGCGCTGCACGACGTGCGACGCCGATCACGAATTCAAGCACGCCAAGGTCCCGCGACAGCGGCGCAAAACGGAGACGCCCGCGGCGCTCTACGCGCAGGTGCTGTCGGCCGGTCCCAAGCGCGTCGCGCACGAGCCGCCGGCCGCGCACGCCGCGCCCAGCGTCGAGCCCGACGCGCACGAGCAGGAACAGGAAGAGGAGCCGATCGACACTCCCGCGCCGATCGTCGCGGCCGCGGCGGAATCGATCGCCGCGGAACCCGCACACAGCGATCTCGATTCCGACGACACCGAAGAAGAAGGCGATAACGCCGGCAACCGCGCTGACGAAGGTCCGATCCATCGCCGGCTGATCCGCGCCTCGCTGCCGAAGATCGAAGGCGCGCCTCCGCCGACGCGCGCGATTCCGGAGTTCACCATCCGGCAGCCGGCCGGACGTCCGGGCGCGAACCGTTTCCGTGGTCCGCGTCACGGCGGCGGCGGCCGTGGCGGCGGTCAGCAGTTCCAGGGCAATCGGTCTGGGGGCGGCGGCGGCAACGGCTTCGGTGGCCGTGGCGGCGGCGGTCAGCAGCGCCGCGGCGGTCAAGGCCGGCGGCGGCCGAAGTAAGAATTCCGCATCTGGAATTCAGAATTAGGACTCATGCCTGATCTCGCGGGTAAGACCGGTCTGATCGTTGGCGTCGCCAACAAACGTTCGATCTCGTGGGCGATTGCGCAAGCGGCGGCGGCCGCCGGCGCACGTCTCGCGCTCACCTATCCCAGCGAACGGCTCGAAGAGAACGTCCGCGAACTGGCGGCGACGCTCGACAATCCGCTGATCCTGCCGTGCGACGTCGCCGACGATCAGCAGATCGCGAATCTCGCCGCGACGCTCGACAAGGAGTTCGGCGGCCTCGACTTCTTCCTGCACGGCGCCGCGTTCGCCCCGGCCGACGCGCTCAAGAATCCGTTCACCGAAACCACGCGCGAGAGCTTCCGCATCGCGCTCGACGTCAGCGCCTATTCGCTGATCGGCCTGACCCGCGCGGTCACGCCGCTGATGGAAAAGCGCGGCGGCGGCAGCGTGCTGACGCTCACCTTCATCGGCAGCGACCGCGTGTTCACGAACTACAACGTGATGGGTGTGGCGAAGGCGGCGCTCGAATCGTCGGTCCGCTACCTCGCGTCGGATCTCGGTCCGAAGAATATTCGGGTGAATGCGATCTCCGCCGGCGCGATCAAGACGCTCGCCTCCGCCGGCATCTCCGGGATCTCGACGATGCTGCAGGCGTATCGCGACAAGTCGCCGCTACGACGGGGCGTCGACACCGCGGAAGTCGCCGACGCGGCGGTCTTCCTCCTCAGCCAGGCCGGCCGCGGAATCACCGGGGAAGTCCTGATGGTGGACTCCGGCTTCCACATCATGGGCGGGGCTTAGGAATTAGGAATTCGGAATTCGGAATTAGGAATTAGCTCCTTACCATTCCTCAATCCGAATCCGCTCTCGAGGAATTCCCAGTTCGCTGAGAATCCTCGGCATCTCGTCCACCAGCGCGGGCGGGCCGCAGACGAAACACAGCGTCGCCGGATCGTGAACGAGCTCCGCTAAGGCGTCTCGATTCAGGCGTCCTCGTGCTCCGGTCCAATCTTGATCGGTGACGCGCGTCACGGTCTGGCGTAGTTCGATCTCTCCAGCCTTCGCCAGCGTCTTCAACTCACTCTCGAACGCGAACTCGTCTGGCGTGCGGACGCTGTAGAACAGGCCGATGTTGCGGTGGGGCAGGTGCAGCGCGCGCTGCAGCATCGCGCGCAGCGGTGCGATGCCGGTGCCGCCGGCGATGAAGACGAATCTTCGCTCGGGCGGATCAGGCGGAAACGTGAACGTGCCAAGCGGGCCGTCGACGTCGACGAGCTGTCCCGCGTCGAGCGTGAGATGTGCGCCCGGCGTGCCTTCGGCGTTCACGCCGACCAGCAGCTCGAGCCAGCCATCTCGCCTGGCGTCTTCCGGCGACGCGGCAATCGAGTACGGCCGCCGCTTCTCCTGACCGTGATTCGCGATCGTCACCGCCTGTCCGGGCGCGTAGTCGAACGTGTGGCCGTTGAGATCGAAGCGGACGATGCGGGCGCGCGGTGTGGCTGGCAGGACCTCGCGGATGGGCAGCGTGAGCACGGCGGATTATGCTATCTCACGATGGCACTGCGTCGCCTTCGCGGCATGATTCTCCGGCTCGTCCGCCAGCGCGGCCTCGCGATGACGCTCGGCCTCGCGCTGGTCGCGCCATCGGCCTACGTCGAGTTCAGCGGCCGCGCCAACGCGTGGTGGATGGAAGGGCTCGCGCTCGTCGTCGGCGCGACCGGTCTAGCGATTTTCTGGACAGGCTTGACCGGCACGAGCCCGGATTGGGTCGACGACGAATTCTGAATTCCGAATTCTACAGAACGCCCGTCGCCGCCCGCTGGAGATCGACTTCGGTGAGCGTCTGCGGCGTGGCGCCGCGCGCGGACTCGTCGCTCGAGCTGGTGCCGCTGGTTTCGCGCTTGCGGCGCGTCTTGTCGCGGTACATCCGGCTGTCGGCGTTGGCCAGCAGCGTTTCGTACGAATCGCCGTCGTGCGGGAACACCGCGGCGCCGACGCTGATCGCCAGCGGCAGCATCTTGCCCGGCCGTGCCTCGAACTGCAGACCGTCCACCGCCCTCTGCAATTCCAGCCGCTTCCGTTCCGCTTCTTCGCCGCCGCAACCCGACAATACGACGATGAACTCGTCGCCGGCGTAGCGGACGCAGATGTCGTAGGGCCGGATGCCGGTGCGCAGCACGCCCGCGACGTCGCGCAGAGCGCGGTCGCCGACATGATGGCCGAACGTGTCGTTGATGTCCTTGAAGTTGTCGAGGTCCATCACCAGCAGCGAGACCTCGGACTTGAGGCGCTCGGCGCGCGCCAGCTCGCGCGTCAGGTGCATGAACATGAAGCGGGTGTTCGGCAGACCGGTCAGCGGATCGGTGAGTGAATCTTCCTGCGTCTGCTCGAAGACGATCGAGTTGTAGATGACCGCGGCGGCCTGCTCGGAAATCCGATCGAGCAGCCGGCGGTGATCGTCGGTGTAGATCGACGGCTCGGTGTGGTAGACCGAGATCGTGCCGATGAAGCGCTCGTTGAAGAGCAGCGGGCACACCAGCGCCGAATGCAGCGTCGTCCGATCCGACGGGAAGCCGGCCGCCTCGAGATCGGTGCTCGGCCGCGCGTTGACGAGCGGACGGCGGTTGCGCGCCACCCAGCCGGTGAGGCCGTGGCCGTTGCGAATCGTCAGCTGCTGGATCGTTTCGGCTTCGACGCCGGTCGCGAACCGGCAGCGCAGCGTCTCGGCTTCGTCGTTGTAGAGGAACAGCGCGCAGCACGAGAACGGCACGATGTTGCTCAACTTGGACGAGATCAGCGCCATCGTATCGGAGACGCCGAGGCTGCTGCCCATTGCTTGCGCGATCTCGTAGAGCGCGTAGATCTCGCGATGCGCGAGCGCGATGTCCTGGAAGACGTTGGTGCGCGCCCCGGAGGTTTCGTCGACGAGGCCGACGGCCGGTGCCGCGGTCGGCGCGTGCGTCGGCACACGCGTCAGCTTGCGCGACGGCTCGGCACTGGCGTCCGCTTCCGCGGCCAGCGTCGGATACATGTCGATGAAGGTCTGCACCACGCGCGGGTCGAGCGCCTTGGTTGATTCCTGCCGCAGCAGGCCCATCGCGGCGTCGAGGCTCATCGCCTTGTGGTACGGCCGCTCCGACATCAGCGCGTCGAAATAGTCGACCACCGAGAGGATGCGCGCGCCGAGCGGGATCTCGTCGCCTTTCAATCCGGCGGGGTAGCCCTTGCCGTCCCAGCGCTCGTGATGGCTGAGGATCAGCGGCGCGACCGGATACGGAAACGGCACGCCGCTGATGATCTCGGCGCCGACCTGCGGGTGGATGCGGATCTTCTGGAACTCTTCCTGCGTCAGCGGGCCGGGCTTCGAGAGGATGTGTTCGGGCACCGCGAGCTTGCCGATGTCGTGCAGCAGCGCCGCGGTCTTCACGCCCTGAATCTCGGTCTCCGGCATGCCCAGCGCGCGCGCCAGACCGGCGGCGTAAACCTGCACGCGGCGGATGTGGCTCTGCGCCGTCTGATCCTTGGCGTCGATCGCCAGCGCCAGCGCTTCAATCGTCGCCAGGTGGAGATCCGACACCTGCGCGACGTGCCGCTGCTGATCCTGGATGCGGCCCATGTAGACCTTGTAGGCCCAGTAGGTCAGATAGAGCGGCGCCGCGACCAGCGACGCCATCCAGTAGCCGCCGCGATCGATGATCCCGGCCGCGATCGCCGCCGCGCCCGCGCCGACGAAATAACTCGGCGCGCTCCACAGGAAGTTCTCGTGCCAGACGTGGACCAGCGACTGCCGCGTCGACAGCGCGATCGCGGTCGCGATGAACAGCGTGTTGAAGATGAAGTAGGTGGTGGCCGCGCCGACCAGCGGCTTGGTGATCGAGAACACCGTGAACGGGACGCCGATCGTCCCGCCGAGCGAGGTGTAAGCGAGGCCGGCGGCCTTCACCGTGAGCACCAGCGACGCCATGCTGAACAGCGTGCGGTACGGCGCCGACTTGGTCTGGGTGCGGAAGGTGCACTGGCTGAAGGCGCTGGCCGCGGCGACGATCATCGTCTCGTCGGCGCCGAGCAGCAGCAGCGCCGCGAAGTCGACGGCGTACGACACCGACATCGTCGAGCCGCTCGACGCCAGCGGCAGGCTGACCTTGAGGGCCGAGGCGAGCGACGAGCATCCGAGCAGAAACGCGAACAGCAGCGGGTTCGCGATTCCGTGCGGCCAGAACGTCAGGAGCGTCAGCGCGCCAGCGGCCAGTACGGCTCCGACGAACAGCCGCGCCGCGAGGGGGAGATCCTTCACAATGCTCCGGCTGGGGGAAGCCGAATGGTTCGAGATGATACCAAGAAAAACGGCCGATCAGGCCTCGGTTTCACGACTTCTGCGGCTGCCCGGCCGCGGCTCGGGTTCGAGCTGATACTCGACGATTTTCCGGTACAGGGTGCCGCGGCTGATGTCCAGCACTCGCGCCGCTTCCTTCTTGTTCCAGTCGGTCGCCTCGAGGACGCGGACGATGTGGGCCCGCTCGGCTTCGGCGAGCGAGGGCAGATGGTCGCCGGTCACCGCGGTGGGCATCGTCGTCGCGTGCAGGAACTCGATGTCCGACGGCCGGATCGACCGCCCAGGGGCCGACAGCGCGGCACGTGAGACCGTGCTCTCGAGCTCGCGGATGTTGCCGGGCCAGTGATACGCGCACAGCGTCTCGAGCGCCTCTTTCGAGAAGCCTTTGCTGTCGAGCGGCAGGCCCTGCGCCGCGCAATAGCGTGCAAGGAAGCGCTGCGCCAGCACCGGGATGTCGACCTGACGCTCGCGGAGCGAGGGCAGGCGGATCGCGAAGGCGTTGACGCGGTAGTAGAGGTCCTCGCGGAAGCGCGTGTCGCGTACGAACTGCTCGAGCGGGCGGTTGGTCGCCGAGATCAGGCGGAAGTCGACCGAGATCGACTTGTGGCCGCCGAGACGCTCGAAGCGGCGCTCCTCGAGCACGCGCAGCAGCTTGGCCTGCGCGATCAGCGACATGTCGCCGATCTCGTCGAGGAACAGCGTGCCTTCGTTGGCGAGCTCGAGGCGGCCCGGCTTGCGATCGTGCGCGCCGGTAAAGGCGCCCTTTTCGTAGCCGAAGATTTCCGACTCGAACAGCGTGTCCGGCAGCGCGGCGCAGTTGACCGCCTGGAATTTCGCGACGCTGCGCCGGCTCAGCTCGTGGATCATGCGGGCGACGACTTCCTTGCCCGAGCCGGTCGGTCCGAGAATCAGCACCGAGATGTCGGACTTGGCCGCGGTGCGAATCCACTCGAACACGATCAGCATCTTCTCGTCGCGGCCGATCATCTCGCGGAAGCGCTGCACCGAGGGCGATTGATCTTCGGTGCTGACGGTGGCGCGGCGCTCGAGAAAGGTGTCCAGCAGCTCGGCGACCGCTTCGTTGCCCGGCCGCTCGGCCATGTAGCGCGGCGGCACGCTGCCCGGCATCACCGAGGCGACGCCGAAGTCGACCAGTTCGCGGACGCAGTTCTCGACGTCCAGCTTCAGCCGGCCGAACGTCTGCATCAGCGACTCGACGTCGAACGCCTCGTCGGGGCGCGAGCTCAGGTAGCGCAACAGGCCGGCGCGGAGCGGCGACTGGACCAGCGACCGGAATCGCAAATCGAGGTCGGCGGGCTCGGCTTTGGCCGTGGCCGCCGCGCTGGCGCGGCGGGCGCTGAATGTCAGGTCGTCCATTGTGGCGGTTACGTTATCGGCCGGTCGAGCTGCCGCCGACAGGGCCGGGGGCGCTCGGTGGGCCGCCGCGGTAGTAGTCGGTCTGGTAGCGCTCGATCAGGGTTTTCATCTGCGCCGCGTCGGCTTTGCGGTGCCCGTGGCAGGCGATCGGGTCGGTGCCGCCGCTGGTCTCGATGAACACATCGGAGAGCATCATGCCGGTCTCGATCTTCACCGACGCGATGTGGGCCATGTGGATGGTTTCTTCACGACGGCCGAACCAGCGCGGCGTGTACTGCACGACCGCGGTCGGCGTAATCAGCACCTGCGTCGGAAACAAGCGGTTTCCCGAGCTCAAGCGGCTGGCGCGGAAGACGTCACCCTCGGCGAACGGGCGGCCTTTCAGCCACACCCAGACGAACAGGATCGCCGCCACGGCGACGCCGGCGGTGAGCAGCCACCAGAGCCATGTAGAGTCGCTTGTCGCACTCACAATCCTCAGATGTTAAGCTATTTCGCACACCAAGAAGGAGCCGACCTTGCCGTACCGCTCGCCGGGCTCTCCCGGGCATTCCCTCAAGAAATCGTTGTCCGGTAAGCCGATCGCCAACTACCGGCCGCAGGGCAGCCCCGAGGTTCGCCGTCTGATCGATGGCGGATTCCAGGCGTTCAACGCGGCGCGGCTGTCGGAAGCCTGCCAGATTTTCTCCGAGAAGATGCTCGCGCCGGAGAACGACACGACGATCGGCCTGACCATTGCCGGCGCGATGACGCCGGCCGGCCTCGGTGGCTGCGTCATCGAGATGATGGACCGCGGCCTGGTCGACTTCATCATCTCGACCGGCGCCAACCTGTATCACGATCTCCACTACGCGCTGAACTTCACGCTGCATCGCGGCTCGCCGTTCGTCAACGACGTCGAGCTCTACGAGGACGGCGTGATCCGCATCTACGACGTGCTGTTTCCGGCGACGGTGCTGCTCGAGACCGACGCCTACATCCGCGACTTCATCGTCCGCTCGAAGCTCGATACCGCGATCACGACGTCGGAATTTCACTACCGGCTCGGCCTCGATCTCCTCGAGAAAAATCCGGCGTGCGTCGACTACTCGGTGGTCGCGGCGGCGGCGAAAGCGGGCGTGCCGATCTACACCTCGTCGCCGGGCGACAGCTCGATTGGCATGAACATCGCCTATCACGAGCTGATGAACGGCGGCACGTTCATGATCGATCCGAACAAAGACGTCAACGAGGTCTGCGCGATCGTGATGGCCGGCAAGCAGAACGGCTGCGTGATTCTCGGCGGCGGCTCGCCGAAGAACTTTTATCTGCAGGCGCAGCCGACACTGTGGGAGGTCTACGGCATCCCGAAAGGCGGCAACGACTACTTCATCCAGATCACGACCGACTCGGTCGTGTGGGGCGGATTGTCCGGCGCGACGCCGGCCGAAGCGGTCAGCTGGGGCAAGGTGAATCCGGGCGTGCTGCCCGACACCGTCGTCGCCTACTGCGACTCGACGATCGCGTTCCCGCTGTTCTGTGAGTATGCGGTCGGCTCGCCGAATGGCCGCCGCAAGCGGAAGGAGCTCGTGCACAAACGCGACGAGCTGGTCGCGACGCTGAAGCGCGAAGCGAAGGCCGCATTCGAAGTACGAAGTCAGAAGTCAGAAGTCTGACAGCCGAAATCTGAAATCCCATGGGGACACTCTCCGAAGAGCTCGGCCCGGTCGTAGAGCGCCTGGTGGCGCGGCCGCGGATTTACGCCGACGCCAACGTTCCGGCCGGCATCGTCGCGCACATGCGGGTGCGGCTGCAGTGGGACGTGTTCTTCGTGCTCGAGGATCCGGATCTGCGCCGCGCCCCCGACGTGAAGCACTATCAGCTGGCGCAGCAGCTGCGCCGCACGCTGGTCACGCTCGATCGCGACTATCTCGACGACCGCCGTTTCCCGCTCGATTGCTGCGGCGGCGTGCTCGTGATCCACGCGCCGGACGAGCGTCAGCTCTCGAGCCTGCTCGATCGCATCGATCGCTCGCTGTTTCATCCCGACGCTGCCGAGGAACCGATCGCGCTGCCGCTGCTCGGACGGAAGCTGCAGGCGAACAGCGATTGGGGGCGCGAATGATCGGTCTGGAGCTCGACGAAGCCGGGGCCACGGCCGTCGCCGTCGACGAGCAGGGCCGCGTCGCGGCGCGCGCGCAGGTTGACGCCGGCGGCGATCTCGGCGCCGCCGCGGGGCGCGCGATCGATCAGGTGCAGTCTCCGGGCAGCGGTTCGGGATCGCCGATCGGCGTGTCGGCGTTCAACCCGGAGTCCGCGGCGATCACCGCGGCGGTGACGCAGTTGACGCCCCGCTTCGCCGGGTCGTTCCGCAACGGCATCGTCCAGTCGGGCACCGCGGCGGCCGCCGCGGAATCGTGGGTCGGCGCGGCGCGCGGCGTGAAAGATGTCGTCTTCTTCGCGGTCAGCCAGCACACCACCGGCGGCATCGTGCGCGACGGCATCGCGCTCAGCGGCGCGCGCGGGCGCGCCGGGTCGGTCGCCTGGCTGTCGCTGAATCCGGTCGAGCGCGAGGACTATCGCAAGACCGGCTGCCTCGAGGCCGAGGTCGCCGCCGCCGGCATCGTGCGCCGCATCATCTGGCGCATCAAGGCCGGCGATCGTTCGCGCGTGCACGACGCGGTCAACGGCGACTACGCGGCGATCACCGCCGACCAGGTCCTCGACGCCGCGCGCAACGGCGACGGCGTCTCGATCTCGGTGATGCGCGACACCGCCAAATATCTCGGCATGGCTGCGGCGAACCTGGTTGTCGTCGCCGATCCGGAGATGCTCGTGCTCGGCGGGATCATGGCGTCGGCCGCGGATCTGCTGCTCGAGCCGATTCGTACCGAAGTCGCGCGCCGCCTGCCGAAGCCGATGATGGACGCGCTGCGCATCGAGACGGCGACGCTCGGCGCGGACGCGGCCGCGATCGGCGCGGCCCGGCTCGTCACCGCGGCGCTTCCATGATCGTCCTGTCGGGCGCCTCGCTGGTGCTGCCCGACCGCGTCCTGTCACCCGGCACGCTGGTCATCGAGGACGGCCGCATCGCCGAGATCCGCTCCGACACGCCGTCGGGCGGACACACTGCCTTCGCGTTTCACGGCCACTACATCGTTCCCGGTTTCATCGACGTGCACGTGCACGGCGTCGACGGCGTTGACGCGTTGGAGGATCGGCCGGACCGCGATGCCGTCGCCGCGATTGCGGCGCGTCTGCCGCGCTACGGCGTCACCGCATTCTGTCCGACGACGGTGGCGTGCGGACCGGAGGCGCTGAGACGCGTGCTCGATCAGGTGCGGCGCGCGCGCGAAATGCCGATCGCGCGATCGGCGCGCGTGCTGCCGGCGCACCTCGAAAGCAATTTCATCAATCCGGATTACAACGGCGCCCAGCCTTCAGGCTGCTTGCGCTCGCCTCGGGCTGCGCTGGGGGCAGGACAGGCAGGCTTTCCAGCACATTGGGATCCTAAGCTTAGAATTCCACGTGGACAAGTTGTCGCG
>JADMIO010854510.1_pt1 | contig 14114 bp, 10 predicted proteins | sample 8958161 | NCBI WGS metagenome assembly JADMIO01 (sample SAMN16585339, study PRJNA669376) | soil metagenome | isolation source: Crop rotation soil | place: USA: Cullars Rotation, Alabama | collected 2011 | reverse complement strand
CAGGAGCGCGGCCAAAGCCACCTGCAGGCCGGCGACGACCGCGAGCTGGTGGGCCTTGACGTCCTCGACACCCTGACGCACCGCCTCGACGGCCGGCATATAACCGGGCCCTGGCCGGCGCAGAATCGCCAGCAACGCCTCGTCGGCGCTCATCGAAAATTTCAGCGGGTTGTTCTCGCGCTGCTGGATCATCGTGCGCTCGATGCGGAACTCGCTCTTGAATGCCGTTCGGCTACTCAGGATGTCGCGCAGGCCGGCAATCACCTCGCGGAAGATCTGCCCCAGTGCATGCATCGTCTTCTCGAGATCGGCATCAGATAGCTGCATCTCCTCCAGACCCGCGCCCTCGAGAAAGACGCGAAACATATCCTGCCCGGCGGCACTCCCGGAGGCGCCACCTATGGCCTTGGCCCGCGGCGCGACTGGGAGGTCGGCAGGCTCTGCAGGAGGCCGGGCGGGCGGGCGCTTCTTGGGAGCCGGCGGCGGCGCGGGCTCCGACTGCTCCGACGGCCCGGCATCCCAGTCATCCGGGATGGCCTGGCGGGTGCGCGACGGCGGCTGGAAAGACTGCTGCTCGGCCGGCGCATGGTCCCGTTGCGGGGCTCCTTCGTGGGAATCGGCCTTCGGCAGCCCAGTAACGAGATCGAAATCCTCGGGGATCAAGGCCTGCCCGCCGCCAAGGGAGCGATTTTCCGGACCCGCCAGTTCGGCGATCGGATCGACTCCCGGGTCGGTGTTGTGAATTAGCATCTCGTCCCGGTACTCAGGCTCCGTCCGTCGCGACTGTGACGGTAGCGCCGGCTCTTCGAAGGGCTCCTCCGTGAACGCGTCGAAGTCAGCCGGAATCGGCTGCCCGCCGGCGGCGGAGCGGCGACGGTCGGAGCCGATCCGGACGAGCAACTCGTAGTCGCCAAGCGTCAGACGATCGCCGTCCTGCAGTTCGGCCATGTTGCCCTGGCGAAGCGGCTCGATCGATTCATTGATGAAGACGCCGTTCTTGCTGGTATCGACCAGGTAGTAGCGGTCGCCGCGGAATTCGACGCGGCAATGCTGCTTGGACAAATGGCGCTCGGGATCAGGCAGCATCCAGTCGCTGTCGCTGCCACGGCCGATCACGGCGTTGCAGCGCTCGAACGTGCGCGACATCGCCTCGCCCGGCGGCAGTTCAGGATGCTTGGTGATGGTCAGTGTCAGCGTCATGGCGGAACCGGCGGCATGCCCCAAGTTTAACCGATTCCCGCTACGATCACCGATGTTTCTTGCCGATTCAACTGATCATGACCATCGGCCACCCCATGACGACCGCGCCCCCATGTGCGGTCAGGCTGCCCATGTAGGCCGCGGGCTGACCTTGAAACATCGTCGTAAAGGAGCCGAGCACGATGACATCCGGCGGCCCGACGCAGGTCAGCATGTCACCGACGCGCGCGGCCGGCATTCCGCCGATAAGAGTCGTTACTGCGCCAGGCGGCAGGACCGGACCGCCGACATGGGGCACGAGCACGGTGACCATGGGGCAGACATGCATGTCAGCGACGCGAGCGGCGGGCGGCATGGGTGTCCCCCTAGCGCGCCGGCGTGCCGGGAGCGGCACCCGAGGCCGTATTCGGCGTCTCGGCGCGGGTTCGGCGCTTGCCGGTACCGCCATTCGCGATGTCGAGCCCGTCGTCCATCGAAAGCTTGTAAAGCTCCATGACACGGTTCGAGTCATGCAGGGGGGCGGCCATGAGAATCGCCCCGGCTACCGCGTTGGCCGTGAAGACAGGGCCCGGCAGCATCTGCGGCAGATGCGCCGGGACCATGCTGCCGCCGCTCCAGAAGGCGCCCATGCCCGGCCAGCCGGCCGGCTTGTCCATTCCGGCACGCTCGGCCCGCTCCTTGGCCGCCCAGCGATTTTCCTCGGTCGGTTTGGAGACCCAGGTCTCCGCCGCCTTCAACGCCTCCAGCGCCGCGGGCGGGGCGTCGGCCGGCAGGGTGGCGCGAACGCAGGTCGCTGCCCACCACACCGCCTCGCGCTTCGGCAGCGCCAAGGCCAGCATGCGGATGGCGTCCGTGAAATGGCCCTTGTCGATCAGCAGATCGAGGAAGGCATCGGGCGAGATCTGATCGGTAAGCAAGGCCTTCGCCTCGGCCGTCATCTCGAATTGACTGCAGATCTCGCGCGCCTGCTTGGCAGTAATCTTCTTGAGCGGACCGGTTGCCATGATTCCATCATCCCTCAGCCCGGGCATATGTTCCAGGGCACGGCTAGCCGATGATAAGCGGTATCCCGTGGACGGTGCAGATGCCGCCCGACGTTAGGGTGGCAGCCGCCCCGCCTTGCAGCATGAGAGCGCCGCCCGCCGTTACGGTGGCGGCCCCCGTGGCCGTCAACGTTATGGCCGGCGACGTCAGCGAGATCGAGGCAGGCGTCATCGAGATGATGCTGGCGCCGCACTGGAGCGTGATCGACTGCATCGCCGTGTAAGTTATGCTGCCGAGTGCCACCGTCGTCGTCTTGCTGCCCAACTTGAGGGTCAGGTTGTCGTTGCCCGTCTCGATGTTGGTGGTCCGGTTACCAAAGATCTGGATGTCCTGCTTGCCGGGCATCATCTTGTCCATGCCGACCTTCAGGCTGTCGTTGTTCTCGACGACGCGGGTGAAGTCCTTCTCGGCGTGGAAGTAGACCTCCTCCTGGCCCTTCTTGTCCTCGAAGCGCAACTCGTTGAAGTCCGAGCTGCCGCCGCCGGTGGTGCTCCGCGTCTTCCAGCCGCTCTGGGTCTTGTCGCCCGGCAGCGCGTAGGTCGGCATATAGTCGGCATTGTAGACGCAGCCGACGACAAGCGGACGGTCGGGATCGCCTTCGAGGAAATTGACGACCACTTCCATGCCGACGCGCGGAATGAACTGCGTGCCCCACTGCTTGCCAGCCCAGGACTGGAGGACACGCATCCAGCAGGAGTCGTGGCCCTCGCGCTCCCAATGGAAGCTGGCGCGAATGCGCCCGTATTTGTCGGTGTGAATCTCCTCGCCGGCCGGACCGGTCACGAAGGCCGTATGCGCCCCATGAATCAGGGGTTTGGGCGTCGTGCGCTCGGGCCGGAAGATGCGCGAATCCGGCATGCAGGTGAAGGTGTTGTGGTATTCGGCGGGTGGGCCCTCGCCGGCAATGTGCGTGTAGTCATTCGCCACATGGTGCGTGGACAGGATGACCCAGGACTTGCCCTCCTCGTCGTCGCACTCGTGCTTACTCACCTTGAACTTGTAGCCGGGCGAGAACGGATGACAGTCGCTGCCGCCTTCGACGATTTCGTAGCCCGACTCCTCGGCCTCCATGCGCCAGGTCGTGACGTTGTCGCCGTCGCCTTTGTTGATGTAGATGCCGGGAAAGTCATACTTCTCGTATTTCTGGACCTGCGGAACGCTGAGCAGCGTATTCTTGTTGGTGTTGAGTTTGTCGCTCGGCGTTTCGAAGTTGTAGTCGCGCTGCGCCCACTTGCCGGGCTTGTAGTTCTGCCTGCGGTGCCAGCGCGTGATGGCGTTCGATTCGTCCTGGTGGGCCCAGAACTTGACTTCCTTGTCCTCGCAATCGAGGTAGCCCGACGTCTTGTCGGCAATCATCATCGTGTGTTTGCCCTGCTCGTGCTTGAAGAAGTAGTACATGCCTTCTTCTTCCATGAGCCGGGACACGAAGTTGAAGTCGGTCTCGCGGTACTGCACGCAGTATTCGCGCTTGGGGTGCTTGCCTTTGTCGACGCCCGAGAGATCGAAATCCGAGAACCCGAGGTCCTTGAAGATCTTCTCGATGATATCCGGGACCTTCTCGTCCTCGAAGATGCGGCAGTCGGTCGTGCGGGTCAGGAACCAGGTCCAGGGGACGACCTCCGCCTGATAGTGGCGATAGCCGTGCGACCACATGGGACCGGCGCCGAAGCGGTTGATCCGGCCGTGAAAGATCCGCGTCTTCCCGTCCGGGCGACGCAGATGGATGGTTATTTCCTTGCCGAGGATGGATTCCGGCGCGATCGAGGTCATGTTCGAGATCAGCTCGAGCCGGTAGGTGAACAGGCGCGAGATGGTCTCGTCGCCCTCGAAAAAGGTCGGGATCAGCGTGTCCTCGCCGAGTGGCGAATCGACCACGATCCAACGTTTCGCTTGCGTTATATGAGTGCTAGCCATGGGACCGTCTCCGAGCGACGACTGCGTAGCGTCCGATGACGAGCCGGTCGGCCGCCCTCAACGCCCGCTCCTTTCCGCTGACACGCGGAAACAGAGCGGCCAACCAAGGCCGTTCTCGCCCAGATCGGTGCACCTGGCGGTGGCGCGGATGTCCTGGGGACGACCCGTCGGCCGAGAATGACCGAGGAGACGCCCCAGAACGAACGGAAGCGGACGCTATCGTCCGCTTCCCCAGCCGGTCGTCGATCCGAATGATCCGATCAACCGCCCTTCGCCGTACGCAGGTCGAAGTAGCCGGTCTTCGGCGACTCGAGCGCGCCACCGGTGCCGCCCTGCGACATGTTGTAGGTGATCTTCGTGAAGTTGAGGCTGAGCGACTCCGACGGACGGTCGCCGCCGGTGGAGAGGCTGTAGCCGGAGATCATGCACTCTTCCAGCTCGAACTTCGTGTAGGTCTCGGCCTGGTCGCCCTGGCCGGTCGTCACGAACTCGAACTTGACGGTCTTGCCGGGGACGGCGCCGATCATCGCTTCGCGCATCAGATCCTGCGAGGCGCTGTCGGACGGCTTCGTGATGGTGATCTCGCTGCAATTGCAGAGCGAAGCTTCACGGCCCTTGGCGGCGCCCGACGCGGTGCCACCGATGGCGCGACCCACGCCGAACTGCATCGAACTGCACTCGATCCACTGCTTGTGGCCTTCCTCGGTCACGTCGCCGTTGATCCCGTCATACTTACAATAGATAGCCATGGACTCTCTCTCCTTGTTTCTGGTTGCCAATCAACTAGTGCGCGCAGTTGGACCCATGTCCGGACGATGCGCTCTGGGTGAGCTAACCCGGGAAGTCTCCCTTCGGTCGACTTGCCCCCGGAGCGCGCTGAACCCTTGGCTCAGCCGCGTTCGAAAACCAATATAGCGCCGCAACTGGATTGTTCATGTGACAGCGCTCACTAACCAATACGATACTGGAAGTTCCCGGACTGGTCCATTGCGACATGGGCTGACTTGATCGGCAGGCCGTCCGCCATGCGCGCCAGGAACAGGCCGGACATCTCCGGCAGCAGGCCACGGGTCAGAATATGGTCAATATTCCGGGCCCCGCTTTCGACCTCCTTGCAGCGTTGGGCGATGCCCTCGATCAGCGCCGGCTCATAGGTAAATTCCGCCTTGTAGTTCTCGGCCACGCGCCGGACGATGCGCTTCAGCTGCAACTCGATGATCTGCCGCATGATCTCGTCGCTGAGCGGGAAATAGGGAACGAGGGTAACCCGCCCCAGGAACGCCGGCTTGAAGATCTTAAGCAAGTCTGGCCGCAGGGATTCCGCAAGGCCGGCGGCGTCCGGCATGGTCTCGGGATCGGCGCACAGCTTATGGATGGCGTCGGTGCCGGCGTTCGAGGTCATGATGATGACCGTGTTCTTGAAGTCGATGTCGCGGCCCTCGCCGTCGCGCAACATGCCCTTGTCGAACACCTGATAGAACACATCCTGGACGCCGGGATGGGCCTTCTCCATCTCGTCGAGCAGGACCACGCTGTAGGGACGGCGCCGCACGGCTTCCGTCAGCACACCGCCCTCGCCGTAGCCGACATAGCCCGGCGGCGACCCCATCAGGGTCGAAACCTTGTGCTCTTCCTTGAACTCCGACATGTTGATGGTGGTGATATTCGTCTCGCCGCCATAGAGCAGGTCGGCAAGGGTCAGGGCCGTCTCGGTCTTGCCGACGCCGCTGGTCCCGACCATGAGAAACACGCCGATCGGCTTGCGCGGATCGGTCAGTTTCGCCCGCGAGGTCCGGATCGCCTGGGCAATGGTATCGAGGGCGTGCGGCTGCCCGACGATCCGCTCGGACATCCGGTCCTTCAGAGTTAACACGGCCCGAATCTCGTTCGAGACCATCCGGCCGACGGGGATGCCGGTCCAATTCGCCACCACCTCGGCGATGGCCCCTCCGTCGACGCAGGGATGCAGCAGGGGTGCCTCGCCCTGTGTCTCCTTGAGGCGCGCAGTGGCCTCGGTCAGCTCCTTGCGCCAGGCTTCGATCTGCGCCGGCGTGGCGGCCTCGGCCGGCGGTGCAGCCGGCTTGGCGCCGGCCGGCGGCGCCGGCGGCTGCAGCTGCTGCTCCAGCTTGGTCCGCAGATCGACGATTTTGTCGACCAGTTCGCGTTCCGTCTTCAGCCTGGCTTCCAGGGCCGTCAACTCGCCCTTCACGGTTTCCCGACGCTGCTTCAGGGTCTCGAGACGCTCGGCGTCGCCCTGGCCGATCGCCAATTCCCGCCCGAGGATGTCGATTTCGGTGCTCAGCGCGGTGACTTCGCGCTGCCGATCCTCGATCTGCGCCGGCGTCGCGCTCTGGCTGATGGCGACGCGGGCACAGGCGGTATCCAGCAGGCTCACCGATTTGTCCGGCAGCTGCCGCCCGGCGATGTAGCGGTGCGACAGCCGCACCGACTCCGAGACCGCCTCGTCCAGGATGCGGATCTTGTGGTGCTTCTCGAGGGTGGCGACCAGCCCGCGCATCATGTTGATGGCGACGGGCTCGGTCGGCTCGTCGACCTTCACGACCTGAAAGCGGCGCGCCAGCGCTGCATCGCGTTCGAAATATTTCTTGTATTCGGCCCAGGTGGTGGCGGCGATCGTCCGCAATTCGCCGCGGGCCAGGGCCGGTTTCAGCAGGTTAGCGGCGTCGCCCTGGCCGGCTTGGCCGCCGGCCCCGATCATGGTGTGCGCCTCGTCGATGAACATGATGATCGGCTGCGGCGAAGATTTCACCTCCTCGATCACCGACTTGAGCCGGTTCTCGAACTCGCCCTTCATGCCGGCCCCCGCCTGCAGCAGGCCGAGATCGAGCGTGCGTATGGCGACGTTCTTCAGCACCGGCGGCACGTCGCCGGCGGCGATGCGCAGGGCGAACCCCTCGACGACGGCCGTCTTCCCGACCCCGGCCTCGCCGGTCATGATCGGGTTGTTCTGCCGCCGCCGGGTCAGAATATCAATCACTTGGCGGATTTCGGCATCGCGTCCGAGGACCGGATCGATCTTGCCTTCACGGGCCCGCTGGGTGAGATCGATGGTGAATTGATCGAGCGAGGCGCTGCCCGGCCTGGGCGCGACGCCGCCACCCTCGGCGGTCGGCCCGCCCGCACCGAGGGCCTCGGCGGCGGCGGCTTCGCCGGAGCTCGCGGTCAGCTTGGGAAGGTCCCGCCGCAACTGCTCCGGCTGGATGCGCGCCAGCTGTGCGGACGCCTCGCGCGCCAGGGGCGCCAGCGATTCCTCGGACAACAGCGCACACAGCAGATGGCCGGAGCGGACCCGTGAGGCGCCATAGTCGAGCGAGGCGAGCATCCAGGCTTCCCGTGCCAGCTGCACGACATGCGGCGACAACGCCGGGGCGCGCGTGTTTCCGGTCTTCAGGCGATCCAGCACCCGCGTCAGGTCGGCGGCGAGCCGCGCGGGCTCGACCTCATAATTGCGCAGAATCGCCATGAGATCGCTGTCGGACGACTCCAGCAGCTTGAGCAGCCAATGTTCGATCTCGACATTGAAGTTGCTGCGCGACAGGGTCAGGCCGGCCGCTGCTTCCAGCGATCGCCGGCACAGATCATTCAGCCTTCCGACCAGGGACTTGAGATCGACCGCGACCATTCTTCCACCAATCCTTCCTCGTTCGCACGCTGCGCCTAACAGGACCCGCCCGGCAACCTCCGCCTGGACGTTCTCTACCGACGCTCAGCATCATCCATGTGAAGCCAAACTAACGACGCAACCGGGAGTCGTGCCGCCCATGGACTGCGCCGACTCCAACCTCCCCGATTTCCTCAATTCTAGCGACTCTACAGCCTCGCTTGCAATTCGTCTCGCACCAATCTGCCGGTCCGGCTGCGCCCGTGGTCACGCGGGGCGTTGCAGCTGCGGCAGCAACTTCTGCCACACCGGAAACTTGGTAACTGTGACGTGGCGCACTTTATTGCGGACGACTTCCAGCGCGTCTTCCTCGCTCTCCACGGCCTGGCCTTCGCGAAGCACGCGGTCGCCGCGGGATGCGATCAGGCGCATGGCCTCCCCCGCCGCACGATCGACGAGGTTGTCAGGACCGAGCAAACCCGCGCGCAACACGAGTGCCTCCGAAAAACTGCACTGAATTCCCGATCCGAGCTCGGCGACTGCCAGCCCGATCTGGCTGTTCGGGTCGAAGGCATCGACCTGCTCCAGCAGGACCCTGTTGAGGCGATCGGCGACGGCCTGATCCCCGTCCCGCACCCCATCCTTGAGCGGCAGCGCCTGTTTCGAGCTCATCAAGGTGGCGATGACCTCTGCCGCCGGCATTCCGCGGTCGGTCTTGCTCGCCACGAGATCGAGCAGATCACCGACCTTGCAGGGTCGCTCTGCCAGGGCGTCCGCGATCACGCCGAAGCTGGTCGGGGAAAGATCGGCCTCGCCGGCGGGAACCGTCAGCTTGAACTTCACCTCCGACCGCGGCACCATGAGCATCAGCGTGACTTGCCGCAAGAGAGCGGCCTGCCGTGCGGGGTTCATCCGCCGGCGACCCCGGATGAAGATATCCTGGCGGAAGCGGCGATCGATGCAGATGTCGAGCAATGTCTCGCGCAGTTGAGAGTTCTCGACGCGACCCACAATCTCGTGCTGCGCCGGCGACAGCATGAACTCGAGATAGTTGGTGATCGGATCGGCGGAGCCGACATAGCTGAGCTTGGCCGCGGCCAGCTCGCGCGCCACGTCGATGTGATATTGCGGCGCCCAGTTCCCGTTCAGATATTCATGGACCAGGTACGGGTGACGATCGATCGTCGCATATTTGAGGATTTCCTTGACGAAGACGTTGTTCTTCAGCGCCGCCGCATCGGCCTCCTTCAGCTTCGACAGCAGGCCGACCGCGCGGTGCATCCTGGAATCGCTCCGCTCCCAGCCCTGCTCGGCAACGTCGTACAACAGGCGCTGTACGGGCAGGCAGGAGGCCCAGCCGGGCATGGCGTTGTAGCTGACATAGGCGATGCCGCCCGGCTTCAAAGTCTTTTCGATGAGTTGCACGATCGACGCCCGCACGCCGGGGGCGACCCAGCTATAGACGCCATGCAGCGTGATGAAGTCGAAGGCCGGCATCGTCGGCCCGCGGCCATTGACCAGATCTTCGAACCCGCATTCGTGGAATTCGATGTTGGCGAGGCCGCTGGCCCGCGCCACCTCCCGCGCGTACAGGATATGCGCCGGATTGAAGTCGATGGCGACGAACCGGGCCTCCGGGTTGGCAGCCGCGAGGATGAGCGACGTTATGCCGGTGCCGCAGCCAAGCTCGCAATATGTGAAGCCTGCGTCGAGCGCCGCGGTCTCAACGCCGCACAGCAGGCAGATGAGCCGCAGGTGGCTGGGCGACTGCTCCCGATAGAAGCCGTTGGCGTATTCGAGGTCGGTGACGTAGCCGGATGCCCAGGCGTCCATTTTTCTCTCACCATTGCGTCAAGACGTCGGCCGCGCCGCATCGCCGGCGCAGGCAGTCACAAGCGGTCCAACAGAAACACCGCGTCGGAGGCATCCTGGCGGAACTCCTCATGCTTGAGCCAAGTATTCCACCCCAGCCGCGGCACGTATTCGCCCTCGGCCGCCAACCCGAGGTACGGCACGTCCTCCTTCGCCAGCGTCAACTGCATATCGAAGCTGAACGTCGGACCGACGAACAACCTCGTGAGATCGACGAGTTGCGCCAGATCCTTGCTGCCCGGCATGAAGCCGATGAATTGCTGGTAGCGGACCGGACCGATACGGATGCGGAAGCTGCCCTGGACGTCCCAGACGCGCTCGCCAACCACGGCATTCATGCCGAGCTGTGCGAACGCTCCCTCGGGCATCGCGCGGGTCGGCAGGGCCGTGAACTCATCGGGCAACAGCCACGTCCAGCGGCCGTGGAACTGCTGGATTCGCACCGGCCGCTCGAAGAAGTCGGACAGGATCGCTTCCAGCGCCGCCACCGATCGCGGCCAATGCGCATAGTGGCCGGCGAAATGGACTATCGCCTCGTCGTCGACCGCCAGCCGACCCCGCAGGTGCGGCGTATCCAGCCCGACGATCGCCATCAGGCAGGACGTCACCGCATCCTCGTCCGGCGCCTGACGCTCGTAGGCGGCCGGCAGACGATATTTCTCCCACGCCCGGTGGAACAGCGAAATCAACCGGTGGTTGAAGACATCGAAGAAGTCGCGGACCGCGAGATTCTTGTCGCGCAGATTGCGGATCAGGAGTTCGGTGTAGTGCTGCGGCAGGACGCCGGACGGTCCGGTCAGGCCGAGGAAACCGACCGCCAGTTCCGGAGGACGCCGGGGAACGTCGACATCGGCCTGGACCTGCGGCTTCGAATCGAGCACTTCGGCCGACGGAAACACCAGCGCCTGGTAGGCCGAAAACCGCACCGCCTCCTCGCGCGGGCTGACGTCCTCGCCGACGCGACCGCCGCCGGGCGCATCGGTCGCGCGCCGCGCCGCCCGTTCGAGGACCTGCACCGCCTGGAAGAACTCGAAGGCGTGCGGCTCCTCGATCAGGCGATCGACTACAGGAGTTCTTGATCGCCGGCGCGCGGAGGCCATCTGCGAAGGATCCCTGGCCGCCCGTGGAGCTTCACGGTGAGGCGCGTAAAGGAATTGATCGAACCATAGAGAGCCAGAAAGCGCTCGACCACGGCCGCCAACAGATAGAGGCCGCTGCTCGCGAAGCGCTGGTCGTCGAACGTCACTTCGATATCGAGACCGCGACAGAAGGCGCCCATGTCGGCGCTGGGCGCGCGCGCCGTGCCCCGGCGGCTATTGATATCGAGGATGCTGTCGATCGCAGCGCGTGTGTCCGACGAATCGCGGAAATCGTAGAGCTTCAGGATCTCGCGCAAGGTCTCGGCGCCGCTCTCGTCATGGGAGATCGACAGATGGTTGAGACTGAGATGCGAGACGAGCCGCCACAACGCCCGGTTGCGCATGGGCGGCCGGACGGTGGGCGTGGGTGCGGTGACACAATGCAGGCTGGCGACCCCCTGGGCCGGGTCGACGAGTTGCAAATGGGGGTGTCCGCCACCATAGGGCAATCGACCCGGCAGATCGCGATTGAGGCAGGTGGTCTCGACCGACAGTACCGTGTCGGCCGGGACCGACGGATTGAAATCGAGATCGACCAGCGACAGGAACACCTCGGTCCCGGGGTCGCGGTCGCCGGCAACACGGCGCGTCGGGTGCCAGAATGTGCGCTGACTGCGCGCCGCCGCCGCGTGCTTCACCGAATAGAACGGCATAAACGGCGTTTCCGTCCCATCGGGCGCGGTCGCCGCCACGGAGTCGACGGCGTAGACCTCGGTCACGCCCGGTCGCCGGGCGTCGGGAACGACACGATATTCCGAGATCGAGCGCGTCAGGCGGATGGGCTCGGCATGCTGACGGAACAGATTGACAATCGGCGTGCAGCCGAGCGCGAAGGCCTCGGCGGTGAGCCCGCGCTCGAGGTCCATCGAGGTGCGGTTCAGATAGATGAAGACATCGAGCTTGTTCTTCGCGTCGGACAGCACCTTGGCGGAGAGCTGCGTGAGATCGAAAAACAGGAACTTGTCGGGGAAGGTGAAATACTCGGTCAGCAGCCGGTATCCTACGAACGATCGCGCCGGATAAGGCAGCATGCCGTCGGTCCGCTCGAATCCGACGGGCTGGATGCACTGCGGTCGCAGAATGATGGGTGCCGGGTCGGTCGCCGAATCGGCGAGGGCGACGGAGACGGTGTTGTTGTGGATGAGCTCATAGAGCGGCAGGATCTGTTGCGACTGGCCGCGCAGGAAGAAGCGCAACCGATCCGGCGCCAGCTTCGTAAAGGTCATATCGGGTGCCAGACACCGCAGCGTCAAGCGCAGCGCCGCGACGGCGCTCGAGGCGAAGGGGTTGGCAGGCGCGATGATCGGGCGGCCTCGGAGCGTCGCCGACTCGACCGTGATCGGCCACAGCGTCGTGGGGTAGCAGGTCCTGAAACGGCAGGTCTCGCCGCCGAGCGGTTCAGTCTCGATCTCGACCCCCGACGGCACGACATGCGAACTCGCGAGATCGTTCGGGCAGGTCAGCTGGGCAATCGCCATCGACGGCACCGGCGACAGATAGTGCGGATAGAGGACGTTGAGCAGCGCTTCCGTCAGTTCCGGAAAATCGTCGTCGAGCTTGCGGCGAACCCGGGCGGTCAGAAAGGCGAAGGCCTCGATCAAGCGGGCCACGTGCGGATCTTCGACCGCATCCTGGCTGAGCCGCAGTCGGCCCGCGATCTTCGGATGCGCATCCGCGAACTCCGCGGCCAGCCGGCGAATGTAGCCCAGCTCCCGATTGTAGTAGGGAAGCAGATCGTCAACCATTGCCGGCGTCCGCGATCTTGATCTCCCGGGCCGCGGGATCGACGAACGAGTCGAATATGATCGCCTCCGGGGCCGGGTCGGCGTACATCAGGGCCTCGATCCGGAACCGCATGGTGCGATCGATCACATCCTGATTCTTCAAGAGCGTCACCGACACCGATACGAAGCGCGGCTCGTTGCGGCGGATGACCTCCTCGACGTCCTGACAGAACGCCTCACGCTCGGCGTCGGTACCGAGATTGAGCGACGCAAAATCCCTGATGCCGTAGCTGATCAGGGATCGATCCAGTTCCTTCAGGTCGCTCGGCCAGGAAACGCACCGCTGTCGGGTGTTGAGCAATGCCTCGAGGTCGCGCCGCACGGCCCGCCTCATTTCCGCCAGGTGCTGGCCCCGCGGTTTCGGCGCGTCGCGCGTTGCCCCCGGATCGGCATCCAGCAGGCGATCGAGCACCGACGGCAGCAGCGGCTGGTCGAGGCTTATGCGGGCCATCAGCTGACGTTTCCAGCGTTGCGATTGCGCCCCGAGCGCCGCCGCCCAGCACGCAAGCGGCCGCGCTCCGACGAATTATTCACCGTCAGGCCTTCTCTTCGAACATCATGCTCTGTATCTGCATGATGGGCACGCTCTCGTCGCCGACGAGGAAGCTCACCTGCCCGATCCCGCGCATCGGCTCGACGTCGCCGCCGTGCCATTCGGTCGTGCGGCCGAGAAGCGCCTTGTCGTCGCCCTCGGCACTGCTGGAACAATAGGTCGCCGGCAAAAATACTTCCCCGTCCGGACCGCTTTCGACCGACATCGCAGCGCGGCGCCAGATCAGGTCGCGCAGCCGTTCGGGCTTCCGAAATTCGATCGAGCGCACGCGTTCGACCGGGATCCAGAAGAACTTTCCGGTACTGGTGAGAACCTCGAAGACCGCCGCGGTCAGGTCGTCCAGATCCCGCAGATCGTCGAACGGCTGTCCGTTGCAACTGCCCTTGATGCGCGGCCGCTCCGCCTCGGCCTCATCGAGCAATTGCTTGGCTTCGCCCAGGCGTTTCTCACGACCGCGGATCGACGCCTCGATGTATTTTTGAATGTAGGGCGGCGGCACGTCGACGAACTCCGGCAACCGGCCGGCGGAATAAAAGTCGCGCCGCGCCGTCTCCGCCCGGATCATCTGGCGCATGAGGGCGACGCCGAGCGCCGCCTTCGAATCCTGCTGAAGGATGACTTCGAGCTGAGCATCGGCGCGCTCCAGGCGCCCGCTCACGCACAGCATTTCCGCCAGCAGGCTGCGGCGCTGAATGTCGGTCGGGTTCTTCTTGACCTCGTCATTCATCGCCTGGATCGCCTCGCTCAGCTTGCCTTCCTCCAGGAGTTCCTTCGCAGTGGCCATGTTGTTTTCCCTCTTTTTCGTCAGGCGGGCACGCTCGGCGCAAGCTCCGTGACGAGTTTGAATGCAGAAACGACGTCATCGAACTGGAAATGCGGTTGCAGATGCACCGTGCAGGCGAACACGCCGGGTTTTCCCGGCAGTTCCTGCACTTTTACCCGGCCGTCGCGCAGCGGATAGCGCGCCCGCAACTCGGCCGACGGCG
>JADMIO012610923.1_pt1 | contig 14119 bp, 12 predicted proteins | sample 8958161 | NCBI WGS metagenome assembly JADMIO01 (sample SAMN16585339, study PRJNA669376) | soil metagenome | isolation source: Crop rotation soil | place: USA: Cullars Rotation, Alabama | collected 2011 | reverse complement strand
CCCGCCGGTGGCGAGCAGTTCCAGATCGCACGCGGCGCGTTCGGAGAGCGTGATCGAACGCAACGTCGATGCGTACTTTGCGAGCGCCGACGCGGAGTCCGCCGGCTCGATCAGATCGAGGAGAGTGCCGCCGTAAGGAGAGACGAGGATCGACATGGGCGGCGCATTGTAGCCACTACTTCGCGGCTTCGACGCCCGGCGGCGGCGGATATTGCAACGCATACCGCCGCAACTGCACGTTCGAGAGCCACACCGCCAGGAAAAAGACCATCGCCACCGCGACGCCGCGATGCTCCGTGACCGTCTCCACGATCGCCGGCACGAGCACGAACAGCGCGAGCGCCAGCGGCGTGAACAACATCACGTCGTACAGATACGGATGGATGAAGATGGCCTGGCTGAACAGCGCTGCATAAAGAAGGTAAGACCCGAGCAGCGACAGCAGCGAAAGCACGACGACCGGCGCGACCTTCCCGCGCATCGCCAGCAGCAGGATGCTCAGCACCGACAGCGTTCCGGCGACGAACATCCACTTCCACCGAAACAGCCACGGACCCGCCTTCGGAAACACCGCGGTGCGGATGAAATCGCGGCGCAGCGCGATGTCGAGATGGTCCGTGTAGTACTTCTCCGAGCCGTCCAATCCCGTGCGGAACATGAACTCGCTGCCGTCCATCTCCATCTCCGGATGCAGGACGTGCGCGAGCGCGATCTGTCCGCGATACAGGCCGATCGCCAGCAGCATCGGAACCACCGCGATCAAGGTGATTCGTTTCCACGAGGTCGTGCGATCGAGCAGCATCGACACGACCACGTACGCGACGACGAACATCACGCCGGCCACGAACTCCATGTACGTCAGCGCGAACGCGCAAACCGCCTGGGCGATCGACAGCGCGCGCGAGCGGCCATCCCTTGCGCGCAACTGCGCGCGGCTGTCTGACATCCGCAATTCCAGAATCAGAAACAGACACGCAAAGAGCAACCACGGAATGCGCGCCGACATCTCCCAATAGATGGTCAGGTTGTCGGGAAAGGTAAAGTGCACCGCTTCCAGCGAGACCGCCAGCGTCATCGCGTGCAATGGCGTCGCGCCCATTCGTCGCGCAAGCAGATATCCCAGCAACGCCAAGACGGCCGAGGTGAGGAGCATGAAGAGCTGGTTGTGCAATGCCATGAGGCGCCAGCTGTAATGACCGGTGAAGAGCGAATAGATCTTCTCCGCGATGAAACCGCTCACGTACACGCCGCCAGTCGACGAGCGATAGAAATACGCCGGCTTCGTCGCCGACGTCGCCACCAAGAGACCGGCCGAATCCAAGTAGCCGTGCTCGAGCCAGTACGACGTCTGCGCGTGCGAACGCAACGCCATGCCGTTGGTGAGGAACTCCTCCGGACTCCAGCGATGCACCGTGCGCGAGGCGAAGAGCAGCATCAACGCGCCGGCTGCGACCAAAATCGCAAACACCGGCAACGTACGCGTCCAGATCGCCGGACGCACAACGACGGGAGTCGCGACGGGAACTTCGACTTCCTCGAAGGGCGGGAGCGCAGGGATCGCGTTCTGCTCCGTCGCGGGCGACGCAGCTTCATCGGCAGTGAACGTCATGGTTGGTCGTGTGAAGGCAGGAACTGCCGACGAATGTACCGATTCACCGCAATGCAGTCAACGAAGAGGAGGCGTGGGTTACTCTGTCCCGCAATGACGCGCATTCCGTTCACGCGCATCCACCTCACCGGCCGCGAGCTCGACTATCTCCGCATCGCGGTCGAGTCCCGGGAGCTCGCCGGCGACGGTTCGTTCACCCGCCGTTGCGAGCGCTGGCTGGAGCAGACCATCGGCAGCAGCCGCGCGCTCCTCACGCACTCCTGTACCGCCGCATTGGAGATGGCCGCCATCCTCGCCGATGTCGGTCCCGGCGATGAGGTGATCATGCCGTCGTTCACGTTCGCTTCGACCGCGAATGCGTTCGTGTTGCGCGGCGCTACACCCGTCTTCGTCGACATCGATCGCCGCACCATCAACATCGATGTCCAACAAGTAGCCTCGGCCGTGACGCCGCGCACACGCGCCATCGTTCCGGTCCATTACGCTGGCGCGCCTTGCGAGATGGGTCCGATCCTGGAAGTAGCGCAACGCGCCGGAGCAATGGTTATCGAGGACGCCGCACAGGCGCTCCTGTCGAACGATGACGACCGCCCGCTGGGCAGCATCGGCGCCATGGCCACGCTCAGCTTTCATCAGACCAAGAACATCGCCGCGGGCGAGGGTGGTGCGTTGCTCGTCAATGATCCCGAGCTCGTCGCCCGCGCCGAGATCGTCCGTGAGAAAGGGACCAATCGCAGCCAGTTCTATCGCGGGCAGGTCGACAAATACACATGGGTCGACGTCGGCTCGTCGTATCTGCCGGGCGAATTGATCTCCGCGTTCTTGCTCGCGCAGCTCGAGGATGCCGAGGCGATCACCGCCGCGCGCCGCGAAGTGTGGAATCGCTATCACGAAGCGCTCGAACCGCTCGAACGCGAAGGATTTTTGACGCGGCCGGTGAATTTGGCGAACGCGCACCTCTATTTCATCGTGCTGCCTTCGCTCGAGGTGCGGACGGAAGTGATCGAGGCGTTGCGCAAGCGCGATGTCAGCTCGGTCTTCCATTACATCCCGCTTCACAGCTCGCCCGCCGGGCGCCGTTACGGGCGCGCGCACGGCTCGCTGGAAGTCACCGATGACATCAGTGAAACACTCCTTCGTTTGCCCCTTTGGCCGGAAATGACAGATGCCGACGTCGCGTTGGTGATCGGCGCTTTATGCGAGGTCCTTGGTGCAGGTACACCACATGGAAGTTGATGTTGAAGTCGAATTGAGCGATCATCGTTCGTAATCATCCAAAAAGCTGGTACCGAACCTGCTGGCTCGGAAGCCGGTGAGAGGGAATCAATCATGTCGAAACGTACTACGTTGTTGCTGTCGCTTTCTCTGCTGATTGTGTCTTCGCTGTCCGCGGCAGAAACCGAAAACAGAATCCCGAAGTTCACGGCCACTCCGGGGACGCTGACCGATTCGATCATGTTCGAGTCCGGCGGCAAGATCGGCATCAACACGACCGATCCGAAGACGCTGCTGCACCTCTTTGCCAGCCCGACGTCGGACGTCTTCGCCGGCATGGGCACGGACCCGGGTCCGGCCGGTCCGGCGCTGAACTTCGGCTACTCCGGCGCGACCTTCGGTCGTGGCTCAGGCTTCTTCAACGTGCGTCCTGACGCCCTCGCCGTCGCGCCGAACCCGTCGCTGCGCTTCATGACGGTCGGCACGCTGCGCATGATCATCACCAACAGCGGCAAGGTCGGCATCAACACGATCCCGGCCGCGGCCTCCACGAACGTCTTCGAAGTCGGCGGCAACGCCAACTTCGCCGGCACGGTGACGGGCACGAACATCTCCGCCACCTACCAGGACGTCGCCGAGTGGGTCACCGCCGACTCCGATCTCGCGCCGGGCACGGTCGTCGTGCTCAACCCGGCCGCGAACGATTCGGTCAAGGCCTCCTCGCAGCCGTATGACTCGACCGTCGCCGGCGTCGTCTCCACCCAGCCCGGCCTGACCCTCGGCGTCAAGGCGACTGGCAAGGAAGCGATCGCCACCACCGGCCGCGTCAAAGTCCGCGTCGATGCGCGCAGCGGACCGATCAAGATCGGCGACCTGCTCGTCACCGGTGAGATCGCCGGCACGGCCATGAAGTCCGAGCCGCTCGAGATCAAAGGCCGCAAGTTCCACCAGCCGGGCACGATCATCGGCAAAGCCCTCGAGCCCCTCGAAGGCGGCGTCGCCGAGATCATGGTTCTGCTGTCCCTGCAGTAAAAGATCGGGTTCCCGTCGTCGCTCCGTTGTGCGCGCGGATGCGATGTGCATAATGCGCGCGTGCGACGGTACCTTGTTCTGAGTCTTCTCCTGCTGGCGTCGTGTCGGGAACGGCACGACGCCAGTGCTGTTTCCAGCCGACCCACGCCTGCCAAACCCGCGGCCGCGATCCAGGCGCCCAAGCACGTCGTGGTCATCGGCATCGACGGCGCGTCGTGGTACGTCATCCGCCAGCTCGCGCGCGACGGTCAGGTCCCCGCCATCAGCCGGCTCATGGAGCATGGCGCGTGGGGCGATTTGCAGACCATGGCCCCCACCGTGTCGCCCGCGATCTGGACGACGCTCGCGACCGGCTACTCGCCCGAGCGACACAACATCACGAACTTCGCCACCACGTTGCCGGATACCGGCGCGGTGACGCTGATCGGCTCGACGGAGCGCCACGAAGCCGCGATCTGGAATCTGGCCACCGAGGCAAAAGTGAGCGTCGGCGTCGTGAACTGGTGGGCAACGTTCCCGGCAGAGACCGTCGACGGCTTCATCGTCTCCGATCGCGCCAATCTGCGCCGCCGCTTCGGCTACCAATCCGTCCTGCAGCTCAACGACACCGGCCTCGGCAAGGTCGGAGAAGGGGAGACTTATCCCGCCGAGCTGCTGCCCAAGATTTTGAACGTCATCGGCACCAATTCCGACGTGCCGCCCATTCCGCAGAAGCTCGTCGTCGATCCGATGCCGGCCGCCAAACAGGCTGAGCTCGCACACCATCAGACGCTGGTCCGCAAGGAGCGTCTGAGCGTCTTGAAGTTCGTCATGCTGCAGGACTACGCGGCCTTGACGGCTACGCACGTCGCCATCGAGAACGGCGGCGTGCCGCGTCTCCTGCTCACGTATTTGAGCGGACTCGATGCGGCCGAGCATCAGTTCTGGGCCTATTACGAGCCGAATCGCTACGCCAAACAGCCCGATCCCGAAGACGTCAAAGCGTTCGGTCACGTCGTGCCGGCGTATTACCGCTATGTCGATTCGATGATCGGCGACTTATTGCAGCGCGTGCCCAAGGACTCGCTGATCGTGCTCATCTCCGATCACGGACACGACGCGAACATGGATTGGGATCCGAAAGCAGAGATCGGCGAGTACGGGAAGTGGACCATGGGCAGTCACGGCAACGCCCCTCCCGGAATCATCCTGTTCTCCGGCCCGGGCGTGCAGGCCGGCTATCTGCGGCGCACGACCGTTTATGACGTCGCGCCGACGCTGCTCGCGCTCGTCGGCATTCCGCCCAGCAGCGACATGCCCGGCCGCGTGATCACGGAAGCATTCCAGCCGGAGGCGCGCGCTCTGCTGCGCCACGAGCGCGTCGATCGCAAGCCGCAGTCGCGCGCACCGAGCCACCCCAAACGCGCCGACATCGATCCCGAGATCCTGGAGAAGCTCCGTTCCCTCGGCTATATCCGCTGACTAGTCGGTCTCCAGCACCGCCAACCCAAACCCCGTCAGCCCATACCGGTTCCCGTTGTAAAGCATGTACCGCTCCCCGTCGTGATCGAAGATCCACGGATATTCGACCGTCTCCCCATCCCAACCCTCGGGAGACGGCTCGATCCCGGCCAACGCATCGCGTCGCGTCCAATGCAGGCCGTCGGCGGATTCCGCGTACCCAATGCGATACGCGGCACCGCGATACGAGTACCACATCCTCCACAATGCCCCGTCGCGAACGACACAAGGCCGCGAGAACGCATACTCGCCCGGATCTTCCATGCCGATGCAAACACGGCCCGTCGGCTTCCACGTGAAGGCATCGCTGCCGGTCGCGTATTTGATGACGTGATCCATGTCCCGCTGTTCGGTTCCCCAACGCAGGTTCGAGCCGTACCACATCCGCCATTCGTTCCCGTCGCGCATCGCGAACGGATACGACAATGAATAAGGGTCGACGTGATTGCGATCGAGCACCGGCGCAGGCGAGAAACGCTCGAACATGAGTCCGTCCGTGCTAATCGCCAGTCCAATGCTATTGCGCCACGGCACGGTGACGCCGAGGTTCCAACCCGTGTAATAGAGATAAAAGGTATTGCCATCGCGGACGATGCAAGCCAGCGAAACGCCACTATCGTCGAATGTGCCCGCTTCCCCGGGTCGCAATACCGGTTCCTGGGAAATCGCCAGGATTTCCCGCGGGCGACGGAGGTCGATCTCCACCCAGCCGATGCTGGCGCGATTCACCGCGTCGCGCGTACTGAAGAAAACTCGGTAGCGGTCGCCCTCGATGCGCAACGCCACGCAATTTGCTGCATGCGATCGCATCCAATCGCTGTTGTCGTCCGGACAGAAGACCCGGCCGAATTTCCTCCAGCGCATCAACGTCCCTCGATCTGCACGCGTTTGCGCACGATGAACGAGGGGCGTTCCTTGACGTCTTCCACAATGCGGCCGAGATAAATCCCGATGACGCCCAGGGAGAAGAGGATGGCCCCGCCGATCAGCCACAGTGCGGCCATGACGCTCGCCCAGCCCGCCACGCCGACGTCATGCGCGAGCTTCAGATAGATGACATAGACGAATTGCACGACCGCCAGGACGAAAAACGAAAAACCTGCATAAATACTCAAGTGCAGCAGCCGCGTCGAGTGCGCCGCAATCCCTCGAATCGAATGCCGCACCAGCGCCGCAAACGTATACGAGCTCTTTCCCTGGAATCGATGGCCGTGCTGGACGTCCACGTACGCCTGCCGGAATCCCAGCCAGCGCAGGAGAAAAATGAAATGCGACTGGCGATTGGGCATGCTCAATAAAGCGTCCACGACCTGCCGCGTGAGCATCGAAAACGACCCCGCCTGCGGATCGGCAGGGGAGTCGGTGAGTCGATTGAGAATCGCGAACCAGGCCCGCGAGGTGACGCGCTTGAAGAGTGAGTCCGTCCGATCCTGCCGCCGGCCGATGACGACGTCGAATCCTTCGCGCAGTTTCCGATCCATCAGCGGGATGTCTTCCGGTCGATCCTGCAGGTCGCAATCCATCACCACCACCGCGTCGCCCTTCGCTTCCGACAATCCCGCCAGGATGGCCGGATGCTGCCCGAAATTACGGCTGAGGATCACCGCCACGACGCGCGGATCGGCATTGGCAATCGCTTCGAGCATTTCGCCCGAGCGGTCCGGACTGCCGTCGTCGACGAGCACGATCTCATAATCGACGTTCATGCCTTGCAGCACGTCCGTCAGTCGTCTGTGCAGCTCGTGAATGCAACCCTCGGCCTTGTAGACGGGACTGACAATGGATAATTGCGGCACTCAGATCCTCCGCAGATCGCCGCTGGCCATCGGAGCCGCTTCCGTCGTGGTCGCCTTATAGACCGCTTCCGGCGGTGCGTCGCGCAGGATGGTCGTTCCCGCGCCGACCACACAATCGCGGCCGATGGTGATGCCGTCGCGCACCGTGGCATTGACGCCGATGAACGTGTTGTCGCCCACCTTGCAATTCCCGGAAATGACCACGTGCGACGTAATGAACACGTTGTCGCCGATCGTCGAGTCGTGGCCGATGTGATTGCCGCTCCATAAGACCGTATTGGAGCCGATCTTCACAAAGGGCTGGATGACGTTGTTCTCGAAAATGAACGAGCCTTTGCCCACCGTCAGGTCCGGCCAGGTCGTGGCCTTGGAGCAGACGTAGGTGATCATCTCGTAGCCGGCCGCCGTCGCTTCCTCGTAAACAGCCGCGCGATTGCGATTGACCTTGCTGTAGCCGATGGCGACGAACATGTCGTAATCGGACGGCGGATGCGTTTCGCGAACGCGTTCCCACGGCACGACCGGCAGATCCATCAGCTCCCGTTTCTCGATGAACTGCTCGTGCACCGTGAACGCCGCCACTTCCAGCGGCGAGTCGTGGCGGAGATAAAAACACGCCACGCGGGCAAAGTCGCCCACGCCGAAGATCAACACTTTCTTCGCCATGCGGCGACGAGGATAGCCGACCCGCCCCGCACGCGAAAGGGTCTCTGCCGCGTGGTAGCCTTCCGCCGGTGCGCTGCGCGATCGTCCAGCCCTCGTACATCCCCTGGCGGGGATACTTCGACCTCATCCGCCGCGTCGATCTGTTCGTGTTCTACGACGACGTGCAGTACGACCGCCGCGGCTGGCGCAACCGCAATCGCGTCAAGACGCCCAACGGCACGCAGTGGCTCACCATCCCCGTGCAGGCCCGCGGCGCGCAGACCGAGCATCTGCCCATCAACACCATCCGCACCGCGCAGGACGGTTGGCCGCAACGACATCTCGAAACGCTGCGCCGCCTCTACGGAAAGGCGCCGCATTTCGACCAGTACCTGCCCTGGCTGGAGCGCGTCTATGCCGATCCGCCCGAGCTGCTCGCCGATTTCACCATTGCTTTGACGCACGATCTCGCTAAGACGCTCGGCATCGCCACGACGCGATTCATGCGTTCGTCGACCTTAGAGGCCACGGGATCCAAAACCGCGCGGCTGATCGACGTTCTGCAAAAGGTCGGCGCGACGCATTATCTGAGCGGCCCCAGCGCCAGCGGTTACATCGAGGCGCATCAGTTCGACGAGGCCGGCATCGCCCTCGAATGGATGCACTACGAATATCCCGAATATCCCCAGCTGCACGGTCCCTACGATCCTCATGTGACCGTGCTCGATTTGCTGTTCATGACCGGCGACCGCGCGCCGGAATTCATCTGGCGAGGTTCCGGCGATGATCTATAAGCTCGGCGTTGCTCTTTGCATCCTCTTCACCGTCTATGGCCAGATCGCCGCGAAACTGGCCACGCGCCAACTCGGCCCACTCCCCGCCGATTGGGATAGCCGTTTCGCTTATCTCGGCCGCGTGCTCATCAATCCGTGGTTCATCAGCTGTTTCATCGCCGCATCGCTCGCCGCAATCAGCTGGATCACCGCGTTGACCGGCCTGGAAATCAGCCGCGCCTATCCGTTCATGAGCCTCAATTTCATCTTCGTCATGCTTCTCGGCGCCGCTCTATTCGGCGAGTCGATCACAATGCCGAAAATCATCGGCATCGCCCTGATTGTGGCGGGGGTGATCGTGGGCAGCCTTTTCAATTGACCGGCGCTGCGTCCGTGCACTTCCAGGCCGTGAAACGCTTCCCTTCGAACGCCGGCACGAAGCGCACGTGGCGCTGGTGATGCTCCGCCATGAAGGTCGTCAACATATCGCCGATGTATGGATACGTCACGATCACCAACCCCGGCTCCGTACACAAAGAAAGCGGCAGATCCGTGCGGCCGTTCTTCCGCAAGGAACCTTGCACAGGCGGGGTGCGCGCGCTGACGCCGAGGGCGACGAACGGGAATGGCGCCTTCTCCACGTGCAGGGGGCGCCAGTAATCTTCATAAGGGAACGTATTGCCGTGCAGCACGAAGAATCGCGCACCGGTTTGCCGCAAACCGTTTGCATCAATCATCGCCGATTGCGCGGCCGCGCGACGCTCGACGGACTGCTTCCATAAATTCGTGACCACGAGGCCCGACACATACGCCGCCATCAGCACGGCGAGGACCATCAACGCCGGATGCGCCGGTCTCCCCCAACGCCGCGCCGCGATGGGCAGCATCGATGCGCCCAGGATCAGCATCGGCCAGAAGATGCGATCGGGAGGCGCCTTGAGTGCCAGACTGATCCCGGCGATGAGCAGCGCGATCGTGATCGTTACGCCGAGGAGATAGAGAAAAAGGCGGGCGGTGGCGCCGCGGGCTAGGAAATACGCCAGCATGAACACGAACGCCAGCCGCGTCTCGACGAAGAAACTCTTTCCCAGTTCCACGCCGCGTTTCATCCGGCTGGCGCGGGAGTCTGCGGTCGGCTTCGAAGACGCGTTGAGAAACAGCGACTCCGCCTGACGCACGCGCGCCAGGCTATAGAGCTCCGGATCGGTGAAAAACCAATTGCGGAAGAGATTGAAATCGTTGCTCGTCCAACCCACGCGCGTCGCCAGCTCCTGCACGACTTCCGGCGTCACCCGTTCCGGCGCGATGTATTCATTGATGTGCGTGCGCCGCAGGTTGTACTCGTAAAACTCCTTCCAGCCGCGCGCGTGCGCATAGACGAATTGATTGAGCGCGAACGTCGATACGATCAATACGCACGCCGCTGCTCCCGCCAGCGCCGCGCCGCGCAAACGCGGACGCCGTTCCGCGTCGCGCCACGCCGCGATCGCGAAAGGAATCGCCAGCAGGCCTCCTTCGAGGATCATCAGCACCGCGCCTTCGAAGCGCACCAGCGCGCCCCAGAGAATCAGCAGCGCGCCCTCGATGATGTGCCGGCGATAGGCGTCCGGCTCCAGCGGCGCTACACACGCCCGCACCAGCAGCACGATCCCCGCCGCGGCGCATCCCAAACCGACCAGCGAGAACTGCACGGCCACGAAGGCGGGGAGGAGAAAGAACAGCGCGAACAGCACGCCCCACAAGACCTGCGCGCGATCGCCCGAATCCATCCACGCGCGCAATAGGGCCGCGGCCGCGAAGGTCATGCTCGCGCCCATCAAGAGGTCGTACCACGGCAGCGCCGGCGCGATCGAATAGGCGAGGCTGAGCAGCTTGCCCAGCACGATGTTCACGTGCATCAGAAAAGGCAGCGGTCCCACATCCGGCACGAACGTCCCCTCGGCGATCAGGCGCATGGCCACGTCGTCGTTGGTCTGGTACCAGGGGGAGAAAACGAGGACCGCTGCGAGTGGGAGGAGCAACGCCGTGCCGATGGACAGCGGTCGCGTGGAGGAAAAGCGCTTCAGCATCTCAGGTGGGCGCGGAGCCTACCATGCGCGCCTTTCCGCACAAACAAAACGGCCGCCCGAACATCAGGCGGCCGTCGATGCAAATCAGCGATGGTGTTAGTGGTTCTGCTGCTTCTCGAGATCGGCGATGCGCTCGTTCAGCTGCTCGATCGTCTTCTGCTGTTCCTTGACGACCTTGGTGACGACCGCGACGATGTCGAGGGCGCTCAGACCATTGCGCTCCGGAGTGGCCACGAGATCCGGAACGTCTTCCGCGATGAAGCCGACCTTCGGGTCATCCGGCACGATCTTGTAGTTGTACGTGACCGGGTTGAGCTGGTCGAGAGCCTTGAAGGCCGCGTCCGTGCCCAGTTCCTCGATGTGCTCCTTCGCGGCGCGCGAGGAGGCGTCCTGCCACACACCGGCGGTGGTGAGCAGCGCCGTGTTCGCACCGTTGGTGTAGTGGATCGGGCTGGTCGGATTCCCGGTGGCCATGGTGCCAAGGCCGATGAAGCCTTCGTTGTCGATGATCATGCGGACCGTGTTGGCGGTCATGAAGCGGATCGACGGGTTCGGAGCGACGGCGTTCGAATCCGGACGCACGTTGAAGAAGCCCGCGGCGCGGCCGAAGCTCGAGCCGCCGTAACCGACGTTGAACGACGACTGCGTGCCGGTGCTGCCGTCCGGATCCTCACCGATGCCGACGAAGGTGTCCGTCGTCGAGCTGCCGAACACGTGCAGCTTCACTTCCGGGCTGGCCGTGCCGACGCCGACGTTGCCGCTGGCCGAGATGTCGACCGAGCTGGTCGGCGCGCCGGGACGGATGCGGAACGGCAGGCGCGAACCGCTGGTGACGTCGCGCACGAAGAAGTTTGCTTCGTTGGCGCCGATGTCCCAGGTCTGCGCCGTGAAGCCGGAGGCCGAGGTCTGCTCGAAACGCACTGCGGGCGTGTTGCCGGTGGTGATGTGGACGTCGAGCACCGGAGCCGCCTGCTGGATGCCGATGCGGCCCGTGCTGTCGACGACGAGCGAGTTCGATGGAGCGCCCGCTTCCACGATGAACGTGTTGCGGCCGGCGGTGGAGTCTTCGACGGCCAGGAAGCTCGCGCCGCCGCTGCCGGAATCGTTCGCGACGAGGCGCCAGTCATTGGCCGGGAAGCCAGCCGACGTCGACGTGTCGTCGAAGTGCAGGCGGGTGTTGTTCTCCTTCATGCGGATCGTGTCGAAGCCGAAGCTCTCGTTGTTCACGCAATCCAGGCCGACGCACGCGCTGCCCTGCACGATCAGGTCGTCCGGGATGACCTGGTCTTCGACCGACGGCGTGAGCTTCGGCGTCGGCCGGGCCACGGCCGCGTCGGTAGTGATCCCGCGCGTTCCGGTGGCGCTGTTGCCCGACTCGACGAGGTTCGGGTTCACGATCATGCCGTTGAGGATGGTGAACGTGCCCGACTGCGTCGGCGCGACCAGCCCCGACTCACGAATGAGCTTGCGGGCGGCCGATTCATCGCCCGCGGCGCGAGCGGCGTCGAGCTGCTTCTTGAGGCCGTTCGGAACCTTCGGCACGACGCTCAGCTGATAGTTGTACTGGCCGTCCGCGACGTCGCTGCCCAGGTCGAGCAGGCGGAACGACGGCGTTTTGCCGTTGTTGAAGTGCTTCGTGTAGACCTCGCCGTTCGGCGCCAGGACCGACAGGTCCACCGCCTCGTGGCCGCTGACGCTGAGCTGCCAGTCGATCGACGAGCCGCCGCCACCGGCCTTGCCGACGTCGTCTTTCGCGTACGACGCCAACGGCATCGCCACGACAGCCAGTACAGCGATGAGTGTGCTGAGACGTGAATTGGTGCGAGCCATGATTCTGCCTCCTCCTACGAAAGGTGCCGCGCATCGGCCTTTCGATGCGTCACCACCCCCAATGCGCCGGGGGCCTGCGTTCAATTGTTGTTGATCAAGACGCGGATGCGACACTATACCCGCGTCCGCATCACCCCGGCGCAAGCTTTTTTTCGAAGGCCATCGTCATCAGGGAGAAAGGGCCCTCACAGACGGAAAGTGCCTTCCATTTTTCCACCTATTGGAGAGTCGCGTCCCCACGGAAGGCCGGCGTCCCCGCGGGCGCTGAGCACGCGGCGTCCGGCCACTCGGTTTGTCTTTCTTTCCGTCCTTCCGCTGATGCAGAATGATCTGGGCGATCTTTCCTGCAATAAGGAGAAGACGATGAAACTCAGAGTCATCCTGGTCTGTACGCTGTTGATCCTGGCCGCCTCCCCCTCCTTCGCACTCCCGCTTTGCCAGGAATGTAACTCCGTCACGCTGCAATGCGACGACGTCCCGGGCGCCTACGAGCGCTGCAAATACGACGCGTCCTTCCACTGCTACATCGCGCCTCTCGATCGCTGCAGCCCGACCCTGACCCAGTCGACCGTTCTCACCGATTGGGAAGTGGCCTCGGTCACCATCCACCGTCCGGCCGCGGTCCCTGCCCAGACTTCCGCTCCCGCCGCCGCGGTGACGGCGACGCCTCGCACCGTCGCGCTGAAGTAACTCCATTCGCCATCACGACCGCGGGAGAGATCGCCCCTTCCGGAGATCCTGATCATGCGTACGTTCTTTGTCGTTGCCCTCGTGCTGTCATTCCTCGGCGTCACCGCTTCCGCCGCCACGCTCGCGGTCGATGTGGACCGGAACGGCTTCACCGAACCGATTCAGATCGCCGTCGCCCCGCGCATCGATGGCCGCTTGCCTCGCTGGTCGGCGACGAAAACCATCGCCGCGGAACAATCGACGGCGCGTTTCGACGACCTCGACGCCGGGCTGTATCTCGTCCTCTTGAGCGGGCCGCAGCCGCTGCAGCGTCTCAGCGCCAAGGCCAACCTCGGCATGGACGGCACGACGCTGCACTTCGTCCTTCCACGATCGAAAACCGAGCTGCGCGCGACGGTGGGCGGCAAGCCGCTGCCGCACGCCTTCATCGCACTCACGCACGACGAACTGCGCTGGCATACCGACGTGGAGACGGGGGAGGAGGGACGGTTCGGGGGCGAGTTGTGGGAACCGGGCCCCTACACCGCCAGCGTCTCGCGCAATCGCACGTCCGCGTCGCACAACGCTGACGTCGTCCTCTCGACGGAGCCAGTGACCATCGACGTTCCGGACCGCCACGTCAGCGGCCGCGTGCTCGCGAGCAAAAGACCGCTGGCCGGCGCCATCGTCGACCTCCGCTCCGACGACGGCCCGACGATCCTCACGGTGCGCACGCTCTCCGGACCCGACGGACGCTTCGAATTCTTCGGCGTGCGGGAAGGCGTATTGAGCCTCACCGCGGCCGCGCCGTCGTATCTCGACAGCGACGCCATCACCTTCGAGTTGCACGGCGCGTCGGCGCAGCAGTCCATCGACGTCGAGTTGAATCGCGGTGAGCCGCGCGCCGTTCGCGTCATCGACGCCCACAACGCTCCGATCGCCGGCGCGACCTTGATCACCTCGTGCGGCGGGCACGTGAAG
>JADMIO011285684.1_pt1 | contig 14119 bp, 9 predicted proteins | sample 8958161 | NCBI WGS metagenome assembly JADMIO01 (sample SAMN16585339, study PRJNA669376) | soil metagenome | isolation source: Crop rotation soil | place: USA: Cullars Rotation, Alabama | collected 2011 | reverse complement strand
CGCCACGGCAGCGGCTTCGTCGCGCTGATTTCCGAGCCGCTCGCCGAGCGTCTGTTCGGCGGCGCCGGCGCCGCGGTGGAGCGGCCGCTCGTGCTCGACGGCCAGACGTGGACGATCGTCGGCGTGCTGCCGCGCAGCTTTTCGATCTGGCCACCGAGCACCGTCTTCCCGAAGCGCGTTGACGTGTGGGTGCCGATCGACGACGAGACCTATTCGCGGGCCGGCCGCAACCAGAACTACCTGCACGCGCTCGTCGTGCTGAATGCCGGCGTGTCGATCGCGGCCGCGCAGGCCGACGTGGCGCGCGTCTCCGCGGCGATTGCACGTGAGCATGCCGACTTCTATCGCGACCAGCGGTGGCGGATGACGGTGGTCGGCCTGCAGGACTACCTCGTCGCCGGCGTGCGGCCGGCTCTCCTCATTCTCTTTGCCGCGGTCGGCCTGCTGCTGCTGGTTGCGTGCGCGAACGTCGCGAACCTGCTGCTCGCCCGCGCTGGCGGCCGGGCGCAGGAGATGGCAGTTCGTGCCGCGCTCGGGGCAAGTCGGGCGCGGCTGCTCGCGCAGGTGCTGAGCGAGAGCGCCGTCCTCGCCGCCGGGGCGGCTGCTGCCGGTGTGCTGCTCGCGACCTGGCTCGTCGCGTGGATCGCCCACGCCGGTCCGTCCGACGTGCCGCGGCTCGCGGCGGCGCACGTCGACATCCGCGTCCTCAGCTTCGGCGCGCTGCTCGCGCTGTGCACGACGTTGCTGTTTGGCGCGGCGCCGGCGCTGCAGTTGTCGCACGCGCAGACCGGCGACCGCCTGAAAGAGGGCATGCGCGGCACCACCGGCGGCCGCCGCTCGCGGCGCCTCCGTGCGCTGTTCGTCGCCGCGCAGTTCGCCGGCGCGGTCGTGCTGACGATTGGAACGGCACTGCTGATGAAAGCGTTCGTGACGCTCGGGCGCGCCGATGTCGGCTTTACGCCCGACGCCGTCGCGACCGGGCGGGTCCGTCTGCCGGCCTCGAAGTACGCCGGCGCGACGGATCGCGCGCGCTTCTTCGACGATCTGGTCGAGCGGCTCGCCGCACGCGCCGAGATCGCTGCGGCCGGCGCGATCACGCAGCTGCCGATGAGCGGCGCGTTTCTCGGCAGCGCGTTCGCGGTCCCGGCCGGTGAAGGGCGTGACGCGGCGGTGGAGTTCGGCGCCGATCTGCGCGGCGTGACCGCCGGATACTTCACGACGCTCGGCATCGCGCTCGTCGACGGCCGGCTGCTGAGCGAATCGGATACGCACGATTCGGCTGCCGTCGCGCTCGTCGACGACACGCTGGCGCGGCGATTCTGGCCCGGCGGGCGCGCCGTCGGCCGCCGCCTCCGCTGGCTGCGCACCAACGAGTCGATTGAGATCGTCGGCGTCGTCGCGCCGGTCCGGCACTACGGCGCCGCCGCGCCGCCGCGCGAAACGGTCTACCGGCCCTATGCGCAGTACGCGGCGATTCCGGAAATGTTCGTCGAAGCGCGGTCACCGCGAGGATCAGACGCGGCGCGGACGGCGATCGTCGAGGAGGTCCGCCGCCTCGATCCAGAGCAACCGATCGTCGAGCTTGGCCGCGTCGACGCGCTCGTCGAGGCGTCGCTGGGCCAGCCGCGTTTCAACGCGATACTGCTCGGCGCATTCGCCGTCGTCGCGCTGGTCCTGGCGGCCATCGGGATCTACGCGATGATGTCGTTCGCGGTCAGCGAACGGACCGCGGAAATCGGCATCCGCATCGCGCTCGGCGCCGACGCGCGCTCGGTGCGGCGGCTGATCGTCCGCGACGGCGTCGTCATGACGGCTGCCGGCCTGACGCTCGGCATCACCCTCGCGATCGTCGCCGCGCGTGCGCTCCGGCTGCTGCTGTTCGGCGTCGACCCGTGGGACCCGGCGATTTTCATCGGCGTGCCGCTGGTGCTTGCCGCGATTGCGATGACCGCCAGCATGCTACCGGCGCGCCGCGCCGCACGCCTCGACCCGACCAACGCACTGCGAACGGGATAGTTCATCGATCGTCGTGTCGCTTCGTGGTTTCGTGTCTTCGTGGTCCCGGCGGAGCGTCATCGTGGGGCGGGGACGGCGCCGGGGAACACGTACGCGAACATCAGCGCGACGAAACCCATCACGACCATCAGCAGCACGCTGTGCTTGATGGTGAAGCGAAACAGCCGGCTCTCGTCGGCGGCCACCATGCCGGTTGCCGCGACCGCGACGGCGATGCTCTGGACCGAAATCATCTTCCCCATCACGCCGGCGGCGGAATTGACTGCCGCCATCAGGACCGGGTTCAAGTTCAGCGCGTTCGCGGTCACGACCTGCAGGTTGCCGAACAGCGCGTTCGCCGACGTGTCGCTGCCGGTCAGGAACACGCCCAGCCAGCCGACGACCGCGCCGAAGAAGGGGAAGGCGGCGCCGGTCGCTGCCAACTGCAGGCCGAGCGTGGAGGTCATCCCCGAGTAGTTCATCAGGTAGGCGAGGCCGAGCATCGCCGCGATCGTCAGCATCGCGAACTTGAGCTGCTTGAACGTGGCGACGTAGATGCCCGCGAGCTGCGACGGACCGACGCGCAGGAATGCCGCGGCGAGAAGCGTGGCGATGAAGCACGCCGTTCCCGACGCGGTCAGCCAGTTGAACGTGAACACCGCGGCGTACGGCGAGGCAGTGGGCGTTACCGGTGGGATGCGGGTGATTGCGTTGTGCAGTCCCGGGACGAACAACCCGTTCATCACCGTCGGACTGTGGGCGACGAACGCCGGCAGCATCGCGTGCGTGCGCGCGTCCATCGCGTTCTTGATCGAGGGCGCGCCGACCGCCAGCACGCACACCACGAGCAGCAGGTAGGGCGACCAGGCGACGAAGATCTCGCGGCCGGTGTACTGCCCGGTCGTCCGCGTGATCGGCGTATCGGTCTCGAGCCGCATGATCCGCGCCGGCTTCCACAGCTTCAGCACCGCGACCATCACGATGATGCAGGTCAGCGAGCTGAGGATGTCGGTGAGATCGGGACCGATGAAGTTCGAGGCGAAGAACTGCATGCCGGCGAACGACAACCCGCACGCGACGATCGCCGGCAGCACCTCGAGCGCGCGCGCCGGTCCGGCCATCACGGTGATCAGGTACGCCGGGATGATCACCGAGATGATCGCGCAGAGCCGCCCGACCATCGCGCTGAGCGCCATGATCGGCAGGCCGGTGACGTTGGCGAGGGTGACGATCGGGATGCCGATCGACCCGAACGCGACCGGCGCGGTGTTGGCGAGCAGGCACATGCCGGCGGCAAAGAACGGATCGAACCCGAGGCCGGCGAGCATCGCACCCGAGACAGCGACCGGCGCGCCGAAGCCCGCCGCGCCTTCGATGAACGCGCCGAACGAGAAGGCGATGAACAGCGCCTGCAGCCGCCGGTCGTCGGTCAGGTTGCCGACTGAGTTCTTGATGATCTCGAACTTGCCGGTGTCGACGGCCAGCCGGTAGAGCATGATCGAGCTGAACACGATCCACGCGATCGGAAACAGCCCGTAGGCGGCGCCGTAGAGGATCGAGATCACCGCCAGCTGCGCCGGCATCCCGTAAATGGCGAGCGCGACGAGCAGCGCCGATCCGAGCGCCGCGAGCGCCGACATCCAGGCTGGCTTGCGCAGTACCCCGAGCATCAGGAACAGGACGAAGATCGGCACGGCCGCCGCGAGCGAGGATGCGCCGAGGCTTCCCCCGACCGGATGATAGTTGTGCTGCCACATAGTCGCGCGGGAGTATAGCCGACTCGCCGGTTATCGAAACCGTGGGTTACGATCAAAAGGTGAGGCACTGGTGGTCCTTCGTTGCCGCCGCCGCCGCCGTCGCTCTCGCCGGTGGCGCGGTTGGCGTGGTGGCGCAGCGGCGCGATGCCTTCTCGGCGTCGCGCGAGCACCCGGCGATCGCGTACGCGGCGCGCGAGGGGGACAACCCGGTGCGGCGCCTGAGCGCCGCGCTTGCCGCAGGCCGGGCGCACCTCGAATTCGAAAACCAGGCCCGCGGCTATCTCGGGTCGGTGTTGAAGGCGCTCGACATCGGCGTCGACTCGCAGGTCCTCGTCTTCTCCGAAACCAGCAAGCAGGCGAAACACATCAACCCGACCCACCCGCGCGCGATCTATTTCAACGACACCGTCGCCGTCGGCTGGGTGCCGGGCACCGAGGTGCTGGAGGTCGCGACGCACGACGCGGAACAGGGTGTCTCGTTCTACACGCTCGAGCAGACGCCGTCGGCGAGGCCGGAGCTGACGCGGCAGATCGGCTGCCTGTTGTGTCATCTCTCCTGGGACACGCTGGCTGTTCCCGGTTTGACGACGTTGAGCACCTTTCCGATGTCCGACGACCCGAACGCCTACGCATCGGGCGTCGTCGTCGACGGCCGGACGCCGATCGCGGAGCGGTGGGGCGGTTGGTACGTCACCGGCCGTCTCGTCCCGGCCCGCCACATGGGCAACGTGCCGGTGATCGTGCCGGCCGCGGAGCTGGCGCGGCAGCCGGCCAACCCGCCGAAGCTCGAATCAGTTGCCGCGAAGGTCGCGAAGGCGGATGCGTATCCCTCGGCGCAGAGCGACGTCGCCGCGCTGATGGTGCTCAATCATCAGACGCACGCGACGAACCTCCTCACCTGGGTGGGGTGGGAGGCCCGCGTCGCGCTGGCCGAGCACAAACCGCTCGATCGCGTGGACGATGCCGTCCGCGATCTCGTGGATTACTTTCTGTTCGTCGACGAGGCGCCGATCGTGTCGCCAATCGCCGGCGCGTCGGGGTTTGCCGAGGCGTTCGCCGCACGCGGTCCGCGCGACGCGAAGGGACGGTCGCTCAGGCAGCTCGATCTCACGACCCGGCTGATGCGCTACCCGTGCAGCTACATGATCTATAGCCCGGCGTTCGACGCGCTCCCGCCGGTCGCGCGCGAGAAGATCTACGCCCGCATGGGGCGAATTCTCTCAGGGCAGGAACAGGATCCCCGATACGCGAAATTGTCGCCATCCGACCGCCGTGCGGTCATTGAGATCCTTCGAGCCACCAAGACGGCGTTGCCAAGGTCCTTCAGCATCGTGTGACTATCCTGGACGGGCTACGCGGATGAGCCGGCGGCCGGTGTGAATTAGGGAAAATCGCCACTTGCGGCCGCCACCAGAAGGCGTAACATAAAAATCTCGTCGCGGCGTGGTCGTACCTGATTCTCTCCAAGGGGGTCGAGATGATTGCGCTTGCCGAACCCATCGACCTCGACACGCTTCGCATTCGTCACGAGTTCATTTCCTCGCCGGCGCTCACGGCGTCGATCGAAGGCGTTGCGGCACGTTTCCAGATCGGATCGCGCCACGCGCGCACCGCCCTCGAATCGCTGGTCGTCGAAGGTTTCCTCGAGCGCACGATCGAGGGCCAATACGTGCGAGCGCTGCCGCGTACGTCCAACTGACGTCAAGAATCGAGCGAAGCCGCAAGCCTCACGCCGCAAGCGGAAGCCGCAAGCCTCGAGACGCTAGCGGCCTCTCTGCATCGAAACGTGCGCGGTCCGGTTTACTCTTAGAGTAATGACGGACGCCGCACCCGCCGATCCGATCGCACACTTCTCGACGCTGTACCAACAGGCCGCCACAACGCTCGCCGAACCGGATGCGATGGTGCTCTCGACGGTCGATCCCGACGGGCGTCCATCGGGGCGCTACGTGCTGCTCAAGAAGGTCGACGCGCAGGGGTTTGTCTTCTTCACCAACCTCGGCAGCCGCAAGGCGCGCGCGCTCGCCGCGAATCATCTCGGCGCGCTGACGTTCTACTGGCCGCCCGAGACGCAGGTGCGGATCGAAGGCATGGTCGAACCGGTGACGTCGGAGGAGGCGGACGCCTACTTCGCGACGCGGCCGCGCGAGTTCCAGCTCGGCGCGTGGGCGTCCTCGCAGAGCGCCCCGCTCGAGTCGCGGCGGGTGCTCGACGCGCGCGTGCGTGAGGCTGCGGCGAAGTTCGCCGCCGGCGCCGCCGTCACACGCCCGCCGTTCTGGAGCGGCTATCGCCTCGTGCCCGATCGGATTGAGTTCTGGACCCGCGATCCGCACCGGCTGCACGATCGCGTGCTCTACGAGCGCCGCAACGGCGCCTGGACGCGCTCGTTTCTCTTTCCCTGAACGCCCAGCCCCGACGGCGTGAGCGGAGCTCAGCGAACGACGATCGGCGACTGCGCGTCGTGCATGAACAGGCGTGAGCGTTCTGAGCCGTCGGTGCGCGCGGCGTAGACGTCGGCCGAGCCGAGGTGCGGCATCGCGTAGAGGACGTGCTCGTTGTCGAGCCACTCCGCCTGGTCGTCGACGAAGCTGGTGGCCGCCGTCGGGCGCTCCTCCATGGTCGCGACGTCGAGGGCGTAGAAGCGCCAGCCGTCTGGCCGAGCGTCGACCTTCTTCTTGAACACGATCGTGCGGCCGTCCGGCGACAACGACGGGCACTCCACGCCGCTGCGCAGGACCGTGAACCGCTTCTTCGTGATGTCACCGCGCACGAGATACGCGGTGCCGGCGGTCTGCAGCGTCGCGTAGAAGGTGTTGCCGTCGGGCGCGAACGTCACCCCCCAGTAATTGAAATCCTTCGCCTGGAACCGATTGCCGTCGCGAAACGCCGTGAACTGCTCGAGCTCGGCGATGACGCGGCCGGCGATCATGTCGATCAGGATGGTCCGCGTCGAGAAGGTTGACGCGGCGTAGCCATGCTGCTGACCGGCGCCCGAGAGGAATACCGTCGCCGCGCCGAGACGGCCGTTCGCCGCCATGCGCGTGCGGCTCGGCGATCCGTCGAGCGGCAGCGTCGCGAACGCCTTGTACTGTTTGTCGAACAGCACTGCGCGATAGGTGTTCTGGACGCCGCGATCCGCCGCCAGGCAGATGCCGCGATCGACCGCAAACGACACACGCTCGCACGACAGATCGGCGGCGGCCCTCGGACCGTCGGGCGCGTCGAGCAGCGCGATCCCCAGCTTGCCGTAATCGTCGTCGATGTGCGTGTGGCGGAAGATCAGGTGCGGCGGCGCGGAGAAGGCGGCCACCGCGCTACCGTGCGCCGGCAGCGCCGCCGAACGGATCGGCACGACAGTCGTGTCCGGGGCCGGCGCCGCCGCCGTACGGAACGCGACCATCGGCACGATCGAAACCGCGAGCGCCGCCGGCGCCATCGCCGTCACGAGCACGCGCGAGAACCGCTGCTGCATCCAGGCGAGTGCCGCCGCGGCCGCCGCGATCAGCAGCAGCGCGTAATTCAACCGTTGTCCGAACTCGCTGTCGGGCCCGTACGGCTCGGTCGCGGCGTGCAGCTCGGCGCTCGCCGGCAGCAGATGCGCTTCCGCCGCCTCGTGCAGCCCGTAGAAGGCGACCTGCAGTGCGAAGCCGATCGCAAACGTGCGGATCGCGACACGCGCCAGCCGGCCGTCGAGACGGCCGCCGATCGCGACGCATGCGACGCTCACGACGATCGCGGCGAGCACGCCAGCCAGCGTCATCATCGCCGGACCCTCCGGCCGCAGGTCGAAGCCGGTTGCCGACAGCACCGTGAAGATTTCCATCGTCTGACGCGTGATCGCGAGCGTCGTCGCGACCGCGACGGTGATCCAGGCGAGACCAGAGGATGCCGGATCGTCGCCATGCGCCGCCTCGTGCCGATCCGTGAAGACGGCCGCGACGAAGGCGGCGGCGAGCGAAAAGGTGATCGTCGCGAGGCCCGCCTCCCAGCGCGCCTGCTGCTGCGCGCGCGCGAACAGCGCGCCCGCCGCGACGGTGGCGGGAATCGCGGCGGCGATGCCGGCAGCGGCCGCTGTCAGCAGCGACCGCCGGCCGGTATGTCGAAGCCAGAGAATCAGGACGGCGACGGGAACGAAGGCCTGCAGGCCTTGCGCGGCCGTCCGTGTAAAGAGATAAGTCACGAGCAGGGCAACAGCAAATCTGTGGCCTGCCTTTTCGGCCGCCGCGGTGCCGAAAGTCTGCCCGGGACGAGACTAATGTCCGCGATGTCCGGGTCGGGGCGCGGCCGGCGGCGACAATTTCGTCGGGTCGCTTACCGGGGGCTGCGCTGCGCCGGCTGGATCGAGATCCAGATTTCGCCGTCGTCGTCGCACCGGATCACGAGTTCTTCGCCGCGGCGCGCGCCGGCGGGAACAATCCTGTAGGTGAGACTGCCCTCGACGGTACGAATCATCGGCACGGCGCCAGGTCGATGGTCGCTCTTGTGTCGCATGGAGACATTCAGAGGCAACACCGGTGCCAGACGAGTGGTGCGGGTGCGACACGTGTCAGACGCCGTCGGACCGCGGTTGTCGCACGTGTTCGGAACAATAGTCTGCGAAGTCGACGCGTTTCGAAGCCGTGCGCACCGGCGTGGGCTGGTTACGATTCGTCCAGCCAGCCGTTGATCACCGCATAGCGGACGACGTCGGTCCGACCCTTCAGCGCCAGCTTGCGCATCGCGTTCGCCTTGTGCACTTCGACCGTCTTGACGCTGATGTTCAGGGCCGCGGCGATGTCGCGGTTGCTGTGGCCGGCGGCGATCAGGCGCAGCACCTCGATTTCGCGATCGGTGGCGCGCGGCGTCGTCGCGCGGCGCCGCGGATCGCGCGACACGTCGGCCGGCGGCAGCGCCGGATCGAGATAGCGACCGCCTTCGGCGACGACCCGGATCGCGCGCAGCAGTTCCACCGAGGCGCTCTGCTTGAGCACGTAACCGGCGGCGCCGGCGGCCATCAGTTCGTGCACGTAGGCGTCGTCGTCGTGGCGGGTGAGGGCGACGATGGCGGCGGAAGTCCCGGCGCTCTTTATCGCACGCGCTGCCGAGAGCCCGCCCATGGCCGGCATCGACAGATCCAGCACGACGACGTCGGGCTTCAGAGCGGCGACGGCGTCGATTGCGGCGCGGCCGTCGCCGACTTCGGCGACCACCTCCATGTCGGGCTGTCCGTTGACGAGCAGGCGCAGCCCTTCGCGAACCGTCTCGTGATCCTCGGCAAGCAGAATGCGAATCATGATTTCCGCCGGCCGCTCACTCGGCCGTTACCGCCGGCGCCCCCGGGGGGGGGCGCCTTTGCAGCGAACGAACACCGACGTACCCTTCCCGATCGTCGACTCGACGTGGAAGCTGGCCCCGACGAGCGCAGCGCGCTCGTGCATGCCGGCGAGGCCGAGGCCGCGGCCGTCGCGCTCGTCCTCGGCGACGTCGAAGCCGACGCCGTCGTCCTCGATCACCATGACGACCTCGTCGTCGACCGACGAGAGCAGCACGTCGACGCGGCTGGCGTGCGCGTGTTTGGCGATGTTGTTCAATGCTTCCTGGGCGATGCGATAGAAGGCCAGCTCGGTGCTCGACGGCAGCTGGCCGGCTTCGAAGCCGCGGAGATGCACTTCGGCCGGAATGCCGACGTGCGTTGACCATTCCGCGGCGAAGCGCGGCAGTGCCGCCACGAGGCCGAGCTCGTCGAGCGCGGCCGGGCGCAGCTCCCACGCCAGGAAATCGACGTCGTTGCCGATCTGGCGCGTCAGCGTCAGCGCCTCGTCGACGTCGCCGTCGCCGTCGCCGGCGCCGGCGCCTCTCGTCTGGTGGCGTTCGAGCGCGAGCCGCAGGGCGGTCAACTGCTGGCCGAAGTGATCGTGCAGGTCGCGGGCGATGCGCCGGCGCTCGTCCTCCTGGGCGTTGACGATGCGGTGCAGCAGGTTGGTGACCGCTTCCTTGGCGTTGGCGTGGTTGCGCATTTCGTGCTCGAGCTCGGCGGTGCGCGTCTGGACGCGGAGTTCGAGTTGGTTGTGAGCGCCTTCCAGCGCATCGGCGGCTTCGCGCTGGGCGGTGAGATCGCGCGCGATCTTGGCGAAGCCGATGCCGCCGGCGCCGAGCCGCCGGGTGACGCCGCTGACGAAAAAGCGCGTGCCGTTCTTGCGCACGTGGTAGCGCTCGTCGGCGGCGCGGCCGTTTTTGCGCGCCTCGTCGAGCTCGCCGAGGAACGCGCCGGCGGCGCGGTCCTCGGGCGTGAACAGCACCTCGCCGCTGCGGCCGATGATTTCGTCGGCGGGATAGAGGAACATCCGCTCGGCGCCGGAATTCCAGGAGTCGACGATCCCGGCCTCGGTCAGGGTGAAGATCGCGTAATCGAGCGCGCTGTCGATCAACAGCCGCAGCCGCTCTTCGCTCTGCCGCACGCGCACGTCGGCGGCGCGCCGCTCGGTGATGTCCTGGAAGGTGATCACCACGCCGTCGATGTGGTTGTCGGCGGTCCGATACGGCAGCAGCCGCATCAGGTACCAGCTGCGGTCGTCGGCTTCGACTTCGCGCTCGATCGTCTGCAGCCGATCGAGCACCTTCTTGACGTCGCGATAGATGCCGTCGTAGTCCAGGCGGCTGGTGATGTCGGTGAGCGGACGGCCGATGTCGGTGTCGAGCAGGTTGAACACGGAGCGAGCGCGCGCCGTCGAGAACTTCACCCGCATCGCCCGATCGATGAAGATCGTGCCGATATCGGTGGCGTTGATGAAGTTCTGGAAGTCGTTGTTGGTCAGCCCGAGCTCCTCGATCTTGATCTTCAGCTCCTGGTTGACGGTGGTCAGCTCCTCGTTGACCGACTGCAGTTCCTCCTTGCTGGTTTCCAGCTCCTCGGCGGCGGAGCGCAGCTCTTCGTTCATCGCCTGCAGTTCTTCGTTGGCCGCCTTCGCCTCCTCGACCTGGGTCTCGTACTGCTCGACGGTGCTGCGCAGCTGACCGCGGACGCGCGACAGCTCCTCCTCGAGCTGGATGGTGAGCGGCTCGGCGGGACTGTTGAGCGTCACTGACGGTTCGGCGCCGTCGCCGCGCGGTGCGCCCTCGGCGAAGACCACCAGGAAGAAGCCGCGCGCCAGATCGCCCTCGCGGAGGACCGGGCGGACCGAGATGTCGAGGCGGTGATTGCCGTCCTCGAGCGGGACCACCACGTTGCGGACTTCGATCGTCGTCCGCGCCTTGGCCGCCTGATGCAGCGCCGTGCGCAGGTCGGGCCGCAGCTCCGGCCGCACCAGCGTCAGCAGGTCGCGCGACAGCTCGCCGCCGCGGATCTGCATGTAGCGGCCGGCCCGGTCGGACATGTGGACGACGCTGTGATCCTCGGTGACGATTGCCGAGGGCGGCGCGTACTGCTCGAGCAGCCGCAGGTGGAGATCGGCCGGGAGAATTTTCTCCGCCGGCCGCGGCTCGAGACTGCGGACCGGCAGTTTCGGGACGGTGATCGGCGGGTCGGCGAGCGGGATCGCCAGGCGGCTGGTGACGGTGCGGCTCTCGTAGACGTGGGCGGCGCCGTCGAGGCGCAGGAACAGGTCGTTGGCGCCGTCGGGCGATTCCGAGGTGCCGAGGAACAGGAAGCCGCCCGGCCGCAGCGCGAAGTGGAAGGTCTCGACGACCCGCTCCTGAATCGAGCGATTGAGATAGATCAGCAGGTTGCGGCACGAGATCAGATCGAGGTGCGAAAAGGGCGGGTCCTTGAGCAGGTTGTGGTGCGCGAACAGGACCATCTCGCGCAGCTCGCGCGTGATCCGGTACCCGTCGCGGCTGCGGTGGAAGAAGCGCGCCAGCCGTTCCTCGGAGATATCGGCGACGTCGGCCTCAGTGTAGAGACCGTCGCGCGCGGTGGCGATCGCCCGCTCGTCGAGATCGGTGGCGAAGACCTGCACCGCCGGACGGTCGAGCGAGATCGCCGCGTATTCGGCGAGCAGCATCGCGATCGAATAGGCCTCTTCGCCGGTCGCGCAGCCGGCCACCCAGGCGCGCACCTGGTCGGCGCTGCTCTTGTTGAGGAACAGGCGCGGGATGATGCTTTGCTCGAGCGCCGTCCAGGCGATCGGATCGCGGAAGAAGTTGGTGACGCTGATGAGGAGCTCCCTCATCAGCAGCACGCCCTCGTCGGGCGAGTGGCGCATCAGCCGCGCGTACTGCGCCAGCGTCGGCACCGAGCGCAGCGTCATCCGCCGCTCGATCCGCCGCAGCAGCGTCGCCCGCTTGTAGTTGGAGAAGTCGTGGCCGGTGCGGACGCGGAGCAGCGTCAGCAGCTCGCGCAACGCGTCCGGATCGTCGCCCGCGTCGGCCTCGGCGGTGGTGCTGCCCTCGCGCCGCACCTGCTCGAGATAGGCGATGATTTTCGCCGGCATCTCGCCGATTGGCAGCACGAGATCGACGAGTCCGGTCGCGATCGCGTTGCGCGGCATGTCGGTGTACTCGGCTTCGTTGGGATCCTGCGCGATCACCAGGCCGCCGTACTCCTTGATCCGTTTCAGCCCCGCCGACCCGTTCGGACCAGCGCCCGACAGCACGATGCACACCGAGCGGCTGCCGTGCGAATCGGCGAGCGCGCGGAAGAACACGTCGACCGGCGAACGGCGTTGTTCCGGCCGGGTAATTTCCGAGACGATCAACGTGCCGTCGGCGATCTCGAGGGTTCTGTTCGGCGGCACGACGTAGACGTGATCGGGAACGATCGTCGTCGTCGACGCGACTTGCGTCACCGGCATCGGCGCAGTGGTCTGCAGCACTTCGGCGAGCTTGCTGTCGTGATCGGGGGAGAGATGCAGGATGACGACGTAGGCGATGCCATTGTGTTCCGGCACGCGCGCGAAGAATTCCTTGAGCGCTTTGATCCCGCCGGCCGAGGCGCCGATGCCGACGACGAGCAACACCGGATCGTGAGGCCGCGAGTCAGTCGCCGACTCGACGATCAATTCAGCCATGGCATGCCTGCTCTATCCGCGTAGTATATAGAGCGGGCCTATGGTGACGCGCTCGAAACATCTCGTCGTCATCGGCGCGTCGGCGGGCGGCATCGAGGCGCTCCGCACGATCGTCGCACAACTGCCGGAAGATTTTCCCGCTCCGATCTGCATCGTCCTTCATACTTCGCCGCAGTCGCCCGGCGTCCTGGACGCGATCCTCAACCGCGCCGGTCGCCTCCACGCGAGCAACGCCGTCAACGGCGAGCGGCTGCAACAGGGCCATATCTACGTCGCCCCGCCGGACTTTCACCTGGTCGTCGAACCGGGGATCGTCCGCGTCACCAAAGGACCGCGTGAGAACCGCTTTCGGCCGGCGATCGACCCGCTGTTCCGATCGGCGGCCCAGGTCTACGGTCCGGCCGCGATCGGCGTGGTCCTGACGGGCAGCCTCGATGACGGCACCGACGGGCTGTGGGCGATCAAGCAGCTGGGTGGCTGCGCGATCGTCCAGGATCCGCTCGAAGCGCTGTTTCCGTCGATGCCCCAGCACGCCATCGATCACGTCGACGTCGATTACGTGCTGCCGCTGGCCGAGATTCCGCCGATGCTGATGCGGCTGACGTCTGAGGCGGTCGAACCGGCGTTCGCCGAAGCGCCCGAACTCCTCAAGGTCGAGGTGAAAATCGCCATGGAACACAACCCGATCGACGCGGGACTCGAGCGGATCGGCAAGCCCTCGAAATTCGCCTGCCCGGAGTGCCACGGCGTGCTGCTCGAGCTGAAAGAAGGCACCCGCACGAAGTTCCGCTGCCATACCGGTCACGCCTACTCGATCGCCGGCCTGCTCGCGGCGATCGGCGAAGGCATCGAAGATTCGCTGTGGAATGCCATCCGCGCGCTCGAGGAAGGGCAGTTGCTGATGTCGCAGATGGCCGAGCATCTCCGCTCGAGCCACGATGTCGCCTCCGCCGAAGAGCTGCTCGATCGCGCGAACGAGGCGCGGCGGCACGGGGACGCGATCCGCCAGCTCGTCATGCAGCGGCAGCCGCTGTCCGAGGTCAACAAGCCCTGAGCGCAGCGCGGCCGGCGGTTACGGGTTTTTCCTGATTCCGCGAATCGTCGGCGGTATGCGATGGTTCGGAACCAATGACGGTCAAGCAGTCGACGGCGCCCGCCACCGCCCGCGCACACGCGATCTCGAGTTCGATTGCCAGCGCCCAGTCAGTCTCCAAGCGATGCGAGGCGCGGCTCGACGCCTCGCGCCATCAGGTGCAGCGCGCCGACGCGGTGGTGCGGCGTGTCCGCGTTTTCCTCGATGCCTACGAGCAGCGTTGCGACCGCGCCGTCGCGCACCCGCTCAGCCCTGAGGACGGGACCGGCCGACGGCGGCGATAACCCGCC
>JADMIO010833583.1_pt1 | contig 14119 bp, 13 predicted proteins | sample 8958161 | NCBI WGS metagenome assembly JADMIO01 (sample SAMN16585339, study PRJNA669376) | soil metagenome | isolation source: Crop rotation soil | place: USA: Cullars Rotation, Alabama | collected 2011 | reverse complement strand
AACTTAAGGTTGGCATTGTTCAAAGTACGACTGAACATCGATTAAAAATCTGTACGCAATCGGACTTGTCGGATTTATCCTGACAAGTCCTTTTTTATTTTTACTTTCTTCCAAAGCCCCCAAAGCCTTATACTTTAAGAGAATCCCGAAGGGATTGCTCCATTCAACCCCCACTTTTTTTTCTTTTAAAAGACGGTTCGGTGAGCGCGCTCACAAAAGAAAAACAAAAATCAATTTGCTTATTTGTTATTTACAAAAAGCGGGAAAACAATAAAAACGTAATCATCATTATTAGCAGTACGCCTTTATTTTTCGGCGCGAGTTTTTGTCGTTCCGATGTTATTTGCTCTTTGCTTTTGCATACCAAAATAAAAAAACAAACCCTGCAAAAAGTGAAAGAGCATCAGATAATAATCATTACAAAAATCATGACGAAAAATAAAGAGTGGGTGAAAACGAATTATACACCCATCCACAAAACCTTTTCCTGCTTTTTGTAAACGGAGCACAAAACATTATTTTTTTTGGCGGGGTTTTTGGCAAAAACCGTGACAAAAAAACAACCGATGTAATAAGCAAATTGGTTTTTATTTTTCTTTTAGCCATTTTTTTCATTTTTGTAATGAGCGGGAAAATACTGGGACACGAAATCCTCCACTATTGCACAATGGTTTTGTTTTTTGGCGTGACTTTTTGGTTATTCAAAAATCATGACAAAAAACAAAACAGGGAGTACGAGAAATCACCCATCCGGCTAAGATCATTTTCCCGCTTGTTACAAAAAAACAGCAAGTTTTCCCTTGCACGATGCCTATTCCATGCGTTTTTAGAACGCTACTTGCAGCATACAAAATAAGTTCTTAACAACACTAAAAGCCTTGACCGCAATTCTTATTTTTGTTTCAAACCAAAAGAAGGGAATTATGGAAACTACCAATATAAAACCAAGCAAATATTATCTATACGCACGTAAATCATCAGAAGCAGAAGAAAGGCAGGTAATGTCTATTGAAGCTCAGTTATTCGAGCTTGAACAATTTGCCAAAAGGGAAGGAATAAAGATCACAGAGCGTTTTGTGGAAAGCAAAAGTGCTAAGACGCCGGGAAGGACAGAGTTCAACAAAATGCTCGAAAAATTATATGCAAGTAAAGAACCTGTCGGGATTATCGCATGGCATCCGGACAGGCTTGCACGAAACAGTGTGGATGGGGGGCAAATTGTTTACTTAATAGACATTCAAAAGGTCGGCGCATTAAAATTCCCTACTTTTTGGTTTGAACCAACCCCCCAAGGAATGTTCATGCTGCAAGTAGCTTTCGGACAAAGTAAATATTATTCCGATAATCTGTCCGAAAACGTCAAAAGAGGCATACGGCAAAAATTAAGACGGGGTGAGTGGATAGGAAAGGCACCCATTGGATACCTGAACAATCCGAAAACACGAAACATAGATTTAGACCCAGTGAAATCAAAAATCATTAAAAAAATGTTTGAGGAATTCGCAAAGGGAAATGAAAGCGTGGAAAGCATCACACACCGTCTTGAATTTTTTGGCATTGTGAATCAGAAGGGAGAGGTGCACTACAAATCAATGGTTTACTTTATGCTTACCAATCCCATCTATACAGGAGTTATCAAAACAAAAGGGGAATTGCATGAAGGAACATTTGAACCATTGATTAGCAATGAACTTTTTGAAGCTGTACAAAAAAGGTTAAAGCAAAATTCACGGCCAAGAAAAAGCAAGCACAAGCACGATTTTGCTTTTACGGAATTACTTAAATGCGGGGAATGTGGCTGCGGGATAACAGCACAATATGGAAAAGGGAACGGAGGCACATACAGATATTACCGCTGCACCAAAAAGAAGCAAAAATGCTCGCAGGGGTATTTAAGGGAAGACTTGCTGGCGGAACAAATAAAAACACAGCTTCAAGAAATTTCATTGCCCGACTCCTGGTCTCCTGTTGTTTTTGCACAAATGGCAACATGGGAAGATGAAGAGCGCAAGAATTTGCAGGTATATGCTCAAAAGGTAGAAATAACCCTTGCCGAAATACAAATGAAGCTCGATAAACTGGTCGGCGGCTTTTTAGATGGAATAATTGACAGAGCGATATACCTGCAAAAAAAGGAAGAGTATATCAAGGCAAAAATAGACTGGGAGCAAAAACAAAAGGAGATCGGGAAAAGGGGGTGCTTTTGGCTCGAACCAATGCAAGAATGGCTGGAAACTGCTGTCCATGCGGGAAAACTTGCTGTTACGAATGATTTTTCCCAAATAAAATCATTCGTTGAAAAAAATGGCTCGAACCGTCTTTTAAAAGAAAAAAAAGTGGGGGTTGAATGGAGCAATCCCTTCGGGATTCTCTTAAAGTATAAGGCTTTGGGGGCTTTGGAAGAAAGTAAAAATAAAAAAGGACTTGTCAGGATAAATCCGACAAGTCCGATTGCGTACCCGGAGTCGGGATCGAACCGACAAGACCGTGAAGTCATCGGTGTTTGAGACCGACGCGTCTACCAATTCCGCCATCCGGGCGTTTTTAAAAAGAACGTTTCCAAACATTTTCCCTACTGGCGTTTGAGACCAGCGCGTCTACCGATTCCGCCATCCGGGCATTCTTTGCTTTTTTCTCTTGCTGTGCTGCAGGGCCCATCGCGCCTGCCTGTCGGCAGACAGGTCTACGCTCGCCGCTTCCGCGGCGAATGTCATCCGGGCATTTATTCGGTAAAATGGACTGCGAAAGTAGTATTTACTTTCGTTTTAGCAAAATATAGCCTTAAAATCGCGAATAAAAGTGCGAAATTTAGTGCGGGTTTTATCAAAAAGTGCTACATTTGCAACCCTTAAAATAAATAATAAAACAAAAGACTTAGAACAATGCGGGCCCCGGTCAAGATATTTTCAGGTACCAATACCATGTACCTGACCGAAAAAATAGCTACGAGTTTCGGCGCAGAGCTGGGTAAAGTAACTGTTACCCGTTTCAGCGACGGCGAGTTCCAGCCTTCTTTTGAAGAAACGGTGCGCGGCGCCAAAGTGTTCATTATACAGTCTACCAACCCGCCTACCGAGAATTTATTCGAATTGCTTTTAATGTCGGATGCCGCCAAGCGCGCTTCGGCCGACGAAGTAATAGCCGTTATACCTTATTTTGGCTTTGCCCGCCAGGACCGCAAGGATAAGCCCCGTGTGGCCATCGGCGCAAAGCTTATTGCCAATATGCTGCACGCGGCCGGTGTTACCCGGGTAATTACCATGGACCTGCACGCCGACCAGATACAGGGCTTTTTCGATTTTCCCGTAGATCATTTATACGCTTCTTCCATATTCATGCCCTATATTCAAAACCTGAACCTGCCCAATTTAACCATGGCAGCGCCGGATATGGGTGGGTCGAAAAGGGCCAACGCGTATTCAAAATATTTAAAATCCGACATCGTTATCTGTTACAAAGAGCGCACAAGGGCCAATGTAGTAGGCAGCATGACGGTTATCGGCGAAGTGGCGGGTAAGAATATTGTACTGGTGGACGACCTCGTGGATACCGCAGGCACGCTCACCAAAGCCGCAGATATGATGATGGACAGGGGAGCCGCCAGCGTACGCGCTATCTGCACACATGCCGTGTTATCGGGCAAGGCTTATGAAACAATAGAAAGATCGAAGCTTACAGAATTAGTGGTAACGGATACCATACCGCTTCGCGGGGAATGCAGCAAAATAAAGGTGCTTTCGGTTTCCGACCTGTTTGCCAATGTTATTACCAACATCAATGACTACAAGTCCATCAGCTCCAATTTTATCGTGTAATCAATTCAATAATCAATAAATAAAAACAAAGTAAAATGAAAAATGTATCTATTAGCGGCTCACCAAGAGTGAGCGTAGGGAAAAGAGACGCAAAGGCTGTAAGATCAGCGGGCGAGATTCCGTGTGTTATTTACGGCGGAACCGAACAGGTTTATTTTAACGGGGTAACCAATGATTTTTTAAAATTCATTTATTCTCCCGAAGTATACCAGTTCAACATTAATGTAAGTGGTAAAGAATATAAAGCGATTCTGCAGGATATACAGTTTCACCCGGTTACAGATAAAATATTGCACGTTGATTTTTTAGAGTTAAAAGACAACAAAGCCATTACTATTGATATTCCTGTGCACCTGGTAGGAAACTCGATCGGTGTGAAACAGGGTGGTAAGTTAATTAAACAGGTGCGTAAGCTGAAAGTGCGTGCACTGCCTGCCGACCTGCCTGAGAACATTACCATTAACGTGGAGAACCTGAACATAGGCCAGACCATTAAAGTGCAGGACCTGAAATTCGATAAATTAAAATTACTGGATGCTCCGAATGTGGTGGTTACCGCTGTAAGGGTTACAAGGGCGGCTGTTGCTGCGCCTGAGGCCGCTGCTGCCGCTAAACCGGCTGCTGCCGCACCTGCCGCTGCCAAAGCTGCTGCACCTGCTGCGCCTGCCGCTGCTGCGAAAGCGCCGGCTAAAAAATAATTTTAAGCCGTATTATTTAAAGCCTTGTTCCAAAAAAAGAACAAGGCTTTTTTTATAAATATGCGCTTTGTTTTATAACTTTATTGCATGAAGTATTTAATAGCCGGCCTTGGCAATATCGGCCCGGAATATAACAATACCCGCCATAACATTGGTTTTTCGGTGCTCGATGCTTTTGCCGCTGCTAATAGTGCCGGCTGGCAAAGTGGCCGCCTCGCTTTTACCACCGAGGTAAAACACAAGGGCAGGACCCTTATACTGATAAAGCCCACCACCTTTATGAATGTGAGCGGGAAAGCCGTTAATTACTGGATGCAGGCAGAGAAGATAGCTTTGGAGAATTTACTGGTGATAACCGACGACCTGGCTTTGCCCTTCGGGAAAGTAAGGTTGCGCGAAAAAGGCAGCGATGGCGGTCATAACGGACTGAAAAGCATTAACGAACATTTGAACACGAATGAATACGCGCGCCTGCGTTTTGGCATCGGCAGCGACTTCCCGAAAGGACGGCAGGCCGATTATGTGCTTTCGCCCTGGAGTGCCGAAGAGCAAAAAGGCTTGGCGGAACGGATCGAACTGTGCGGGGAGATCATCAGGAGCTTTGCCACTGTTGGCGCAAAGTTCACCATGACCAATTTTAATAATAAATAGCTCTTTGATAAACAAAGAAACCATAGATAAGATATTTGAAGCCGCCCGTATCGACGAGGTGATCGGTGATTTTGTGAACCTGAAAAAGCGGGGCGCCAACTACGTGGCCCTGTCGCCTTTTGTGAACGAGAAAACACCTTCCTTCTACGTGTCGCCGGCTAAAAATATCTTTAAGGATTTTAGTTCGGGCAAGGGGGGCAATGCTGTTACGTTTGTAATGGAGCACGAGAAAATGAGCTATCCCGAAGCGCTGCGTTACCTCGCCAAAAAATACAACATCGAAATTGAAGAGGACAACCGCGAGGTTCCCGAAGAGTTTAAAGACAACAAGGAAAAGGAAACACTGTTTGCCATTAACGCTTTTGCGCAAACCTATTTCACCGAAAATTTACTGAATACGGACGAAGGCAGATCGGTGGGCTTAAGCTATTTTAAAGAGCGGGGTTTAAGTAATGAGACCATTGCCAAATTCCAGCTGGGCTATGGCAGCAGTCACCGTACAGCCTTTATCGATCATGCCGTGGCGCAGGGTTACGAGGCCGATAACCTGGTAAAGGCGGGACTGGTAAAGAAAAGCGAGCACGCCGATAATTACTTCGATTTTTTTGCAGGCCGGGTGATGTATCCCATACACAACATTACCGGCCGCGTGGTGGGTTTTGGCGGACGTACCTTATCCTCTGATAAGAAGATCGCCAAGTATTTCAATTCGCCCGAGAGCGAGATATACCACAAGAGCAAGATACTTTACGGGCTGCACTTAGCCAAGAAAAGCATCATCAGCGAAGATAACTGCTACCTGGTGGAAGGCTACATGGATGTGATATCTATGGTGCAGGCAGGAGTGGAGAACGTGGTGGCCTCGTCGGGCACCTCGCTCACCGAAGACCAGGTGCGCATTATAAAACGCTACACCAATAACATCACTATTTTATACGATGGTGACAGCGCCGGTATAAAAGCCGCGCTGCGCGGGCTGGAAATGATACTGAGCGAAGGCATGAACGTGAAGATACTTTTGTTCACCGATGGCGACGACCCGGATTCATTCGCACGCAAAGTAAGCAAGGAAGAGTTCAAAGCCTTTGTAAAAAATAACGCCCGCGATTTTATCAGCTTTAAAACGGGCCTGTTAATGGAGGAAGCCAATAACGACCCCATTAAAAAAGCAGAGCTGATAAAAGATATAGTGCATACCATTTCGCTTATTCCCGATGGCATTTCCCGGTCGGTGTACATAAAGGAATGCAGCAAGCTGATGGAAGTGGGGGAGCAGGTGCTGATAAGTGAATTGAACGCTTTACTGCGAAAAAAACTAAGTAAAAAACCGGGCGAACGAAACGCGAACGACAATTACCCGCCCCCGGGCAATGAACCGCCGCCCTTTGAACCTTACGATTACCGGGAGCTGGAGCAGCTGCTGCCCGAAGAGGTTTCCAACCCTTTTGAGTACCAGGAAAAAGACATTGCCCGCCTGCTGATTAAATATGGTGAACGGCTTATTGATTTTGACGGCAAAGATGAGAATGGCAACCACGAGCCTTTAAAAGTTTCCGTGGCAGAATGGATACAGCAGGAACTGAGCAACGACAATATAGAATTAGTTAATCCCATTTACCAAAAGATAGTAACGGAGGTAAAAACCCAGCTGGAGCAGGGCATTGTTCCCCCCGAGAATTTTTTTATACAGCACAGCGACCCCGAAATAAATAAGCTGGCGGTTGACTTTATCGCCAACACGTATGATCTGAGCAGGAACTGGGAAGAGAAGCACGGTATATTTGTAACCACCGAAGACCGTGTAATGAAAGCCGCTGTGAGAGGTTCTTTGTTCTCCCTCAAGCTAAAAAAGATAGAAGTGCTGATGACCGACAACCAGCACAAACTAAAAGCTACCCAGAGCAACGATGAAATGCTGGAGCTGTTGCAATACCAGCAAATGCTCATTAACGCAAAAAAGTATTTCTCCGACGAGCTTGGCCGCGTTGTGCTGAAATGATTAAAAAAACAACCGCCATTGCAGACTTCGCGAAGCATCTTAACCTGTACGCTTCGCTCACCACAATAACGGTTGTTATATTTCTGAAAATTAAAATTAGAGCTCGTACCTGAATATCGGCTCCAGGTCGTTCAGCTCGTCCACCATCACCTTCAGGTCTTTTATTTGGCCGGTCTCTATTTTATACACCCAGCCATGTATCTGCAGCGAGCGTGCTTTCCAGGCTTTCTGTATCATCTTTGTTTTGCCCAGGTTATGCACCTGCTCTATCACGTTCAGTTCCACGAGCCGGTCGGCGCGTTCCTGCTGGTCGTCAATGCTGTTCAGCTCCTCCTTGTATTTTATGTACACCTCCTTGATATTGCGCAGCCATTTATCCACATACCCGTGGTCTTCGTTCTCCAGCGCCGCCATTACACCCCCGCAGCCATAATGCCCGCAAACAATAACGTGCTTTACTTTCAGCACTTCCACGGCGTACTGAACAACGCTTATCAGGTTCAGGTCGGTATGCACCACCATGTTGGCAATGTTACGGTGTACAAATATCTCCCCCGCTTTTGTTCCCGTTATCTCGTTGGCCGGCACGCGGCTGTCGGAGCAGCCTATCCATAGATATTCCGGCGTTTGCCCGAACGAAAGGTTTTTAAAGAAGTCCTTATCCTCGGCGGTCTTGCGTGCAATGTAATCGCGGTTGCCCGTGAGCAGGCGCTCATAGCTCAGCTCTATGCTTTGTTTGTTGCGCAAAGGCGAATGTTCTATCTGCTTTATGCCGAACAGTTCCAGCTCAATGTTCTTAACACGCGCCAAACGCTTATAGTCGTTAAGGATCTCCAGTATATCATAATCTATGTTCTTCGCGTCGCGCCCGTCGATGGAAACTGCGGTACCCGGGGGAATGGCGTTCAGTGTGTCTACCAGGCCTGCCTTATTTAAAAAGGACACCTGTTCCGCCAGCTTTATGGTTATTTTTTTACCGTGCTCTTTTTTTACATCATACGAGGCCCGGTAGCTTTTGCGGAGTATAAAGAACAAGCCCACGATCATACCCAGGCCCACGCCTTTTAACAGGTCGGTGAACATAACGGCAACAACAGTGGCCATGAACGGCACGAACTGTTCATAGCCGAGCTTATACATGCTTTTAAATAAATTTATCCTGGCCAATTTGTAACCCACTATTATTAAAATGGAAGCCAGGGCGGCCAGGGGTATCTTGTTTAAAAAGCCCGCTAAAAAGAATACGGTGGTCAATAATAAAACACCGTGTATAATAGTGGCCATTTTTGTTTTGGCACCCGAGTTTAAGTTGGCCGATCCCCTCACGATAACGGCCGTAACCGGCAAACCGCCTATCAGGCCGCACACGATATTACCAAGGCCCTGGGCCTTAAGCTCCCAGTTGGGCGGGGTAATGTGCCTGTGAGGGTCTATCTTGTCGATAGCCTCCAGGGTCAATAAGCATTCTATGCTGGCCACTATGGCAATGGTGAGGGCAATTTCATAGATCGCCAGGTTGTTTACCTGCGAAAAATCGGGAAAATGGAAGTAGCTTAAAAAATCGCTGGCCAGCGGTATATTCACCAGGTGCCCGTTCTTAAGCGCTAATGAAGGGAAAAAGGAATTGAAGCCGCTGTTCATAAAGGCGCCCACTGCCACTACCACCAGCGGGCCCGGTATAAATTTTAATACCCGGTTCTTCTTTACGGCTTCCTGCTCCCACAGCAATAAAATAGCGAACGATACCACGCTGATGATGATGGCCCCGGCGGTAAAATAGTTAAGCAGGCCCAGCAGCTCCGTAAACGTATTCTCCTGGTCGAACTGGAAAAACTCCTCGTCCCCTTCGTAATCCAGGTCGTACCCGAAAGCATGCGGTATCTGCTTTAAGATTAAAATGATGCCGATACCCGCCAGCATGCCTTTAATAACAGCCCTTGGAATATACTGGGCAATGATACCGGCCTGCAAAAAGCCAAAAATGATCTGCAGCACACCGGCTATTACCACCGCCAGCAAAAATGCTTCAAAGGAATGGAGCTTGGTGACCGCCGAAAAAACGATAATGGCAAGGCCCGCTGCCGGCCCGCTAACGCTGATGGATGATTTGCTGGCAAGTCCTACCACAATACCACCAACAATACCGGTGATGACGCCTGAAAATAATGGGGCTCCCGAAGCCAGGGAAATACCGAGGCACAAGGGGAGTGCTACCAGGAAAACAACGATGCCCGCAGGAAGATCGTGTTTTAAATTTTTTATAAATGAATTGTTCTGAAACATATTGAATGAGTGTTAAAGGTGAAAAACTGATTAATGACTACTGATGGTTCCTATATCTTCTATCTCTTCGGTCTCTACCTCCACCTGCCTGTAATGTGCCGTGTGTTTAAAATCGCCGATAAGCTCCAGCACGTCCTTATCTATAAAGGTAGAGCGGCCCCCGTCTATCACGATCTTGGAACCTTTTGGCATGCTGTATAACAGTTCGCGTATCTTCCCCTTGTTAATGAAGGTAACATTCTGCGAAAGTTTCACAAATACATGCAGCTGCCCGTCTATCTCTTCGCGTATCATTTTATATGGACTCTTAAAATTATGCCGCAGGATAAATATGATGCTTACGAACGAACCGAAGGCTACGCCTTTCAGCAGGTCGGTAAATACAACGCCCAGAATAGTGACGGTAAAAGGAATGAACTGGTCGAAGCCTAATTTATAGGTGCTTTTGAACAGGTTTAAGCTGGCCAGTTTATAACCGATCAGTATCAGGATGGAAGCCAGGCAGGCGAGCGGAATATTGGACAGCTCTTTATTAAAGAAGAGCACCGAAAATAATAGCAGTAAACCGTGTATGATGGCCGAAGCTTTTGTTCTCGCCCCCGAATTTATATTGGCAGAGCTACGCACAATAACGGCGGTTACAGGTAAGCCGCCTATGAGCCCGCTGGCGATATTCCCAAGGCCCTGTGCCACCAGTTCGCGGTTCGGGGGGGTTACACGTTTCATTGGGTCTATTTTATCAGCGGCTTCAATGCTCAGCAGGCTTTCAATACTTGCTACAATAGCAATGGTGAACGCGATCTTGTAAACTTCCACGTTTTTAAAAAATGTGAAGTCGGGAAAAGTGAACTGCCGGATAAGGCTCCCTACATCGTGGATGATAGGCAGGGTGACCAGGTGTTCCTTTTTTAGCGCCAGGTCGGGGTAATGCGCCTCGAACATAAGGTTCATCGACACACCGGTTACTACTACCAGCAGGGAACCCGGAATGTATTTTAAAAAGGGATTATTCTTAACAAAGGGCCGGTCCCATAACAGCAATATGATAAAAGAAAGCGCGCTGATAAGAACAGCCCCTATGTTAAGATAATTGGTAAGCTGGAGTAATTCGGTGATGGTGTTCTGCTGATCGTTCTGAAGAAAACTTTCGTCGCCTTCATAATCAAAATCGAAGCCCACAGCGTGCGGTACCTGCTTTAAAATTAAAATGATGCCGATAGCGGCCAGCATACCCTTAATAACCGCGTTCGGAAAGTATAAAGCGATAATACCCGCCCGGAGGAACCCGAGTACGATCTGCAGGATGCCGGCCATTACTACCGCCAGCAAAAAACCTTCGAACGAATTCAGGGCGTTTATGGAAGTAAATACAATTACCGCCAGCCCGGCTGCCGGACCGCTCACACTTACGTTAGAGCCGCTGGCGATGCCGATTATTATACCACCTATTATACCGGATAATACGCCGGAAAAGAGCGGCGCTCCCGAAGCCAGAGAGATACCGAGGCACAGGGGCAGGGCCACAAAGAAAACAACGATGCCCGAAGGAAGATCGTGTTTCAGGTTCTTAAAAAATGAATTTGCATTTGGAGACATATAAAATAATTTAATTACACGTTAAATAAAAATACCGCCTGCTGTCAGCAGGACGTAGTACAATAAATGATGGTGTAATTAAATTTTCGGAGGCGGGGTGGCAATGGTGCCATATACCTGCAGGAGGTTATTTTTGCAGGCAGTGTTAACAATGGTTGACAGGTGGTTGAACCAGCAAACAGAGAAAGAACTGTGTATAAAGTCCTCTTCGAGAGTATCGAATATGGACTTAACAGATTTTCCTTCGCTCTTTTCCTCTTCTTCTTCCTCAGCAATAGATTTAGCCAGGTAGGCCACAGTCGTATCTTTTTTATATTTGATGGCTATGGAATATAAGGTAGGCAGGAACAGCTGCAACAGTACGCAGAAAAAAAGTGCCAAAATGATATGTTGTTTGCCCGTTTGTTTCATAAGCGATGTAAAGATACTAAAATAGTAAGGATTTAAAAAAAGCAATTTTAAAAAATCGGTCAAACAGGAATATTAATTATTCAATATTGTATCTTGCGCATAAATAAAGAACTGTGAAACTTACCTGGCAGCCTTATAATTTACAGCTAAAGCATCCCTTCACTATTTCCAATTTTTCCAGGACCTTTACGCCCCTTGTGCTTACCCAGTTAACTTTTGAGGATTATACGGGATACGGCGAAGCTTCGATGCCCCCTTATTTAGGGGAGAGTCCTGATACGGCGCATGCATTTTTATCCCTGCTGGACCTGTCGGAATTTAGAGATCCAAAAGAACAGAAAGAAGAGATATTAGGGTACGTGGATCAGCTTGCCCCCGGTAATGCGGCTGCCAAAGCAGCTATTGATATTGCGCTGCACGACCTGATCGGGAAAATAGAAAAAGCACCCTGCTGGAAAATGTTTGGTTCCGATCCGGGTAAAATGCCCTACAACAGTTGCACGATCGGTATTGATAAGCCAGAGGTGGTATTGAAAAAAGTGGAAGAGGCGAAAGATTTTAAAGTGCTGAAAGTGAAACTGGGCAGCGAGGATGATAAATTACTTATAAATACGATAAGAAGTGTTACCGCCAAACCTTTGTACATTGATGCGAACCAGGGCTGGAAAGACAGGAGCCGGGCCCTGGAGATGATACACTGGCTGAAAGAGAATAATGCGGTTCTTATTGAACAGCCCCTGCCCAAGCAACAGCTGGATGATGCCGCATGGCTGACGCAGCATTCTCCATTGCCAATTATTGCAGACGAGGCTTTTCAGCGGCTGACAGACCTGGATCGCATAAAAGATGCGTATACAGGAATAAACATAAAGCTGATGAAATGCACCGGGCTGGCGGAGGCTCAAAAAATAATTAAAGCAGCGAGAGCCTCTAACTTAAAGATACTGATGGGCTGTATGAGTGAAACATCCTGCGCTATTAATGCTGCGGCGCAGCTGGCGCCTTTTTGCGACTGGGTAGACCTGGATGGCCCCTTTATGGTAAGCAATAATCCTTTTAAGACCACAGAAATGAAGGATGGAAAAATTGTGCTGAAGAACCTGGACGGGATCGGCCTTGAGCTGGTCTGATCTATATCTCCCGTTCCATCAGGTTGTCGGCAAAAAGTTGAAGGTCCTTTTTGCGTTCTTCGCTCACTAACACCTGCTCCAGGTTCTCCATGGCCAGTGTGTAGAACTTTATCATTTCCTGTTTAGCCTGTGTTTTTATATCAAAAAAATTATAAATGTCGGTTACCGCCTTTACCTTTTCAGTAGCGCTGAATTCTTTGGCCTGTAACCACAGGTTCAATTCTTCTTTGTGATAACCCTGTACCAGCTGCAGGGCCCTGAGCAACAGGAACGTTTTTTTATTGGAGATGATATCGCCGCCTACCTGCTTGCCAAATTTTTCGGCGCTGCCATATACATCCAGGATATCGTCCTGCAATTGAAATGCAATGCCTATGTTCTTCCCGAACTCATAAAGATGCTGCGCGTCTTCTTCTCTCGCCCCGCCGATAATTGCCCCGCATTTTAAACTGCAACCCAGCAAAACGGCGGTTTTCAATTCTATCATTTTTAAGTAATCACTTATGGCCACATGACTGCGGGTCTCAAAGTTCATATCCAGCTGCTGGCCTTCGCATACTTCAATAGCAGTAATATTATACAGGTCTAAAATGGCCCTCAATTTATCATCCGGCACCTGCATCATCAGCTGGTAAGCTTTAACGAACATGGTGTCGCCGCTAAGTATGGCAATATTGCTGTTCCATTTCGCATGCACGGTGGGCTGGTTGCGGCGGAGCGGGGCATTGTCCATAATGTCGTCGTGCAGCAGGGTAAAGTTGTGAAATACCTCTATGCCAACAGCTGCATTCAGCGCCGGCTGTATATTGTCGTTAAATAAATTACAACCCATGAGCACCAGTACGGGGCGCATGCGTTTCCCGCCCAGGGAGAGCGTATATTTTATGGGTTCGTAAAGCTCTGCCGGTTTTGAATTGAATGATTGCTGCGACAGGGCGGTTTCAATAAGGGCCTGGTACTCTTTAACCGAATACATTTTTTATACTATGTGCTTTGTATCTGCAATTACTTTTTTGAGGCCGTTTTCCAGGCTGATAAGCGGCCTGTTTATTAACTGCATCATTTTTGTCGTATCAGGTTTACGGCGGGTCATGTCTCCTTCTTCCAAGGGTTTCAGGTGTTTTATATGCGATTGTGATTTGGTAAGTTTTATGATGAGTTGTGCCAGTTCCAGGATGGGAACCTCTACTGTGCCGCCTACATTTATTACATCGTCTATAAATTTATTTTTATAAAAGGCGTTGGTGCACACTTCAATGTTATCATCTATAAAACAAAAAGTACGTGTTTGCCTGCCATCGCCGTAAATGGTAATGTCCCTGTTCTTTAAGGCGGAGGTAATGAATTTACTCACTACAAAATCCTTGCTCTGCTTGGGGCCGTATGTATTAAAGAAGCGGAAGATGGTATAATCCAGGCCATATTCTTTTTTATACGAACGCAAATAAGCTTCGCCGACGTTTTTAACGATCGCATAGGGCCTTTCCAGCACATTGGGATCCTAAGCTTAGAATTCCACGTGGACAAGTTGTCGCG
>JADMIO010909356.1_pt1 | contig 14120 bp, 9 predicted proteins | sample 8958161 | NCBI WGS metagenome assembly JADMIO01 (sample SAMN16585339, study PRJNA669376) | soil metagenome | isolation source: Crop rotation soil | place: USA: Cullars Rotation, Alabama | collected 2011 | reverse complement strand
CGCGACCCGTCCCCGCAGTTCCCGCCGATGCCGGGAACTAGGTTCACCGTCGACCATCGGGCGCCACACGACCCTCGGAGGGACCAGTCGGTCATGACCACCACCGTCGACGAGACGACCGCACCGACTGATGGCGCCACGTCGCCGCACGAGCCCGGCCGGATCGCGACGGCCGTCGACGTCCTGCGGCGCTACTGGGCCACGACGCTCATCGTCGTGGTCGTCATCGTCGCCGGCGTGTCGACGGGCGCGCTGTGGACGCCCGTCACCGAGGGCACCCGGCTGTACGGGGACGTCGCCTACGGGTTGCCGGCGCTGCAGGACGGCCGCTGGTGGACGTTCCTCACCGGCATGTTCTTCGCCCCGCAGCTGGCGCTGTGCATCCCGATCCTGTTCCTGCTCGTGGTCGCAGCGAGCGTCTACGAACGGCGGGTCGGCCACGTGCGCACGATCGTCGTCGCCATCGGCGGGCAGTTCCTCGGCGGGTTGCTCACGGCGCTGTTCCTGTGGCCGTTCGACGACAGCCCCTGGACGTGGGCCCAGCAGCTCGGCACGAAGCTCGACCTCGGGATCTCGGCCGGCGGCTTCGCCCTGGTCGGGGCGCTCAGCGCCGTGATGCAGCCGGTGTGGCGGACCCGCGTGCGCGTCGGCTTCGGGGCCTACCTCTTCGCCATGGTCCTCAACTCCGGCCTGCTGTGGGACGTCGAGCACTTCATCGCCTTCGCCCTCGGTGTCGTGGCCGGACCGTTCCTCGCCGGCTCGACGCCGAGGGCGCCGCACGTGCGGTTCAACCGGCGCACCCAGCGGGCCATGGTCGCCCTCATCGTCGCCCTGCTCGCCATCACGGCGATCATCGAGGGGGTCTTCCCCGGCAACGGCGGCCCGTTCCACACGGACATGCAGGCCACCAGCTCGTCGGGCGTCACGTTGTCGCTCGTCATCATGGCCCTGCTCCTGCTCGCCGCGGCGGACGGCCTGCGTCGGGGTCGGCGGGTGGCGTGGAGCTTCGTGACCATCCTCATGGCCCTGGGTTTCATCGGGATCCTCGGCTCGCGGCACAGCGCCGAACGCACCGCCGACCTGATCCTGGTCGGCCTGCAGCTGGCGCTGCTGCTCGCCACGTACCGCGCCTTCAGCGCCCGCTCGCACCGCCGGTCGTTCCGCAAGGCCGGGCGCCGGCTGCTGTGGGTCGCGATGGCCCTGTTCGTCTACACCGCCGTCGGCTTCGCCGTGCTGCAGGACGACTTCGTGCCCAAGGCCCGCCCGGCCGACATGATCGGCGAGTTCTTCAGCCGGATGGTGTTCACCACGAGCGGCAACATCGAGCCGTCCAGCACGGCGGCCCGCTGGTTCATCAACTCCATCGGCGCCGTCTGGTTGCTGGCCATCGTGATCACCGTGATCGGGTTGATCTACTCCAGCCGCCGACCCCGCCCGGTGCCCGAGCAGGACACCCGGCTGCGGGCGCTGCTGCGCCAGTACGACTCGTCGAACATCGAGTGGATGCTGACGTGGAAGGGCATCACGGTGTGGTTCTCCGAGGACGGCGCCACGGCCATCGGCTTCGAGGTCGTCGGGTCCGTGGCGCTGGTGCTGGCCGACCCGGTCGGACCGATCGAGGACCGCGAGGCGGCGCTGCGGGCGTTCGACGGCTACTGCTTCGACCGCGGTTGGATCCCCTGCCTGTTCGCCGCCGGACAGGCGTCGGCCGACCTGGCCCCACGCATCGGGTGGCACGCCGTCGAGGTGGCCGAGGACAGCGTGATGCGCCTCGAGCACCTGGAGTTCAAGGGCAAGGCCTGGCAGGACGTCCGCACGGCGATCAACAAGGCCGGCAAGCAGGACGTCGAGCTGGTGGTGACCACGTGGGCCGAGTCCAAGCCGGTCGTCACCGACCAGCTGCGGGCGATCAGCGGCGGCTGGGTGTCCGACAAGGCGTTGCCCGAGATGGGTTTCACGCTGGGGACGCTGCGCGAGGCCGACGACCCCGACGTGCGCCTGCACCTCGCCGTCGACGCCGACCAGACGATCGAGGGCTTCACGTCGTGGATGCCCGTCGGCGCCGACGGGAAGGTCGTCGGGTGGACGCTCGACCTGATGCGCCGGCGCGACCACGGCTTCCGACCGGTGATGGAGTTCATGATCGGGTCGTCGGCGATGCGGTTCAAGGAGGAGGGCTACGGGTTCCTCAGCCTCTCGGCGGCGCCGCTGGCCAAGGCCCCCGACGAGCTCGGCGGCAACAGCGACCAGCAGGTCCTCCAGAAGCTGCTGGACTTCCTGGGCAAGACGCTCGAGCCCTACTACGGGTTCCAGTCCCTGTTCGCGTTCAAGCAGAAGTTCCAACCCGAGCACCACCCGATGTACCTCGTGTTCCCCGACTCGACCGCGCTGGCCGAGATCGGCATCGCCGTGGCCCGGGCGTACATGCCCGACGCCGGGCTCGTCGACTGGATCAAGATGTCCTGGGACATGGTCGTGCCGCACAAGGACGACGCGCATGACTGAGGTCCTCGCCGACGACGGCAGCGACCTGCCGGCCACGTTCGAGCTGCAGGCGGCGATCGTCGCCGCGGCCCGGGCGTCGGACCACCCTGTGCTCGACGCCGGACGCGGCCAGCCCAACTGGCTGGCCACGACCCCGCGCGACGGGATGTTCCTGCTCGGCCGGTTCGCCGTCGCCGAGGCGATCGCCGCCAGCCCCCACCCCGAGTGGGGCCAGGCGCCCGCCGCGCAGGGCATCGCCGACCGGCTCGACGCGGCGCTGGCCGCCGACGGGACGCCCGGCGCCACGTTCCTCGCCGACGCCGTGGCCTACGGGGTCACCGAGCTGGGGTTCGACGCCGACGCCTGGGTGCTCGAGCTCGTGCGGGCCGTCCTCGGCGCCGGCTACCCGTCACCGACGCGCATGCTGACGCACCTCGAGCGGGTCCTCGAGCGCTACCTCGTGACCGTCACCGGTGCAGCCGAGGGGCCAGCCGGGCGGTTCGAGGTCTTCGGCACCGAGGGCGGCGCGGCGGCGATGGCCTACGTCTTCCGCTCGCTGCAGGAGAACCACATCGTCGGTCCCGGCGACAAGATCGCCATCGCCACCCCGATCTTCACGCCGTACCTGCAGATCCCCGTCCTCGAGGACTTCGGCTTCGAGGTCGTCGAGCTGGCGTCGGCCCACAACTCGCCGTACCGCTTCGACGACGGGCTCCTCGACCAGCTGCTCGACCCGGCCATCAAGGTGTTCTTCGTCGTCAACCCGGGCAACCCCGACAGCCGGGCGATCCGCCCGGAGAAGCTGATCCAGTTGCGCGACCTCGTGCGCACGAAGCGGCCGGACCTGGTCATCGTCGCCGACACCGTGTACGCCACGTTCGTCGACGGCTTCCGCTCGATCCTCGCCGACCTGCCCGACCACGTGATCTGCCTGCACTCGTTCTCCAAGAACTTCGGCGCGACGGGCTCGCGGCTCGGGTTCGTCGCCATGGCCCGCGAGAACGTCATGGATCGGCTCCTGGCCGAGCAGCCGGCCGACGTCCACGCGACCCTGCAGGACCGCTACCGGTCGATCACGTCGGACGTCTCGCAACTCCCGTTCATGTCGCGCGTCGTGGCCGACAGCCGCGAGGTCGCGCTGCACAACATCGCCGGGCTGGCCACCCCCGATCAGGTGCAGATGGGGCTCTTCGCGCTGGCCTACCTGCTGCCCGGTGGGCAGGCCTACATCGGCGCCACGCGCGCCGAGCTGGCCGCCCGCCTGGACGCGCTGCTGGCGCCCCTCGGCGTCCCGGCGCCCGGCGGGCAGGACAGCATGTACTACGCGCTGATCGACGTCCTCCAGGTCGCGGCGGCGCAGCACGGCCCCGAGCTCGCCGCCTGGCTGTCGGCGAACGTCCGACCCGAGGACGTCCCGCTGCGCCTGGCCCGCGAGCACGGCGTCGTCGTCCTGCCCGGCACGATCTTCGACTCGGCCAGCTGGGACGTCCGGGTGTCGATGGCCTCGCTGACCACCGACGAACTGACCGCCGTCGCCACCGCCCTCGTGACCGTCCTCGCCGACCTCGCCGCGACCTCGGGTTTCTGACGCTCCTCGCTCCCGCTCAGCGGGAGTCGGACTCCGAAGAAGCTCGGGTCAGCCGCGGGAGCGGGCTCGCTGCTCCTCGCGGAGCGCCTCGTAGCGCTCCTCCCAGCCGTCGTCGAGGGTCATGCCGATGCGGCCGGCCTCCTCGGCCGAGAGCTCGACGGGGTAGCCCATCGTGTCGGCCAGCTTGAACGCCAGGTCGCCGTCGAAGACGGCGGCGCTGTCGGCGAGGAGCTGCAGCTGATCGACGCCCCTGCGCAGGGTCTTGGAGAACTTCTTGGCCTCCTTGTCGATCGTCTCCCGCGCCGCGTCGCCCCCGGGCCCGGGCCCGACGTCGGGCCAGCGCCGGCCCATCACGTCCGACACCCGGTCGGTGGCCGTGATCAGCGCCTCGGCCAACCCCTGGTCGGTGCCCTTGAGCAACTCGCCGTGGCGCACGGCCCGGCGGATCAGCTTGCGCAGCACATACCCCTGGCGGGACGCCGAGGGCTGGATGCCGGCGGCGGCGATGGCCAGGCTGGCCCGCAGGTGGTCGGTGACGATGCGCAGCGAGCGCGTGCCGTCGACGTCGAGCGCACCCGGGTCGGCCCCGAGCACGCCGCCGACCTCCTGGAGCAGCAGCGCCAGCTCGTCCGTCTCCCACACGGACGTGTGGTCGTTGAGGAACAGCGCCAGCCGCTCCAGCCCCATGCCGGTGTCGACGTTGCGCTGGGCGAGGCCGGTCAGGGCGCCGTCGGCCGAGCGGTTGTACGTCATGAAGACGTTGTTCCAGATCTCGACGAACTCGGGGATGTCGGCGAACGGCGGCGCCACGCCGTCACCGACGTGGACGAAGATCTCGGTGTCCGGGCCGCACAGGCCGACGGGCCCGTTGGACCACCAGTTGTCCTCGTCGCCGAGGGGGTTGATCCGTCCGGTCGGGTCGACACCGGCGTCGGCGAAGACCTGCTCCCAGATCGCCGGGGCCTCCCGATCGGCCGGCACCTCGGCGTCGCCGGCGAACACGGTGACGTACAGGCTGTGCGGATCGATGCCGAACTCGCCGGTCAGCAGCCCGAACGACTGGGGGATCGACGTCTCCTTGAAGTAGTCGCCGAGGCTCCAGTTGCCGAGCATCTCGAACACCGTGAGGTGGGTGTTGTCGCCCACCTCGTCGACGTCGGTGGTGCGCACACAGCGCTGCACGTCGGTCAGCCGGCGCCCGGCGGGATGGACGAGGTCGCCCTTGAGGTACGGGATCAGCGGGTGCATCCCGGCCGTGGTGAACAGCACGTCGTCGGTCGGCGAGCGCACGGAGTGCCCCTCGATCACGACATGGCCGTGGGCGACCATGTACGACAAGAAGGTGCGCTCGATCTGCTCGATCGTCCACGTCACGGGGGATCCTCCTGCCGCCGGGGCCGTCGCCGCCCCCGATGGCGGCGGTCCGTTGGTGGAGGGGGGAAGGATTCGAACCTTCGTCACGACAAGTCGCGCTCTCCCAGCTGAGCCACGCCCCCAGGGTGTGTCGGGGAGAATGTAGACGGCCCGCGTACAGTCGGCAAGCGGCGCGCGCCAGGGCGCGTGCACGATCCGGACGGAGGACACGTTGCAGACCCAGATCCACTTCTCGCCGGCCTTCGCCGTCGCCCTCGTGCACCTGCAACCGGGCGAGATCGTCCGCAGCGAGGGCGGCGCCATGGTCTCCATGAACGACGCCGTGGAGATCAAGACCGACACCCAGGGCGGCCTCATGCGCGGCCTCAAGCGGTCGGTGCTCGGCGGCGAGTCCTTCTTCATGAACACGTTCACCGCCACCGGGCCCGGCGCCCAGGTCTCGTTCGCGCCGGCACTCCCCGGTGACATCGTCGAGTGGAACCTCACCGGCGAGACCGTGTACCTGCAGTCCGGATCGTTCCTGGCGTCCGGCGATGGGATCGACGTCGACAGCAAGTGGGGCGGGGCCAAGACGTTCTTCAGCAGCGAGGGCCTCTTCATGCTGAAGGTCCAGGGCACGGGCAGCGTGCTCGTGTCGAGCTACGGCGCCATCCAGCCGATCGACCTCGGGCCCGGTCAGACCTACACCGTCGACACCGGGCACATGGTCGGGTGGTCCGAGGGCGTCACGTACGAGGTCAAGAAGATCGGCGGCTGGAAGTCCACGCTCCTCAGCGGCGAGGGGCTGGTCGTGCGCCTCACCGGTCCCGGACGCATCTACCTGCAGACCCGCAGCCCGGAGAGCTTCCTCGCCTGGCTCGTCCCGAAGCTGCCGACGAAGAGCTCGTGACGTCGACGGGGCGGGCGCGCCGATGACCACGACGACCGACGCGCCTGCCGTCGCGTCCGCGGACCGGCCCACGCCGCTGCGGCGCGTCAGCGCGGTCCCGTACCTGCCGGGCCTCGACGGCCTGCGGGCCGTCGCCGTCGTGGCGGTGATGGTGTACCACGCCAACGCGGCGTGGCTGCCGGGCGGCTTCCTCGGCGTCGAGGTCTTCTTCGTCATCAGCGGCTACCTGATCACGCTGCTGCTGATCGGCGAGCACGAGCGATCCGGGCGGGTCCGTGTCGGGCAGTTCTACGGGCGACGGGCCCGGAGGCTGCTGCCGGCGCTCTACACGATGCTCGTCCTGATCACCGTCTACACGGCCGTGTTCCGACGCGACGCGCTGGGCCAGCTGCGCGGCGACGTGCTCGCCGGCCTGACGTACGTCTCGAACTGGTACCAGATCTGGATCGGCCAGGGGTACACGGCGACCGGCGACTTCGCCCCGCTGCGCCACCTGTGGAGCCTCGCCGTGGAGGAGCAGTTCTACCTGCTCTGGCCGCTCGTGATGATCGTCATCCTGCGCCGCGGATCGCGGCGGGTGCAGGACGTCAGCTGGTGGTTGGTCGTGACCGCGATCGCCATCGCCGCCGTCGTCGCGCTGCTCTACCAGCCGGGTCCGATCGGGCCGTGCGCCGTCACGCCCGATGCGTACTGGCACGTCGGCGAGCGCTGCTTCTCCAAGGTCGACGTGCTGTACCTGTCGACGCCGACACGGGCCGGCGGGCTGCTGCTCGGCGCCGCGCTGGCCATGGTCTGGCGGCCGGTGGCGTTGATGCGCGGCCCGATGCGCCGGCGCGGTCGGGTGCTGGACGTCGTCGCCGTGCTCGGGCTGGCCGGCCTCGGCGCGCTGATCTGGCACCTGCACGTCACGACGCCGGCCGGCGCCGACCCGTGGCTGTTCCGCGGCGGGTTCGTGCTCACCGCGCTCGCCACGCTCGGCGTGATCGCCGCCGTGACCCACCGGGGGACGTGGATCGGCCCGGCGCTCGGCAACACGCTGTTCGTGTGGATCGGCACCCGCAGCTACGGGTTGTACCTCTACCACTGGCCGATCTACCAGGGCGTCCGGCGCGTCGCCGGGAACACGTTGTCGCTCCCCGAGTTCGCCGTGGCCATGGCGGCCACGCTCGCCGTGACGGAGCTGTCGTTCCGCCTCGTCGAGACACCGATCCGCCGCGGCACGTACAAGCGGAGGTGGCAGGGGCTGCAGCGCAGCGGTGACGACGGGGCCCGACGGCTCGCCGCCGTGACCGGCGCCATCGTCATCGCCGTCGTCGTGTTCGCCGGCGCCAGCCTGCTGACGGCGCCCGTCGAGCAGAACGCGATCGCCGACGCGCAGGACGACGCCCAGGAGTTCGTCGGCGACCCGTTCGCGTCCACGACGGACGCGCCGAGGCGCGAGACGGTACGGCCGACGTCCGTCGCGCCGTCGACGGCCCCGCCCTCGACCGTCGTGGCGACGACCGTGGCCGCGACGACCGTCCCGGCGACGGTGGCGGTCGTGCCACCGCCGACGCCCGTCGCCACGCCGTCGCCGACCGCCGTCGCGACCGCACCGCCACCGACCCCGGCGCCCGTGCCCGTCGGCGACCCGTGCGAGGCGACGCCGATCGGCCGGTACGCGGTCGGCGACTCGGTCATGCTCGGCGCGGCGGCGAACCTCGCCGCCGAGGGGTTCTGCGTGGACGCCGTGCAGTCACGGGCGTTCATCAGCGGCCTCGACCAGGTCATCCGCCTGCACGCCGAGGGTCGGCTCGGCCAGACCGTGGTCGTCAGCCTGGGCACGAACGGTCCGATCGGAGCCGGCGACCTCGATCGGATGATGGCCGAGCTGGCCGGCGTCCCCCAGGTCGTCGTCGTCACCACGAAGGCCGACCGCGGCTACGTCCCGCCGAACAACGAGATGCTGCGGGCCCTCCCGGCCACCTACCCCAACGTCACCGTCGTCGACTGGGAGCTCGAGTCGGCGGCCTGCCCCGGCAACTGCTTCTACGACGACGGCATCCACCTCCCGCCCGACGGCCGCACGTTCTTCACCCAGCTGATCACCGCCGCCCTCGTCTGAGGCCGGGTTTCTGACGCTCCTCGCTCCCGCTCAGCGGGAGCGAGACTCCGAAGAACCCGACAGGTCCTCGGTCCGGCGGCGGTGCAACGCCAGCAGCTCCTTGGCCGTGGCCCGCCGATCCCGGGCCGCCGTCTCGTCGTAGCGGACGACGTGCCAGCCGACGACGGCGCACGCCCGGTCACGATCCTGGTCGCGGCGCTGGCGGAGGTCGCCGCCGTGCCACCACGAGTGGCCGGGCTCGACGGCCAGGCGCACGTCGGCCCACGCCAGGTCGAGGTGGACGACCTCGCCGGACGGCAGCACGAGCGGGTGCTGGCGCACCGGCGTGGGCAGCCCGACGGACTCGATCATGTCCACGAACGCCTGCTCCAGCCCGCTCTGGGTCGCCGTCGGCGGTGTCGTGCGGAACGACGTCCGCTCCAGCCAGGCCTCCATGCGGATGACGCCCGTCTTGCCGGATCGCCGGATGGCGGCCAGGTAGTCACCGGCCTGGTCCGGCGTCACCAGGCCCCGGTGCCAGACGTCCTCGGCGGCCCGCTCGAAGCGGTGCTGGTTGAACTGCTCGGCCAGCCCGAACAGCGTCCGCAGCGGGGACGCGACGTGGATGCCGTCGTCACGCTCGACGACGTCGCGCTCCTCGTCGATCCAGCTCGTCCGCACCAGGCGATGGCCCTTGGGGAACGTGACGCGACGGGACTCGGGGATCGTCACCTCGATGCGCGCCCGCGGCATGTCCCGCAGCCCGTGCAGGACCCCCGCCGTCGGCCCACTGACGAACGCCTTGGACCCGGCGGCCAGCTGGGCGATCAGCGCACGGGCTTCGAACGTCAGCTCCACCCCGGCCACGGCGACGACCCTCGGCATGGGCGAGGTGACCAGCCCGGACGACCGGGCTCGCGACAGCGTCGAGCGGGCCACGCCGAGGTCGGCCAGCTGCGACCAGCCGGCGACCCAGTGCTGCGTGCGGAACAGGGCGAGGACATCGGGACGGTTCATCACCTCCCCCAGAGGGGTGCCGACGGCCCCGGAACGGAAAACGACGGTTCTTCGGAGTCTCGCTCCCGCTCAGCGGGAGCGAGGAGCGTCAGAAACCCGAGGCCGAGGTGACGAGGGCGGGCGTGAGGTCGGCGGTGGTGGCGGCGCCGACGAGGGCCATGGTGCGGCGGACGTCGGTCTCGAGCATGGCCAGCACGTGGTCGACGCCGGCCTCGCCGGCGGCGCCGAGGCCGTAGAGGTAGGCCCGGCCGGCCATGCACGCCGTGGCGCCGAGGGCGACGGCCTTGACGATGTCGCTCCCCCGCCGCACGCCGCCGTCGCAGATGATCTCGGTGCGCCCGGCGACGGCGTCGGCCACCGGGCCGACGAGGTCGATGGGCGCCGGCGCCGAGTCCAGCTGGCGCCCCCCGTGGTTGGACAGCGCGACGGCGTCGACCCCGCGCTCGGCGGCCAGCACGGCGTCGTCGACGGACTGGATGCCCTTGAGCACGATCGGGCCGTCCCACATCGAGCGGAACCAGTCGACGTCGGCCCACGACAGGTTGGGGTCGAACTGCGAGTTGACGTACGTCGACAGCGTCACCGCGTCGGTCCCGTCGCTCGGCACGTCACCCCGCCCGGCGACGTTGGCGAACTTGATCGGCTCGGACCGGGCGAACGCCCATGTCCAGCCGGGGTGCACGGCGCCGTCGAGCAGCGTGCCCAGCCCGATCTTCGGCGGTAGCTCGAACCCCCGCCGGACGTCGCGCTCGCGCCGGCCCAGCACGGCCGTGTCGACGGTCAGGACGAGCGCCTCGTACCCGCACTCCCGACACCGGTCGACCATGTCCTTGACGATGCCGCGGTCGCGCCAGGCGTAGACCTGGAACCACTTCCGGCCCCCACTCACCGCGGCGACCTCCTCGATCGAACGGGTGGCCAGCGTCGACAGGGTGTACGGCAGGTCGGCCCGATCGGCGGCCCGCGCCACGGCCAGCTCGCCCTGGGGATCGGCGATGCGCGTGAACCCGGTCGGTGCCAGCACCAGCGGGAACGGCAGCGGTCGCCCGAGCAACGTCGTCGACGGGTCGATCGCCGCCACCGAGCGCAGGACCCGGGGCCGGAACTCGATGCGGGCGAAGGCGTCGGAGTTGTTGCGCAGCGTCCGCTCGTCCTCGGCCCCGCCGTCGATGTAATCGAACACGCCGTGCGGCAACCGCCGCTGGGCGATCCGGCGCAGATCGGCGACGGACGCCGCCCGGGCCAGGCGGCGGGTCGCAGTGTCGAGCTCGATCGCACGGAAGTGCAGGACGGAGCGCAGCGTGTCGATGATCCTCATCGCCGACCATCATGGTCGGCGCGGGGGCCGGTCAGGCCGGGTCCGCCTTCGCGGCCCGGAGTGCCTCGAGCTCCTGTGTCAGGCGCACCCGGCCCGGCGGCAGCTCGCCGGCGGCCCGGGCCGCGGCGAGCATCTCGGACCACCAGGCGAGGTCGCCGAGCAGCACGCTCAGCGCGGCGTCGGTCGTGGGATCGACGGGCTGGTCGTCGTCGTCGAAGGCCTTCCCGACGCCGCCGATGAGCACGGTGTTGCGCAGCGGGACCATCTCGGCCTCGACGACGATGTGGGCCAGGTGCTCGACGGCCCGGGCCCCGGCGATCGGACCACCGCTGTAGCCGATGAACGCCGCCGGCTTGTTGCGGAAGCCGAAGCTGACGAACACGCTGTCGATGGCGTTCTTCAGCTCACCGGGGATCGAGTGGTTGTACTCGGCCGTCACGAACAGGAACGCGTCGCCGCCCTTGATCGTGGCGTTCCACGACTTGACGATCGGGTCCGAGTAGGTCGGGTCGCCGACGTCGCCGATCGTCGCCATCGTCTCCTGGAACATCGGAAGCTTCCAGTCCCGGAGGTCGAGCACCTCGAGGTCGAAGCGCTCGTCGCGCTCCAGGCGGTCGATCACCCACGGCAGGACGTGGTCGGCGCTCCGACCCTCGCGGGTCGTCGACGTGATGAGCTTGAGCCTGGTGACCATGGCGGTCAGTCTGCCCGTGCCGCCCGACGGTTCAGACGGCGGCGTCGGCGACGACGCGCCCGCCGGCCAGTTCGATGCGCCGGGTCAGGCGGACCCGTTCGAGCAGCGACCGGTCGTGGGTCACCAGGAGGACGGTGCCGTCGAACCCGTCGAGCGCCGCCTCGAGCTGCTCGATGGCCGGCAGGTCGAGGTGGTTCGTCGGCTCGTCCAGCACGAGCACGTTGGCCCCGTTGGCCATCAGCAGCGCCAGCGACGCCCGAGTCCGCTCCCCCGGCGACAGCGTGCTCGTCGGCCGGTTGACGTGGTCGGCGACGAGGCCGAACTTGGCCAGCAGCGTGCGCACGTCGGCGGAGTCCTGACCGGTCTCGTCCTGGAACGCCCGCAGCAGCGATCCCGAGCCCGTCAGCTGATCGCGGGCCTGCTCGACCTCGCCGACGACGACGCTCGGACCGGTCGAGCGCTGCCCCGCAGCGAGGTCGGCCCGTCCGAGGATGGCGTCGAGGAGGGTGGTCTTGCCCGAGCCGTTGGCACCGACGAGCGCGATGCGCTCACCGCCGGCGACCAGCAGGTCGATCGGCCCGAGCGTGAACGATCCCCGCTCGACCACGGCCCCGTCGAGGCGAGCGACGACGTCGCCGCTGCGACCGGGCGACGCCACCGTCAACCGCAGCTGCCACGGTTCTCGCGGCTTGTCGACCGCCTCCAGCCGCTCCATGGCCTTCTCCGTGCGGGCCGCCCGGCCGGCCAGCTGCTCGGTCTGGCTGATCTTGAACGCCCGGATGTTCTTGTCGGGCTCGTCGGCCTTCTTGGCCTTGGACAAGCCCTGCGTCGCCCACTCCCGCTCCCGCTGGGCCCGCCCGGCCAGGCCCTTGCGCTTCGCGTCGTACTCCTCGAACCGCTCCCAGGCGGCGCGGCGAGCCGTCTCCCGCTCGTCGAGGAAGGCCTGCCAGCCGCCACCGAAGTGCGTCGCCCGATGACTGAACTCGTCGAGCTCGACGACGTCCGTGACCGTGCGGGCCAGGAACGTGCGGTCGTGGCTGACGAGCACGACGGCCGCCGGCAGGGCGGTGATCCAGCGCTCGAGGCGGTCGAGCCCGTCGAGGTCGAGGTCGTTCGTCGGCTCGTCGAGGAGGAACACGTCGAAGCGGGCCAGCAGCAGCGCCGCCAGCGACGCCCGCGCCGCCTCGCCGCCCGACAGCGACGCCGTCGGCTGGTCGAGCAGTCGAGCGGCCAGGCCGAGGTCGGCCCACACCTGACCGATGCGAGCGTCGAGGTCGGCGCCGCCGAGCGCCAGCCAGCGCTCCAGCGCGTCCGAGTAGCGGTCGTCGGCGCCCTCGGCCCCGGTGGCCAGGTCGGCGGTGGCGGCATCCATCTCCGCGGTCGCCTCGGTCACGCCGGTGCGGCGGCCGAGGAAGCCGGTGACCGTCTCGTCGGCCGAACGCGACGGCTCCTGGGGGAGGTAGCCGACCGTCGCCGTCGGCGGCGTCCGCTCGACCCTGCCCCGCTCGAGGGGCACGAGCCCGGCGAGCGCCCGCAGCAGCGTGGACTTGCCCACGCCGTTGGGGCCGACGACCCCGATGCGCCGCCCGGGCGCGACCACGAGGTCGACGCCGTCGAGGACGGTGAGCGGGCCGCGGACGACGGTCAGGTCGCGGGCACGGAGGGGGGCGGCGGACGGCACGGGAGCTCCAGGGGGATCAGGGCGAGCGCACGGGATCCCCGTCACGCTCCGACTCCCGCAGGATACGGCTGGCCCGGTCGTAGGTGACGTAGCTCCACGCCCAGTTGACGACGACGACGAGGCGGTTGCGGAACCCGATCAGGTACGCCAGGTGCAGCCCCAGCCACGACAGCCAGCCGATCGTGCCGCCGAGCCGCCAGCCGTTGGCCAGCTCGGCGACCGCGGCGCGGCGACCGATCGTGGCCATCTGTCCCTTGTCGTGGTACGTGAACGGCACGGTGGGCTGTCCGGCGAGGCGTCGGCGGATCTGCCGGGCGACGTGCCGCCCGCCCTGGATCGCCGGCTGGGCGACCTGCGGCAGCGGCTCGCCGTCGGGTCCGGGCGACGCCGCGATGTCGCCGACGGCGAAGACCTCGGGGTGGCCGGGCAGCGAGAGGTCGGGCTCGACGACCAGACGACCCGCGCGCCCGGTCGGCGTGCCGGTCGTCGCCGCCACGGGTTCGGCGATCACGCCGGTCGCCCAGACGACCGTTCCGGCCCGGATCGTCGACCCGTCGGACAGGTCCACGCGGCCCGGTTCCACGGTCGAGACACCGACGCCGAAGAGGACCTCGACGTCGCGGCGCACCAACGTGCGCCGGGCCCGTTCGGAGGATCGCGACGTGAACGGGGCGAGCAGCCGGTCGCCGAGCTCGACGACCACGATGCGGGCGTCACGCACGGGGAGCGACGGGAAGTCCTTGGCCAGCACCATGTGGTACAGCTCGCGCAGCCCGCCGGCCATCTCCACGCCGGTGGGTCCGCCGCCGCACACCACGACGTCGAGGATGCCCTCGGCGACCAGCGACGGGTCGGCGGCCGCCCGTTCGAAGCACGCCAGGACGTGGGCCCGCAGGGCCACCGCGTCGTCGACGTGCTTGAGCGGGAAGGCGTGCTCGTCGACGCCGGGCGTGCCGTAGTCGTGGGAGACCGCCCCGGCGCCGAGCACGAGC
>JADMIO011606085.1_pt1 | contig 14123 bp, 5 predicted proteins | sample 8958161 | NCBI WGS metagenome assembly JADMIO01 (sample SAMN16585339, study PRJNA669376) | soil metagenome | isolation source: Crop rotation soil | place: USA: Cullars Rotation, Alabama | collected 2011 | reverse complement strand
CAGCGCGTGCACGACGAGACCCGGGCGGCGCGCAAGGCCGCCGAGGACGCCAACCGCCTGAAGACGCGGCTGCTCGGCATTGCCTCGCACGATCTGCGGTCGCCCCTGAGCACGATGATTTCGTGCGCGCGCGAAATCGAGCAGCGCCCGCACGACACCACGGTCGCCGCCGAGCTGGCGAGGGGACTCGAACGCGAGGGGTTGCGCCTGCTGGCGCTCGTCCGTGACCTGCTGGATGTTTCCGCCATCGAGGAGCGGCGTCTCACGCTGAAACGTGCCCCCTGCGATCTGCGAACCGTCGTGCAGGAGAGCGTCGATCGCCATCGCCCCGCCGCGGAAACGAAAGGACAGAGTCTCGGGTGCCGGATGGCAGCGGTCGCCGAGGTGCTGGTCTCGGCGGACGCCGCGCGCCTCGCCCAGGTGTTCGACAACCTGATCGGGAACGCCGTGAAGTTCACGCCGCCGGGACAGCCGATCGAAGTGAACGTAACGTGCGCCGGGAATCGAGCCGTGACGAGCGTGCGCGACAGCGGGCCGGGCCTGCAGCCCGAGGACTTCACGCGCCTGTTCCAGCCCTTTCAAACCCTGTCAGCGCGCCCGACCGGCGGCGAGCCGTCGAGCGGACTCGGGTTGTTCATCGCTCGTGAAATCGTGACCCTCCACCACGGCCGGGTGGGCGTGGATTCCGCGCCCGGGGAAGGAACGACGTTTTTCGTCGATTTGCCGACGCTCGCGGCAGACGAAAAATCCGAAGCCCGGAGCTCGAAATCCGAAACAAGCTAACTGGTTTCCAACCTCCTGTTCCGACCTGCGAAATTCCGGACTCGGATTCGTATTCGTTTTTCAGATTCAGACGGGAGTTTCGAGCTTCGGATTTCGAGCTTCGGATTTACACCTTATCCCAGCCCGTGGTCGATGCACCAGCGCACGAGGCTCGCCGTGTCGTGCAGCCCGGTTTTTTCCATGATGCGCGCGCGGTGATTTTCGACGGTCCGCGTGCTCAGCTCGAGTCGCTCCGCGATCTCCCGCGAGGAATGGCCGCCGGTGACCAGCCGCGCGATCTCGCGCTCGCGTTCGCTCAGGACCGAGATGGCCGGACCGGATTTCGACTTCGGCCGGTCGGGCGGCGGCGCGCTGGAATCGGCCGGGAGCACGTCGGCGAAAAAATACATGCCGCCGGCCAGCACGCGATGCACGGCGCGCAGCACGTGTTCGAGCGGCAGGCTCTTGTCGATGAATCCCCCCACGCCGAGCGCGACGAGTTCCCCCGGCAGCACCGCGTCGATCTTCGACGTGAGCACGATCACGCGCGGTTTGTGCGCTTTCGCGCGCACCTGGCGGATGAGCTCGCGGCCGTCCATATCCGCCAGCCCGAGATCGGTGAAGAGCAGGTCCACCGGCTGGCGGAGGCAGTGCCGCAGGGCCTCGCGGCCCGAACCAAACCGGTGCAACTGCGCCGGCTGCAGCTCCCGGCGGAGCGTATCCGAGATTAAATCACACAACAGCGCGTCATCTTCGACGACCACGAAGCGACAGGCCTGCGCATTCAGCGCGGCTTTCGCAGCCTGAGCCGGCCTGGACGGATCGGACACGCCGGACCGAATAAGATCCCGCACCGCGGCTGCGCAAGCGTTGAGTATATCTACTCAACCCGGCGGCAGCCGTAGAGTAATCTCACGCGTTGCACGCGGAAATCACCCGGCGCTTCGTCGCGATCGAACCAGCCGCTCCAGCCGACCAGACGACCATAATCGATGGTCGCGCCGGGGCGAATCCACCCCATGTCCAGTTCCCATCCCTTCCCCCCGCCTCCCGGCGATCTCTGTCGCGTCCTCTGCGTCGATGACGATCCGGTGATGCAGCGCTTCTTCGTGCGCGCGCTCATGCTTCCGGGCTTCGCGGTCGAGTGCGTCTGCGGTGCGCGGGAAGCGCTGGAACGATTCGACGCCGACGCGCGCGGCTTCGACGTGCTCGTGACCGATCACATCATGCCGGAGCTCGATGGCTGCGAGCTGGTGGCAGCGCTGAACGCCCGGGGTTTTGCCGGAATCATCCTGGTGGTCTCCGGTGCCTTCACGCCGCGCGTCCTCGCGCGCTATCAGGAGCTCGGCGTCGAGTGCTTCCTCGAGAAGCCCGTGGACATCGACGCGCTCCGCACCGCCGTGACGGCCGCGGCCAGCATCGGTTCCCAATCCTGACGGCGCGCCCGGCTCTCACCACCCAGCTTTCAACACTCAACTTACTCCGCCCCTTTCCCATGAATACGTCCCGCTTCAACCTCGTCCGCCGCCTGTCCGCCGGCGCTCTCCTCGCCGCCTTCGTCGCGTGTTGTTCGCCCCTTCTCCACAGCCAGACATTCACGATCGTAAAGCCGTTCGCTGCGGCGCTTAGTGAAGGCTACTACCCCTATTCCGGTCCGATTATCGCGAGCGACGGCCGTCTGTATGGTTCTCTTAACGTCTCCAGCGTCTACGGCACCGGCCAGATCTATGGGATAAACCGGGATGGCACGGGTTACACCGTCCTGCGCGAGCTGATGGACTACTCCGGCCAGAACCCGATCGCCGGCGTCCTGGAGGCGAGCGACGGCAAGCTTTACGGGGCCGCTGTTTCCGGCGGCTACACCAGCCGGGGCACGCTCTTTCGGCTCAACAAGGATGGATCGGGATTCGCGGTCATCCAAGGTGCCGGGCCCACTTCAGGGCTTGGTTTCGATGGGAATTACCCGTTCGCGACACCCATCGAGGGCAGCGACGGGCGGCTTTATGGCACGACTTCGCAGGGAGGCTCAGGCGGATTCGGCGCCGTGTATCGAATGAACAAGGACGGCACGGGCTACACCGTGCTCCGGAGCATCAGTAACAACAATTTCAACGCCGGATGGATCTACGCGCCTCCCATGCAGGGTTCCGACGGCCGGCTCTACGGCACAACGTCCAGGAGCGGCACGTCCGGCAATGGCACGGCATGGGCGCTGAACACCGACGGCTCGGGTTTCGTCACCCTGCACGACTTCAACGGAAGCGATGGCTCCGAGGTGAATTCGCCGCTTTTCCAGGCGTCGAACGGCGCCCTTTACGGCATGGCCAAGAAGGGTGGCACCTACAACCAGGGCGTGATCTTCCGGATGAACTCCAATGGCAGCGGCTTTTCCGTCCTCCGACATTTCATGGGACCAGATGGCGCCGCACCGCTCTACTGTGGATTCATGCAGGCAGCCGACGGTCAGCTTTATGGCATGACCACGGAAGGAGGGACCACGGGTGACGGGGTGATCTTCAGGATGGCGCTGGATGGGTCCAATTTCGTCCTGGTCCACGAATTCAGGACCGCCACCACCGGCGCGGCGCCGTCGTCGACCTTGGTCCAGGATGCGAGCACGGGATTGCTGTATGGCACTGCCCGCCTCGGCGGTTCGCTCAGCGGCGGCGTCCTGTTCTTCGTGGCGCCGGAAACTGCCAGCGCACCGACCACCGCATCACAGGCCTTTATTTACACGGGCGGAGCGCAGACCTTCACCGTGCCGGCGGGAGTGACCAGCCTGACCGTAACCGCCTCGGGCGCCCAAGGCCGCGACGATGCGCAGATGGGAGGCCGGGGCGGGCTCGTCACTGCGACCATCGCCGTCACCCCGGGCGAAGTTCTGACGATCAACGTCGGAGGATCCGGAGCCACCGGTGGGTTCAATGGCGGCGGGGCCGGCAACTCACCCGGCGGCGGCGCCTCGGACGTGCGCCGGGGAGGCACCGCGCTGCAACATCGGGTGATCGTCGCTGCTGGCGGCGGCGGCGCCCGCTCCGATGTGGGCCCGGGTGGGGGCGGCGGCGGGTTGAACGGACTGCCAGGTCATGGTGTGGGCGCCGGTGGTGGCGCAACGCAGACCAGCGGCGGGGCCGCAGGTCCCGGCGGTTACTCGAATCCGGGCACGCTCGGTCAGGGCGGCTATGGATACCAGGCGGGCGGCGGCGGCGGCTACTATGGTGGCGGCGGCGGGGGTTATTACAGTTTTTCGTATTGGCCCGCCGGCGGCGGCTCCTCCTATGCCATCCCCAGCGCCACCAGCGTTACGCACGCGCCGGCTGTCCGCAGCGGCCATGGGCAGGTCGTCCTCACGTGGCCGCTGGCCGCCACCCCTGCGGACACCACCGCTCCCGTGCTCACGCTGCCTGCGAACATCATCGCGGAAGCCACGAAAGCGCAGGGCGCGGTCGTGACATTCACCGCCAGCGCGAACGATGGTGTCGACGGCCCTGTCGCCGTCACCCTCACCCCGGCCTCCGGCAGCACCTTCCCGCTCGGCACCACCACGGTCACCGCCAGCGCAACCGACGCCGCGGGCAACACGGCGACCGGTTCGTTCACCGTCACGGTGCGCGACACGACTCAGCCCGGGCTCATCGTGCCCGCCAACATCACCGCCGAGGCGACCAGCGCGAGTGGCGCAGCCGTCACGTTCGCGGCAACCGCACTCGATGCGGTCAGCACGCCGACCGTGACCAGCGCGCCGGCGTCGGGCAGCACCTTCGCAATCGGCACGACCACGGTCAACGTCACCGCGACCGATGGGGCGGGCAATGTCACGACGGGTTGGTTCCTGGTCACGGTGCGCGATACGACGGCGCCGGTCGTGACCGTCCCCGCAAACCAGATACTCGAGGCCACGAGCGCCACCGGTGCGGTGGCAACGTTTGCGGCAACCGCCACCGATGCCGTTGGCGTCGCCTCTCTCAGCTACAGTAGCGCGTCCGGCAGCACGTTCCCGCTCGGCATCACCACGGTGACGGTCACGGGCAGGGACGCCGCCGGCAACATGGGCACTGGCACGTTCACCGTGACCGTGCGCGACACGAGCGCGCCAGTCGTCGCGGCGCCCGCAAACATCGTCGCCGAAGCCACGAGCGCCGCGGGCGCCGCGGTGAGCTACGGCGCGTCGGCGAGCGATGCGGTGAGCGGCAATGTCGCGGTCAGCGGCACGCCGGCCTCGGGCAGCCTGTTCGCGATCGGCACCACGACGGTCGCGCTTTCCGCCACCGATGGCGCGGGCAACACGGGCGCCGCGTCGTTCACGGTCACCGTGCGCGACACCACCGCGCCGGTAATTACCGCTCCAGCAAACATCACGGCCGAGGCCACGAGCGCCGCGGGTGCACCGGTCACGTTCACGGCGGCCACCGCCACAGACGCCGTCACAGCCTCACCCACGATCACCTACAGCGCGGCCTCGGGCAGCACGTTCGCACTGGGCTCGACGCCGGTCACTGTGACCGCGCGTGATGCCGCCGGCAATACGTCGACCGCGACCTTCACGATCACCGTCCGCGATACCACCGCTCCGGTCGTCACGGCGCCGGCGAACATCACGGCGGAGGCGACGAGCGCGGCCGGCGCCGCGATCACGTTTGGCGCCGGCTCCGCGACGGACACCGTCACGGCCGCGCCCGCGATCAGTTACAGCACGGCTTCGGGCAGCACGTTCGCGATTGGCACGACCACCGTCACCGTGACGGGCACCGACAGCGCGGGCAACGCGGGCACGGCAACGTTTACGGTCACAGTCAAAGACACCACCGCACCGACGCTCAACCTTCCCGCGCCGATCACGGCGGAGGCCACGGGCACCGGCGGCGCGGCGATCACGTTCCATGCGACCGGCGCCGACGCGGTCAGCGCCGTCACGGTCACGAGCACGCCGGCCTCCGGCAGTGTGTTCCCGCTGGGCACGACGACGGTCAACGTCACCGCCACGGACGCCGCGGGCAATAGCACGAGCGGATCGTTCACCGTCACCGTGCGCGACACCACCGCGCCGACGATCAACGTCCCGGCGAACATCGTCGTCGAAGCTGCGAGCGCGAGTGGCGCGACCGTGACCTTCTCCGCGAGTGCGAACGACCTCGTCGCGGGCGCGGTCGCCGTGACAGCGTCGCCGGCTCCGGGCACGTTCCCGGTCGGCACGACCACGGTCACGCTCACGGCCGCCGACGGTGCCGGCAACACGGCCACGAAGACCTTCACCGTCACGGTGCGCGACACCACTGGTCCCATCATCACGGCACCGGCGAGCAGCATCGTCGAAGCGACCGGCGCGACGGGCGCCATCGTCACGTTCAACGCCAGCGCGAGCGATCTCGTGAGCGGCAGCGCGGCGGTGACCGCGAGTCCGGCCAGCGGCAGCGTGTTCGGGCTTGGCACGAACGTGGTCACGCTCAGCGCCACCGACGGCGCGGGCAACACGAGCACCAAGGTGTTTACCATTACCGTCCGCGACACCACTCCGCCCGCCATTGTCGCACCCGCGAACATCGTGGCGGAGGCGACGAGCGGCCTGGGCGCATCCGTGATGTTCAACGCGACCGCAACTGACGCGGTCAGCGGCGCCGTCGCGGTCGTCGCCAGCGTGGGCTCGGGAAGCACCTTCGCCCTCGGCACGACAACCGTGACACTCACTGCCACCGACGGCGCGGGCAACACGGGCAGCGCGTCGTTCACCGTCACGGTGCGTGACACCACCGCCCCGTCAATCACGGCGCCGGCAAACATTACGGTCGACTCCAGCAGCGCCGCGGGCGCGGTTGTCAGCTACGCCGCAAGCGCAAACGATCTCGTCAGCGGGAGCGTGGCGATCGGCACGACCAAGGCCTCGGGCAGTGCATTCCCGATTGGCGTCACAACCGTCACCCTTACGGCCACCGACGCCGCGGGCAACACGGGCACAACGGCTTTCACCGTAACGGTGAACGGCCCCGGGCAGCAGGTTCAGAACCTGACGAATCTGGTGAGCGCCACCAGCGTGTTGAGCGCCAGCGACCAGGCCGCGCTCGGATCGAAACTCAACAGCGCCGCCAATTCGCTCGCCACGGGCAACGTGAATTCCGCCAAGGGCCAGCTCGGCTCCTTCACGAATCAAGTCGAAGCGTTCGTGAAATCCGGCCGCCTGACCACCGCGCAGGCGCAGCCGCTCGTCGACGCCGTGAAGCGGATCCTGGCGCAAATCTGAGGAAGGCGGGGGGATGGGCGTCGGAGGCCGGAGATCGGAAGTCAGCCAAGACACGACTTCCCCTTCGGCCCGATCTCCAATTTCTGACCTCCGACCTCCGCTCTCGCTCGGCTAGTCACCTGTGAGCGCAAGAAATCCATCGACAGCGTTGGGAGGCGGGTCGATGCAGTCCGCCCCATGGCCCTGTCTCGCTCCTTCCCTCGCCTCGCATCGCGGTGTTTCCTGCTGGCGAGTGCCGCCCTTGGTTTCTCCGGCTGGCCGCGGGCCGCTGCGGCGGCCGCTGCCGAAACGCCGGCCGAGCCCGCCGTCGCGTTGTCCCCGTTCGAAGTGCAGGCCGAGCGCGACAACGGCTACGCGGCGAGCGGCACGCTCATGGGCACGCGCCTGCGCACCGATCTGCAGGACCTCGCGGCCTCGATCACCGTGGCCACGAAGGATTTCATGACCGACCTGAACGCAAACGACCTCGAGGGCCTGCTCGTTTACACCACTGGCACCGAGGTCAACGGCATCGGCGGGAATTTCTCGAACGCGATCGACAGCGGCGGGCGCTTCGTCGACGCGGACAGCGGCAACCACGGCTCCACGTCCGCCACGCGCGTCCGCGGGCTCGGTTCGGCCGATCTCACGCGCGACTTTTTCCTCAGCAGCCTGCCGGTCGATGGCTACATCCTCGAGCGCGCGGAAATCAGCCGCGGGCCCAACGCCATGCTTTACGGCCTCGGCGCGCCCGCGGGCATCATCAACAGCGGCATCATCAAGGCCAACCTGCAGCGCACCAAGACGACGCTGAACCAGCAGTTCGGCTCCTACGGCACGAGCCGGTCCACGCTCGATCACAATCAGACGCTGATCAAGGACGTGCTGGCGGTGCGAGTGGCCGGGTTGTATAACGACAAGCGTTACCGGATTGAGGATACGTATCGGCGCGACCGGCGGGCGTTCGCCACCTTCACGCTCCGGCCGTTCAAGAATCTGAACACGACGATCCGTGCCAATGCGGAAACCGGCCGCGCCGATTTCAACAGCCCGAAGAACGCGCCGCCGCTCGACAATTTCTCCTACTGGTGGCGCCTCGGAAAGCCCACGTGGGATCCCACGACCGGCGTCGTCACGCTGCTCGGCACGAAAGATCCGACGGCGCCCGCCTTCACTGCGACGACCCTGCAAATTGGGGACGTCGCGTGGCGCGCCGCCGTGGTCTATTCCGATCCGAACAGCGGCACCGCGGGACTCGCCATCCCCGGCGATCCGATGGTGATCAAGACACGCGGCGATCGCGCGCGGCTGACCAACGGCACCTCACTGCCGCTCGTGGAAAGCGGCATGGCCTCGCTCTCGACGGGTATCAACTGGAACCGCGCGCTGCGCCCCACCACCGATGTCGCGAAGAACCTCTATCGTTGGCTGCCGATCACCGATCCGGGGATCTTCGACTATTTCCATTACCAGCTCGATGGCCCGAACAGCCACAGCTTCACGAGCTTCGAGGCCTACAACGCCGCGATCGAGCAGCGCTTCTTCAAGGACAAGCTCGGGTTCGAGGCGGCGTTCGATTACCAGAGCTCCACGCATTCGGATTTTCGCGGGCTGAATCAGCAGCACTACAACATCTTTCTCGATATCAACACCAAGCTCCTGAACGGCGCGCCGAATCCGAATTTCGGGCGCCCGATGATTGCGGGCCATGGCTCGAGCTCGCTCTCCGACACGCGTCGCGCGACGAGCCGTTACACCGGCTACTACGATCTCGATCTGCGCGAGACGCGCGTGCCCTGGCTGGGCCGCATCCTCGGGCGCCACATGTTCACCGCGTCGCACACCGACATGGAGGTCGCGTCGTTTTCGCGCAGCGGCATCCCCGTCGTGATCGGCACCGACTACGAGCTCTACGAATACGGCGCCATCGCGAGCAAGAATGGCGCGAACCGCCGCGTCGGCCGCTTCTCGTATCTCGGGCCGAGCGTCGCCAACGCCACGGGCCCGCAGAATCTCGGCCTCCAGCCCATCCGGGCGGTGCAGACGATCCAGGGCGGCGTGCCTCTGCGTTTCCTGGCGTCACAGCCGCCGGCGACCAACGCGACCACGCTCGCGCCGTGGAGCGTGCAGAATTTCAGCCTGCTCGCCAACACGCTCGACAACGTCGATGCCACGGCGACGAGCGCGAACCGCAATCGCCAGGAATACAAGTCGTCCGTCCTCGTCGCCACCGATCGCTGGTTCAACAACAAGGTGATCACGACCTTTAGCTGGCGGCGCGATGAATGGAGAAATTTCCAATCGGCCGCGGCGGAGCTCGATCCGAACACAGGCACGGCGATTTCGAACGAGGACGCGCTGCCTTCGCAGTTCACGCTCGGGGGCGCGCGGGAAAATCACGCGAACTACGGCGTGACCCTGCACGCCCCGGAATTCGTCCGCCGGCGGCTGCCGTTCGGTGCGGACTTCAGCCTTTATCTGAATCGCTCCGACAACTTCCGCCCGCAGCGGCAGCGTTACGACATCTACGACCGGCCCATCGAATCCGAATCCGGCTCGACCAAGGAATATGGCGTGCGGCTCGCGCTCTTCGACCGGAAATTCGAGATCCGCGCGACGCACTACGTGACCGGGGCGAACGCGGCGACCGACGCGATCGTCAACCCCACGCCCAGCGATCTTGCTGCGCGCGTGGAGGGCATGATCGAGCAGTCCTCCGAGCCGCAGGGGCTTTATCAAACCCGCGCGAGCGCGGCGAATCCCGATGCCGCACAACGCACGACCTACCAGCAAGGGCTCGCGGCTTTCAACACGTGGCTTCAGACGCCCGGCGCGCAGCAGTTCATGAAAACCTTCCAGTTCCAGACGACGACCGCGCCAAATGGCGTGAAGACCGTGACGCGCGCGACCCGCGGCGGCGAAGTCGTCTCGACCGTCGACACCGTATCGAAGGGCTGGGAACTCGAGGCGGTGCTCAATCCGACGCGAAGCTGGCGCATCGCATTCAACGCCGCGCAGCAATCCGCCATGCGCGACAACTCCTCGCGGGCGCTGCGCCAGCTCATCACCGAATTGTTCGAACCACTCTGGGCCGGGCCGTTCGGCAACATGCACTCCACGACCAACACGAACATCACCGTGCGCAACGAGCTCGCCCAGCCGATCTACCAGCCGCTGAATCGCGCGCAGGCGCTCGACGGCACGAAGGCGCAGGAGATCCGCGAATGGCGCTGGAGCGGAGTGACCAGCTACACCGTGCGCGAAGGACGACTGAAAGGCTGGGGCGTCGGCGGCTCCGTGCGCTGGGAAGACAAAAGCGTGATCGGCTATGCCTACAAGGACGTGCCCGAAGCGGGCGGCGCGATCCTCGATTTGACACATCCCTATTTTTCGAAAGCGCAGACCACCTTCGACGGCTTCATTCGCTACACGCGGAAATTCGGCAAGCGCTTCAACTGGACCGGCGCCCTGCACGTGCGAAATATCGGCGTCGGCAACCAACTCGTGCCCACCTACGCCGATCCGGACGGGTCGATTTCGAGCTTCCGCATCCGCGAACCGCAGAGCTGGACCTTCTCGAACACGTTTGAATTCTGAAAAATCTCGCCCCTCGAAAAGGAGGGTGAGGCTGTCCTCTGGGACCCGACCGCCCCCGGTCGCATTTTCCGGATTGCGACCGAGGACGTCCGCGGTCCCAGATGCGAGCGTCGCCGCGCTGAAATCCTTCGCTTGCGCCTTTTGCACTTAGCTGGCGTTGTGCGGGAATGGTCTGGTGCCCCCTGCTTCGGCTGCGGTCTGCCGCTCTTGCCGCACTCTGTCTCGCCTGGTCGCTCGGCGCTCAGACGCCGCCGCAACCCGCCGCCTTGGGTCCCGTCGTTTCACTGGATGCCATCTCGGTGGTCGGTCGCGGCGAGACGCGCGCCACGAGCACGATTCCCCATGACGAAATCGCGCTGGTGTCCGGCGGCGCCGAGCCCGTGCTGCTGCTGAAACGGCTGCCGGGCATCACCGTCCAGACCAGTGACACGCTCGGCTTCTACGAGTGGGGCCTCACCGTACGCATGCGCGGCTTCGATCTCACGCAGATCGCGTTCGATATCGACGGTGTGCCGATGGGCCGCAACGACGTCCGCGGCAACCGCGTGAGCCGGTTCATCGACAACGAGAATCTGCTCGGCGTCACGGTGTCACAGGGTTCTGGAGACGTCAGCACGCCCGCCTACAGCGCGCTCGGTGGCGCGGTGCACTACGCGACCGCCAGTCCCGACAGCCGGCCCGGCGGGCGGCTCACGCAGACCTTCGGCAGCGACAAACTGATGCGAACATTCCTGCGCGGCGACACGGGGACGATCGCGGGCGGCGCGGCGGCGTTCGCGAGCGTGTCCACGACGCGCACCAACCACACGTGGAGTCCCGGCAACATCGAACGCGACCATGCCGAAGTGAAAATGCAGGCGCTGCTGGGCGCGGCGGCCCTCACGTTCGCCTATCGCTTCAACGACCGGTTCGACAACGACGTCTTCAGTCTCTCGCACGACGAGTTCTATGAGTTCGGTCGGGAACATCGCGTGCTGGTCGAGGGCTTCACCGGCGATCCCGACGAAGACACACTCAACTACATCCTCTGGACGAACGGCCGCCGCGACCACCTGCTGCACGCAACCGTGGACTTCGCGCGCAGCACCGACTGGCGGCTGAAATTCGTGCCATACTACCAGAAGCAGAGCGCCACCGGCACCGCGTGGGAGGCGCACGGCGGAGGACCCGCCGCCGATCCGCAACTGCCGGCGGGGCCGCGCCGATTGACCGGCCGGCACGGGATCCATGATATGGAACGCGCCGGGCTCACCGGCCGCGGCGAATGGAAACACGGCGCGCAAACCCTCGCCGGCGGTTTCTGGCTCGAGCACGAGACCTACGACCAGATTCGCGGCGGCTACGAAGTCACGCCGCAGCACACGATCGATTTCAGCCGGCGGCTCTACACGGTGAACGACTGGCATTTTCGCAGCAACGTCGCGCAACTCTATGTCGAGGACCGGCTCACGCTGCTCGACGATCGGCTCAGCGTGTCGGCGGGCGCGAAGGGCCTGAAGGTGACGCGCCGCTTCCAGGGCATTCCGAACAGCGCGGCGTTTTTCGCCGGCCAGCGTTTCCGCCGCGCGAACGTTTTCCAGGACTGGTTCCAGCCGCAGGCCGGCGCGACGTTCAACCTCACGCGCGCGCACCAGCTCTTCGTCAACTACGCGCAGAACTTTTCGATTCCGACGCTCGATTACCACGCGAACCTCAACTACGACCCGAACCTCCGCTCCGAGCGCTCCGACAATCTCGACGCCGGCGTGCGCTACAGTCGTGGCGCGTTCGATCTGTCGTTGAGCGGGTATCTCATTCATTACCGCGACCGCATCCTCGCCATCCTCGATCCGGCCAACCGCTTCGTGATTCCGGAGCCGCTGCTGCAAAACGTGGGCTCCGTGCGGACGAGTGGCGCGGAGCTTGCCCTCGCGTGGCGCCCGGCGCGCGAGTGGCACGTGGGCTCCGCACTCGCCTACACCGACTCGCGTTTCCGCGACAATTATTACGACGGCGCGACGCTGGTGCCCGTGCGCGATCGCGTCACGCCGGACACGCCGCGGCTGCAGGCGCACGCGAGCATCGACTATACCGCGCGCCTCGGCTGGTTTGCCGGCTGGGACACGCTCTACCTCGCGCAGCGTTTCGGCACGGCGTTGAACACGCAGGCGATGCCCGGCTACAGTGTGAGCAGCGCGCGATTCGGTTACGCGCACCCGAGGCCGGTGGGATTTTTCCGCGAGCTGCGCGTGCAGCTCACGATCGACAACGTCTTCGACCGTTCCTACCTCGGGCAGATTGACGGCGGCGGCGTGGAGGAGACTTACTATTATCCCGGCGCGCCACGGCGGTGGACCGCAATTCTCTCGCTCGGGTTTTGAGCTTCGCGACGCAGGCCGAAATTGCGTCCTTGGGCGACGCGCGCCTCGCCCAGGCGCGGCTCATCCCGGCCGCGCGAGCGTGGTGGCGTGAAACGGCTCCAGCGTGTCGATGGCCTCGGGCGGCTGCGTCTTCACATCCCACTTGAAGAACCGGAGCTGGATGCGATCTGGATGGAAATCCACGATCGTGAAACCGTGCTGCTCAATCGGCTTGATTTCCTCGCGCAGGTCGAGATGCCCGGGGACGGTCGGCCCGACGCCACGAAACGCCGACGGCCAGCCCGCCGGCCCCGTGCTGACCGGCCCGTTGAGCACGGTCGTGATCGGATGCGCGCGCAAATCGAGCCGCCCCGCGCGTTCCATCCGGCCGATGCCGATCGCATGGAGGTCACCGCTCATGATGAGCGGAATCCGCTGCCGCATGCCGGACAGCGATTCCATGATGCGATCGTGCTGCCGCAGCCAGCCGGCCTGCCAGTAGGGCTTGGGGATCGTGGTCGTCAGTTTCTTGTCGGGGCCGAGGATGTCGGGATACCATTCACCCCATTTGCCGGCGCTCCAGCCCGGCGGGTTGGAGGGCACGTGCACCAGGTGCGTGACCTCCTTCGCCGCGGCGCGCGCGTGGAGCCATTTCTCCACTTCGGTGTCGACATAAACCGCGCTGGGTCCGGCGAGCGTCTGGGTGCGGCGCACGTCGTAGAGGTTGAGTTCCGCCAGCCGGCCATAACGGAGCGTGCCGAAACTCTCCGAACGCGCGTCCGCTCCGCCATGCGACCACGGCAAGCCGCGCGGCCGCTGCACATCCGGGAGGAACTCCGGATAAAACAAACGCTGGGTCGCGCGCGCCAGCGCGATCATGAACGGCGAAGGCGGAAACGTCACGATCTCGTCGGTCGCCTCGTCGTTGTCGAAGTGATCGTGGTCATCCTGCAGGAAAAACACCGGCGTGGAACGAAAGTCCGTGCCGTAGACCGGCACAATCTGCGGACCGGCGGCGCGCAACAACACCGTCTCGTTCGTCTCGCCAAAGATCAGCGCCGAGCGATCAAACTTGCCGGCGAGTTTCTCCCCGTCGACCGAGGCTCCCAGCGTGACGCTGCCGCGCGGCGCGAGCAGATCCCAATAAACGTGATCGCCTTTCCAGCACAGTGGGATCCGAAGCTTGGAATTCACGTGACTTGAAGTCGCGG
>JADMIO010007427.1_pt1 | contig 14123 bp, 6 predicted proteins | sample 8958161 | NCBI WGS metagenome assembly JADMIO01 (sample SAMN16585339, study PRJNA669376) | soil metagenome | isolation source: Crop rotation soil | place: USA: Cullars Rotation, Alabama | collected 2011 | reverse complement strand
TTCGCCTTCACGCTTGGGGTTGAAGTCGAGGCGCGTGACGACTTCGGCGTCGAGGTGCTGCTGCCTTCGCGCGACGAAGACGGGCGGGAAGTCCGTGTCGTCGAGCGTGACGGTCGAGCCTTTCAGTCTCAACCAGCCGGGTCGCTCCGTCAGGGAGAGGCGCGCGGGCTCAAGGTTGCGCACGAAGCTCCAAGCGGGCGCGAGTCGCGAAGCGCCGAAGTCGTCGCGCGCGGGTTCGGCCGGCCAGGGACGGAGCGGGAGCGTCTTCACGTCCATGCGCGGCGTGACGGTGCCGTTGCCGTTGAAGACGGGCCAGCCGTCGTCGCTCCACGTGACGGGCGCGAGGTAAGTCTCGCGGCCTATGTGGTGCGCCTGCCGCGTGGCGGGGCGTATGCCGTGGAAGACAGACCACCAGGAGCCGTCCTGCGCTTGAACTAAGTCCGCGTGGCCGACGGCCTGTATGGGGCTCTGTTTGAAGTTGCGGTGCGTGAGGACCGGGTTGCGCGGGTCTGACTCGAAAGGCCCCCAGGGACTTCGCGAGCGCGCGACCGTGACCATGTGGCCGTACTCGGTGCCGCCCTCGGCGATGAGCAGGTAGTAGAAGCCTTCCCTTTTATAGAGGTGCGGGCCTTCGGGGCTGCTCCCGCCCGTGCCGTTCCAGAGCGGGCGGATGTCGGAGAGGCGCTTGCCGGTCTTCGGGTCAATCTCCGATTGACAGATGCGCATGGGGCACTCGCCGCCGCCGGTCGTCAAGTAAACCTTGCCGTCGTCGTCGAAGAAGAGCGAGGGGTCTATGCCGCCCTGATCGAGCTTGACGGGTTCAGACCAGGGCCCGGCGGGGTCTTTCGCAGTAACGTAGAAGTTCCCGCCCGCCTCGGTCTTGAGCGTCGTCACCATGTAGAAGAGCCCTTCGTGGTAACGAATCGTGGAGGCCCAGACGCCGCCGTTGCGCGTCAGCCTTACGAGCGGGAGTTGCGTCGGGCGCGTCAGGGCGTGGCCGACTGCGCGCCAGTTGACGAGGTCGCGGCTGTGGTAGACGGGGACGCCTGGGAAGTATTCGAAGGTCGAGGTGACGAGGTAGTAGTCATCGCCCGCGCGCACGACGCTCGGGTCGGAGGCCATGCCGGGGATTACGGGGTTGTCGAAGCCTTCCGTCGAGGGCTTCTGCGTCTGCTGCTGCGCCGCGGCGGGCGCGGGTCGCAGGAAGGCCAAGGCCGAGAGCGCGAGCGCCGCGAAGGCGAGCGCACGACGAGGTTTGTAACGACGTGTCATCTACCGCCTCGGAGCAGAAGAAATTAACAGGGATAGACTTGATGGGCAGGATAAGGATTTAAGATTTCAAGTCTGAAATTTCAAATCCGTATTTCTTCTATCCTGTCCACCCCGTCCATCCCTGTTCGAATGGCTTCGGATGTCGTGCGACTTAGAAGACGAGCCGCAGCCCGTACTGCATCTCGCGCCCGTTGTAGGCGACGAGCTTGCGCGTGACGCGCCCGAACGTGCCGCTCGTGAAGTCCACGGTCGGGTTGTCCCAGTTGAGACGGTTGAAGGCGTTGTATGACTCTGCGCGCGCCTCGATCCTCACGCGCTCGTTGATGCGGAACGACTTGCTCATCGTCATGTCGGTCTGCCAAGTGGTCGGGCCGACGAGGCCGGGGAACGTCCAGGGGTTGTCGCGCCTGTGGAGGTTCACGGGGTCGGTCGCCAGCGTCGAGGTCGGCAGCGCGTGGAACTTCGTGATGTCGAACCAGAGGCCGTTCGGCCCCTTTTGCGGGTTGCTCAGGCGCGGGTTGCCGTCGACTATAAGGTTCTGGTTGAAGAAGAGCGGGCGGCCCGAATAGACGCGCGTCGTCGTCGTGAACTGCCAGCCGCCGAGTACGTAGTCGACGGCCCTCGGCGCGTCCTTCAGGAGCCAACGGCCGCGGCCGACGGGGATGTCCCAGGACATCGCGCTCGTCAGGCGGTGGCGCGGCGTGTCCGTGTCGCGCCACTCGAAGCGGCGCGCGAACTGCGCGAAGTCGTCGAAGAACTCCTGCGTCTGCTCGCGCTGGTAGGCGTATGCGACGAGTATGCTGAGGCCGTTCGAGAAGGGGCGCTGCGCCTCGACGGTCATCGAGTGCAGGTGCTCCTTGCGCCCGGAAGTGTTCGTCTGGTTGATCGCGCCGTACTGCGGATATGGACGGAGCATCGCGCCGACGGTCGTCGTCGCCTGCGTGCGCAGCGCGCCGGGGAACTTGTCGGGCGTGAGGTAGTTGAAGAACGGGTTCGTTATCGACTGGTTGAAGACCGAGCGCGCTATCTCGTAGGAGAAGGACGGGTCGGCCATGTTCAAATCGACGGCGTAGGGCAGGTTGTTGCCGCGGTTGTAGAAGTAGTCGAAGTTGAGTACGAAGTTGCCCCAGACGCTCCGCTGGTACGAGAGGCTTATGCGGTCGTTCGTCTGCGGCTTGAGGTCGAACTGGTCTATGCCGTTCGTCGCGTTGAAGGCCGCGCCGATCGAGTTGCCGAGGTTCGTGTAGCGGCCGAGCGACTGGCCGATGGGGTTCGGTATCGGCGTCAGGTTCGAGGGGAACGGGTTCGAGACGACGACCTGCGGTATGGGGCCGCGCGGGCCGGAGCCGTCCGGGTCGGCGAGCACCGCGCCGTTCGTCACGGTCGCGTAGCCCGAATACTGGTTGACGAAGTCGCCGAGCGGGTCGCGGACGCGGCTCGCGGGCTCGCTGTAGCGCGCGTAGCCGAAGCGGAAGACCGAGCGGTCGTCGAGGCGGTACGCACCGCCGATGCGCGGCATCAGGTTGAGCTTGTCGCGGTGCCACGCGCTGCGGTTGTTCGCGGACGCGAATATCCAAGCGCCGTTGTATATGTGGCGCTCGTTCTTAGTGGCGAGCAGGTTCGTCACGGACGCGGGCATTGGCGGCGGCGTGGTCTGGAATTCGGGGATGGGCTGCGTCAGGTCGAGCCTCTGGGAGAGACGGTTCTGCGCGTCGACGGGGCCGGGCTCGTACTCCCAGCGCAGGCCGAGGTTGAGCGTCAGGTTCTGGTTGACGCGGTAGTCGTCCTGGAAGTAGGCGGCGTAGCCCTTCGAGACCGCCTCCTGAATCGGCACGCGCGAGGCGAAGGAGTTGTTGTCTATGTAGCCGAGCAGGAACGTCGCCCAGGGGCTGCCCGAAGTGTTCAGGTTCGGGCTCGTGTTCGCGTTCGCGGTAATCTGCTGGCGGAAGTTGAAGTTCAGAGGCTCGAAGCGCGCGCCCTTGCCCTTGTCCACGCGGAACTCGCCGCCCCACTTCAGAGAGTGGTCGCCCTGATAGCGGTTCAGTCGCACCGAGCCGCCGAAGCCCTGCGGGTGCTGCCAGAACTCTCTGCCGGGCCGGCCGACGCGCGTCGTGCCCACGTCGATAGCGGGGTAGTAGTACTGCGGGAAGGTGTAGAGCGATGCGAACTCCGTCCCGAAGAGGTTGCGAATCCCGTCCGCGCCGATGAGCGCGGTCTCGGCCGCGTACTCGTCCGTCAGTTGGTGGAAGTTCGCGCGGACGTTGAGAATCGTCCGCGAGTTGATCGTGTAGACCGAGTCCGCCGCGATGCTCAGGCCGTAGCGGTGGCTCCCGTTGACCGGGAGCAGGCGGCCCGCGTCCGGGTTCGATTCGAGGAGCTTCGCCTTGAACTGTCCGTAGCGGAAGAAGGTCTTCCAACGGTCGGAGTAGTTCCAGTCTACGCGCTCGGAGAAGTTCCAGTAGGTCGTGTTGTTGACGCGGAAGCCCTGATAGTTGTCCTGGCTGCCCGGGAGGTTCGGGAGCGGAAGCTCCGCGAGGAGCTTGAGGGCCGTCGGGTCTATGCGCGAGGTCGGGATTCGGTTCCCCGCGAACTGCGTGCGCGTGCCGCTCGAACCCGTCGAGGTGAGCGGGTCGAAGATGTTGCGAATGACGCCGTTCGACAGCGCGGACTGGCTGAAGTCGCCCTGACGTTCGAGCGCGGTCGGGAGCGTCAGCACGAAGGAGAGCGGCGAAACGTCCTTCCAGTGCTCGTAGGAGGTGAAGGTGAAGAGCCTGTTTTTGATGACGGGGCCGCCGACCGTCCCGCCGTAAATCTTCAGGTTCGTGCCGCGGAAGTTGCGCTCGTCCGCGCCCGCGACGCGGCGGGTCGTCGGGTCGTTGAAGGCGTTGAAGCGCGGGCTCCGGCCGTTGGCGATGGCCGTCCCGTGCCACTCGTTCGTGCCCGCCTTCATGTTGAGCACGATGACGCCGCCCGAACTGTAGCCGTACTCGGAGTCGACCGCGTTCTTCTGGAACGTCACCTCCTGAACGGCGTCCATCGAAGGCGTGTAGGAGGTCTTGTAGCTGGACGTGAGCGGCACGCCGTCGAGGAGAACGTCGTTGGCGCGCTGCGTCCCGCCGCCCGCGTCTATGTCGTTGGCGTAGGCGTGGTGGTACGGGCGGTTCTCGTTCGAGGTCGAGCCGGTGCCGGGCGAGACGGTCGGGTCGAGCGTCGAGACGCTGTAGGGGTTTCGGCCGCGAATGGGTAGCTGGTCGATGACCTTGTTCTCAATCGTGAGCGCGGAGCCGCTCGTCGTGAACTCGACCTGGACGGGCGGGGCCTCGACCGTGACCACGTCCGCGACGCCGCCGACCTCGGCCGTGATGTCGGCCGTCACGTCGCCGCGCTGGCGCACGACCACGTTCTTCTGCTCGACCTTCTTGAAGCCCGCAGCCTCGACCGTCACCGTGTAGGTGCCGGGGTCTACGAAGTCGAACTGGTAGCGGCCGTCGCCGTCGGTCTGCCGCGCGACCTCGACGCCCGTCTCGTCATTACGCAGGACGACGCGCGCGCCCGGCACCGCCGCCGTGTTCACGTCCGCGACCGTGCCCGAAACCTTGCCGCGGTAGTCCTGCGCCGCGGCCGAGGACGCCGTGCAGACGACGAGCGCGGCGAAGGCGGCGACGCCCGTCAGGAATCTCACACTCCAATTCGCTCTCCGAAAACTCATGTCCACCTCCAGTGGTTACAAAGAAAGTCTCAAGGCCGCGGCCGGTCCGAGCCGTCAGAAATGTTTCGGCGGCGGGCGGCCCCCCTTTCGGGCCGCCCGGCCCTTCACGCCACCTTCGGCGCTGCGAAGGCCGGCGCGGTGACGAGCGCGACCGCGCCCTGGAGCCGGGGGTGCTCCCCCGCCGGGACGAGCACAAGCTCGGTCTCGGCGGCCGGCGCTACTAGCACGCGCTCCGCGATGGCGGTGCGGACTGTCCTCTCCAACAAGTCCCACGCGCCCGTGATTTCGCCGCTCAGGTAGACCCGCGCGGGGTCTATCGCGTTGATGAGTGAGGCGAGGCCGAGGCCGAGGTACTGCGCCGTCGACTGCAAGGCCGCGAGAGCCTTCCCGTCGCCCACGCGCGCCCGCGCGATTAAGTCCGCAACGTCGAAGGTCGTCGCCTCGGCGCTCACCGGCCTCTGCTCCGCGAGGTTGCGTCCGTAGTAGCGCGACAGAGTAGCGATGTTCGAGACGTAAGCCTCCCAGCAGCCGTTCGCGCCGCACGAGCAGCGCGGCCCGTCTATGTTCAGGGGCACGTGGCCGAACTCGCCCGCGATGTTGTGCCGTCCGTGCAGGAGTTCGCCGTTGACGACGACGCCTACGCCTACGCCGTCCGAGATGCTGACGAAGACGACGTCGCCGAACGTCACGGCCTCGCCGCGCGTCGCCCAGACCTGCGCGAGCGCGCACGCGCGCCCAGAGTTCTCTATGTGGACGGGGAAGCCGGTGGCGGCCGCGAGCGGCTCGCGCAGATTCACGTCGCGCCACCCGAGCGTCGGCGCGTTCAAGACTCTCCCGCTGACGCGGTCGACCATGCCGGGGACGACGACGCCGACTCCGGCGCACGCCTCAATCTCCTTGTGTTCGCCGATGATTGACTTGATGCGCGCGCTAAGCTCCGCCACTTGCCGTTCGGGGTTGCGCTCCGTGGGGAAGCTCTCGATGTCTACCAACTGCTTGCCGAGGAGGTCTGTGACGGTGATGAAAGTGCGCGTGTAGCGTATGTCCACGCCTACGACGCACTGCTCGCGCGCGTTGATGTAGAGGAAGGTCGGCTTGCGCCCGCGGTGGCTCTCGCCCGTCCCGCCCTCCACGATTAGCCCCTCGGCGAGAAGGTCGCCGACGAGCTTCGTGATGGAGGCGCGGTGCATGTTCATCAGGCGCGCGAGGTCTGCGCGCGAGACGGGCTGGTGCGTGCGCACGAAGTCGAGCGCGATGCGCGTGTTTATCTCGCGCGCGGTCCCGCGGCGCGCGATGCGGAAGTTCTTCTGGTTTATCTTTCGCACAGGCTTGTTTGTTGCCGAATGCAACAAAAGGGCCGACGTAAAGGGTTGGAGTTCGGGCCGAAGGCTGGGAGCCCGGCCCGCGACACGCGGCGCGCCCTGCTTGTTCCGGAAGGTTCAGGAATCCGGCTTTTACCGGGGTTCCTGACGAGAACTATAAACTTTTTGCGATTACCGGGGATGCCCTTCGGACTCTATTTCGTTGACGAATAAAATCCGAATTTGTTAGGATGCGCAACATATTAAGTTGGTCTGACCATTTTGTCAACAAAAAATTTCCGAGGCTCCTAATCTTCCATCCGGCCCCAACCGAAAGGCGCCCGAATGAACAGACCCCGAAGGACGCAAAGCCCGCCGAAGACCCTCTTTTTCCTAATTTTTCTGCTGTTTCCGCTCGCCGCCCACGCCTCCGCGCAGCCGAGAAAGGCTCTGACGCTGAACGTACGTGATTTCGGCGCGGTCGGAGACGGTAAGACCAAAGAGACCGCAGCCCTGCAACGAGCGCTCGACCGCTGCCGCGCGCTCGGCGGCTGCGAAGTGCTCGTCCCCGCGGGCGAATACCTGACGGGCGCGCTCGCTTTGCGCTCGAACACGACGCTTCGGATGGAGCGCGGCGCGACCCTTCTCGGCTCGCCCGACATAGACGATTACCCGGTCACATACGTGCGTTGGGAGGGCAAGTGGATAGAGGGGCACGTCGGCCTCGTCTACGCCCTGGACGCGGAGCACATAGCGGTCGTCGGGCCGGGCCGCATCGTCGGGAACCCTTCGCTCGGCGGACGCCCCACGCCGCAGAGTCCTTACAGACGCCCCGCGCTCGTCGAACCCATCGGCTGCAAAGACGTGAGGCTCGAAGGCTTCTCGACCGAGTACCAGCGCATGTGGTCGATTCACCCGACGAGTTCAGAAAATGTTGTCATAAGGAATCTGACCATACGCAGCACGGGCGGGAACGGCGACGGCATAGACGTGGACTCGTGCAGACACGTGTTGATAGAGGGCTGCGACATCTCGACGGGCGACGACTGCATCTCGGTCAAGTCGGGGCGCGGCATGGAGGGCTACACGCTGCTCGACACGTCCGAAGACATTCTCATACGCGACTGCACGCTCGCCGACTCAATCTTCGCCTGCATAGGCATCGGCAGCGAGACTTCGGGCGGCATCCGAAACGTGCGCATAGAGCACTGCCGCTTCACGCACGCGCAGACCTTCGCCGTCTACATCAAGAGCCGACCGGGCCGCGGCGCGTTCATAGAAGACATCACGGCGACTGACCTCGAAGTGTCGGGCATGGTCGGGGGCTTCCTGCGCTTCAACTTCCTCAACAGCGGCCTGCAAGACCAGGATCCCGTGGCCGGGCTCGAAGGCATCCCGACGGTTAGGAACTTCCACTTCTCGGACGTGCGCGTCAGCGGCGTGCCCGTGCTCGTCGACGGCCTGAGCGTGCATCCGTACAAGCCGCTCGAAGGCTTCTCGCTAGTGAACGTCACGGGGACGGCCGCGAAAGGAATCACGCTCGCCAACGTGCGCAACGCAAGGCTGCGCGACATCAAAGTCACGGGCTACGCGGGCCCGCTCCTGAGCGTCCACAACGTCAAGGGCAGCGGCCTCAAGGGCGCGGCTGCCGCCGAGCCGCCGAAGCTGCCCGAACCCGTCAACGCGCCCCCGAAGGCTTATCGGCTTCACTGAACGTGCGGCGAGAAGTCACGCATACGTGACGGTCTCGACATTGTCTCGCGGACGTAACTGTGTTACTACCTGCCTTGAACCCTCGCGCGAAATCGTTAGAGGAAAGGGGCGGGTGATGAGTTACGGCACTTCCCTGAATGCGCTGCGCGCCGCGGCGGCGCTCGCCTTCCTCGCGTCCTTCTGCGCCCTGAGCGCGCACGCGCAGTCTTCGTCCACGCGCACCATCGAGCGGCTCCTACGCGAGCGCCAGAGGACTGTCTACCTGCGCGAAGTCGAGGAGAAGATGCGCAGGCCCGCAGAGCGGCCCGCAGAGGAGGAGATGCGCCTCGCGCTCTCGCAGATAACCGAAGACTACGAGCACATCCAGACCGTCAACAACGACCTTGCGCGCGCCGTCTCAGACCCGGACGCGCTTGACCTCAAGCTCGCGGCCGAATCCACGTCCGAAATAAGGAAGCGCGCTGAGCGGCTCCTGAACAACCTCGCGCTGCCGGAGCTGGGCGCGGACGTCGAGCGCGTGCGCATGCCCGATGAGGGCGAAGGGCAGTTGCGCCCTTCCCTCGGCATGCTGCGCCGTCTCGTCGAGCGCTTCGTGCGCAGCCCGCTCTTCCGCGAGGTCAACGTCATAGACGCGCAGGTCGCCGCCCGCGCCCGCCGCGACCTCGAAGGCATCATAGAGTTGAGCGGAAGATTAAAGAGGGACTGCGAGAGGTACGGCAAGGCCCCGCAGTAAACGCGAAGCAAAGGTTTTCGGAGGCTGCTTGAGAAGTCGCCGTTCCGCATTTGCAAGGTTGCCGCTCCGTAGGAGCGGGATGTTTATAGATACCCGGAATTACTTATGCTGACAACTTCACAGCAGTCGCGCCCTCTAACCTTTGAGACTCACGGCCCGTCCCGTGCGCGAAGAGTCGTAGACGGCGCGGGCGAGCGCGACGCTGCGGCGGCCCTCGCGCCCGTCGCAGAGGGGCGTCCCTCCCGTCTCGACTGCCTTTAGGAAGTCCGCGAGCATCTCCCTGTGGCCCGTAACGTCCGAGACGACGGGCGAGGACGCGGCCGCGCTCACGCCGGACTCCCGCGCATGAACGGCGAAGTCCTCGCGCGGCGTTCGCAAATCCGCGGCGACGAGGCTGCTGCCTTCGAGCACGACCGTCCCTTCAGTCCCCGTCAACTCGATTCGCCGCGGGTAGCCCGGATAGGCCGAGGTCGCCGCTTCCAAAGTCCCTACAGCGCCGCCCTCAAACTCCAGGGTCGCGACGACCGTGTCCTCCACCTCTATCTCGTGCAGCGCCGTCAGGGCCCTCGCGTAGACGGTCTTCACGTCGCCGAGCAACCAGAGCAGGAGGTCGAGCGTATGCACGCCCTGATTCATCAGCGCGCCGCCGCCGTCGAGCGCCCAAGTCCCGCGCCAGCGCGAGCCTTCGTAATACTCCGGCGGCCTGTACCAGCGCACGCGCGCGGAGACTAAGAGCGGCCTTCCCAACCCGCCCGAATCCATAAACTCTTTCAGCCTCCGCACGTCCGCCGCGGCCCTGTCCTGGAAGAAGACTCCGAGTTTGACGCCCGCCCTCCTGCACTCTTCAATCAACTCGTCCGCGCGCTCCGTCGTCACGTCCAGAGGCTTCTCGACGAGCACGTGCAGGCCGCGCCGCGCCGCCTTGACGCCCTGCTCCGCGTGCAGTCCCGAAGGGCTTCCTATCAGCAAGACCTCCATCGGCCTGTGCGAGAGAAACGAGCCCAGGTCTTCATAGACCGCGCCGCCGTAACTCCGCGCGAGGAGTTCGGCCTTCTCCCGGTTCTGCCCGAAGACGGCCGCGACCTCTACGCCCTCCAACTCGCAGGCCGCGCGCGCGTGCGTCTCGCTTATGTTGCCCGCGCCGAGAATCCCCACGTGAGTCAAAGCCGCCTCCTTAAAACTCTCTCGCGAAAGCCTCGCCGCAGTCTAACAAATCCGCGCGGACGGTCGGCCGCGCGAAGAAACCTATTTACACGTCCGCGGACGATGGTAGAATGCGCGCTCGACTCACCCGTCGGCCGTGCCGGCCTCTCGAATGAAAACGTCCTCTGTCCCGAAGGATGAAGTATGAAGAAGGAAATCTGCGCCCTCGTTCTCTTAGCACTCGCTCTCACCGCCCTGCCCGCGACGCCGCACGCGCGCGCGGCAGGCGTCGAAGGCAAAGACCCGCTCGCGGCCGTGCTCAAGCGCGAGGGCTACACGGTCTCGCTCGACCTCCGCGTGCGGAAGCAGAAGCGCGACGGCCTCCAACGCTTCTTCGAAATCTTCAACGGCGAGACGCCGCCCAACGCGTACGCGACCGGCTTCGTCGTCGGCGAAGGGCTCGTCGTGACTTCGTACCACACGGTCTCAGGCGGGCTCGACGCCACGCACCGCAAGCGGCTCGGCTTCACGCCCGACGACGTCCTGAAGGTCGAGGCATACGTTAACGGCTGCGAGGCCGAAGTGGTCAGTGTCGACCGCGACGCAGACCTCGCGCTGCTTCGCGTCTGCCGGACGAAGCGGCTCGCCTCCGCGCTTGAGTTCGAGGACGCGCCCGGACGCGACGACGAGCTGCTCGTCATCGCGCGCCCGAACGGCATCAAGGCCGTCAAGCGCGGGCTCTTCACGGGGACTTACAACTACCGCGGGCGCGAATACTGGGCCGCGAAGATCGAGGGGCGCGACGGCTTCTCCGGCAGCCCCGTCTACAACGGGCGCGGCGAAATCGTCGGCGTCTTCAGCGGCTACGACTCGACGCAGAAGCTCGCGCTGATAAGCCCCGGCTCCGGCGTGCAGCGCCTTCTCGAAGAGTACATGTCCGGCCGACAGCACTGACCTTCCGCTACTGTGGGTGGTACTGACTCGCCTTCTCCCGCGTAGGGTCTTCGTGTTCGTCGCGTGAGGGCTCGCGGGTCTCGCCGAGGAGGACGCGGACTGTGTGGTGCCCGCCGTCGTCCTTTAAATCTACCCAGTCGCCTTCTATTAACCCGCCGTCGAGTTCCACGCGCGCGACGCCGCGGCTCAGGCCGAAGGGGTTCTCGACCGCGACGCGGTAGCGCGTCGAGCCGTGACGGAACTCCAACTCGAACTCGCGCCACCAGCGCGGCACGCAAGGGTCTACGCGCAGGCGCGCGCCGCGCAGTTGGAAGCCGAGTATGAATTCGAGCGCCGCGCGATACATCCAGCCCGAAGAGCCCGTGTACCAGGTCCAGCCGCCGCGCCCCGTGTGCGGCCATATCGCGTAGACGTCCGCCGCGGCGACGTAAGGCTCAACCTTGTACTTGTGAACGCCCGCGCGCGTCGAGGCGTGGTTGACCGGATTCAAAAGCGCGAAGAGTTCGCCCGCGCGGTCGCCGTCGCCGAGGAGCGCGAAGGCTATGACTGTCCAGAGCGCCGCGTGCGTGTACTGCCCCCCGTTCTCGCGCACGCCCGGCACGTAGCCCTTTATGTAGCCGGGGTCGAGCGCCGAGTGGTCGAAGGGAGGCGTGAAGAGCATGACCAACCCCTCGCCGCGCCGTATCAGGTATTCGTCAACCGCCGCCATCGCCCGGTTCGCGCGCGCAGGGTCTGCCGCGCCGGAGATGACTCCCCAACTTTGCGCGATGGAGTCGATGCGGCACTCCTCGTTGCGGACGGAGCCGAGAGGCGTCCCGTCGTCGAAGAAGGCGCGCAGGTACCAGTCGCCGTCCCACGCGCTCTCTTCGAGCGCGCGCTTCAAGTTCGCCGCGTGTTCTCTATAACGCGCGGCGCGTTCCGAGTCTTCGCGCGCGTCCGCGAGCGAGGCGAAGCGCGTGAGCGTGTCGAAGAGGAACCAGCCGACCCACACGCTCTCGCCGCGCCCCTGGTTGCCGACGCGGTTCATGCCGTCGTTCCAGTCGCCCGAACCCATGAGGGGAAGCCCGTGCGCGCCGACGGCGAGGCTGCGCTCTATCGCGCGGGCGCAGTGCTCGTAGACGGTCGCGGTCTCCTGCGAAACGGTCGGCTGCGTGTACGACTCGTCCTCGCCCGCGGAGAGAGGCGGCGCGTCTATGAAGTGCGCGCCCTCGTCCAACACGGACGCGTCGCCCGTCTTCTCGACGTAGAAGGCTGCGACGTACGGAAGCCAGAGCAAGTCATCCGAGAAGCGAGTGCGCACGCCGCGCCCCGTCGGAGGGTGCCACCAGTGCTGCACGTCGCCTTCGGGGAACTGTCGCGAGGCCGCGAGCACTATCTGTTCGCGCGCGATTTCGGGGCGCGAGTAGACGAGCGCCGTCACGTCCTGCAACTGGTCGCGGAAGCCGAAGGCCCCGCCCGACTGGTAGAAGGCAGAGCGCGCGCGGACGCGGCAGGTGAGCGTCTGGTAGAGGAGCCATCGGTTGAGTATCGCGTTCATCGCGTCGTCGGGCGTGCGAACCCTTACGGCTTCGAGCAGTCCGTCCCACTCCTCCATCACGCGCGAGAATGCGGCGTCCACTTCGCGCGGGCTGCCGAAGCGCGCGACCAACTCGCGCGCCTCTTCGGCCGTCGCGGCCTCGCCTAAGAGGAAGACGACTTCGCGCGACTCGCCCGGCGCGAGTTCTATCGTCGTCTGCAAAGCGGCGCACGGGTCGAGCCCCGCGCCCGCGCGCCCCGAAAGGTTCGCGCGGCCCAAAGCCGCGGGGCTCGCGAGCGTGCCGTGGCGGCCTATGAACTCCTTGCGGTCGCACGTGACGGAGGAGGCGCGCGGGCTCACGGCGGCGAAGGTGACGCGGCCCGCGAACTCGTTGTTGTAGTAGTTGCGAGCGAAGACCGCGCGACTCTCTTCGTCAATCTCCGTCACGACGTGCGGGGCCGACGCGCCGCGCATGACGCCGAGCACGAGTTCGCTGTAGCCCGTCAAAGAGACGCGACGCCTCCGCTCGGTTCGGTTGCCGAGCCGGACGACCGACACCTTCACCGTCGCGTCCGAGGGGACGAAGACGAGAAGCTCCTGGGAGAGTCCGTGGCTCGTGTGCTCGAAGACCGTGTAGCCCTGGCCGTGGCGCACGCAGTAGGGCTCTCGCTCGCGCACTGGGAGAGGCGTCGGAGTCCAGACCGTCCCCGTCTCCTCGTCGCGCAGGTAGACGGCCTCGCCCGGCGGATCGCTCACGGCGTCGTTGGACCAGGGCGTCAGGCGGTTCTCTCGGCTGTTGACCGACCATGTGTATCCGCCGCCCGACTCGGTGACGATGAAGCCGAAGTCGTGTTCGTTGGCGACGACGTTCGACCAGGGCGCGGGCGTCCACTGGCCTTCGCCGAGCACGGTGACGTACTCGCGCCCGTCCTTGCTGAACCCGCCGAGCCCGTTGAAGAAGGAAAGCTCCGGCATCTGCACGGACGGCTCCGGGTAGGTGCGCGACGCCGCGCGCGGGACGAAGGCGGGCGGGAGTTCCTCCTCGACGGGGCGGCGGACGAGCTGTTCGGCGAGCGTGCCGCGCTCTGTGACGATGACGACGCGCGCGACCGCGTGGAGCAGTATGCGGTCGGCTTCGGGCATGTGTTCGGCGCGGCGGATGAAGACGCCGCCCGGCTTGTCCTGCAAGCCTTGCGACGCGCTCATGCGAACGAGCGTCTGAAGCTCCTGCTGCAACTCGTCGGCGTAGCCGTGCGGGTGGTCGTTGAGTATGACGAGGTCGAACTGCAACCCGCGCAGGCGTAGGTACTCGTGCGCGCGGAGCATCTGCCGAACCATCTGGACGTGCTCCGTGCTGTTGATGCGCACGAGGACAATGGGCAGGTCGCCGCCGATGCCGTAGGGCCAGAGGCCCGACTGCGCCTTGCGGTTCATGGCGAGGACGTGCGGGCGCGGGCGCAGAGAAGGGTCTGAGTAGAGTATGCGGCCCGCGAGGCGTTGGAAAAGGTGCGCCTCGTCCGCGCCCATGTTGATGTGGCGCATCTCGACCTGCGCGCGCGTCCAGGCGAGGCGCTCTTCGCGCTCGAAGATGACGTGGTCGTGGTACTTGTCCGCGAGCGCGAGCGCCTCCTCGCGCGTGCGCGCGACGCAGGTCGCGAACATCACGCGCACGCGCTCGCCGGGGTCGAGACGCACGCGCCGCCGCAGGGAGAAGACGGGGTCGAGCACCTTTCCAGCACATTGGGATCCTAAGCTTAGAATTCCACGTGGACAAGTTGTCGC
>JADMIO010792861.1_pt1 | contig 14124 bp, 13 predicted proteins | sample 8958161 | NCBI WGS metagenome assembly JADMIO01 (sample SAMN16585339, study PRJNA669376) | soil metagenome | isolation source: Crop rotation soil | place: USA: Cullars Rotation, Alabama | collected 2011 | reverse complement strand
CTTTCCCTGCCACGGCCAAACAGCGTGATCCTTCCCTCATGGGTGATCTCGGCGATCGTGCACGCGCCGCGAGGAGCGAAGCCGTCGTACACACAGGGATATTACGTCCGCGACGACGGTTTTTATCGCGAGTGGGACAACATTTCCAAAGACAGAGATCGATTCCAGAAATGGGTGGAGACACATGTATACAAGGTCTGAACGCCAATACACAGCGACGGAACTGATGACCATTGCCGTAGCGAGAAAATTTCGCGATGGCGCAACTTCCTTCATTGGAGTTGGCATGCCGGGAACTGCCGGGTGTCTGGCGCGAAAGTATCATGCGCGGAACGCTGTCCTGATTTATGAGTCCGGCGCCGTGGGCGCGAAACCATCATTCCCACCGCTTTCTATTGCCGACGATGAACTGGCGAACACCGCGGACTTCGTCGTCAGCATTCCCGAGATGTTTACCTATTGGTTACAGGGTGGACGGATCGATATGGCCATCCTGGGCGCTGCTCAAATCGACCGATTTGGGAATATCAATACGACGGTTATTGGCGATTATGACCACCCATCCGTACGGCTTCCCGGTGCGGGCGGCGCTCCCGAAATCGCGACAAACGCCAAAGAAGTAATCGTTATCCTGAAGCATAATGCGCGAGCGTTTGTCGATCGTCTGGATTTTCTGACCACCCCGGGACATCGCGTCAGTTCAGTTGTCACCGATCTCGGAATCCTGGAACCGGACCCGGCGACTCGCGAACTCACACTGGTTTCGAAACATGCGGGTGTGACCATTGAACAGATTCAAGCAGCAACGGGCTGGCCGCTGCGGCTTGCCGATCCGGTCGCCGAAACCCCGGAGCCGACAGAGGTCGAACTCGATTATCTGAGGGAACTCGAGCCGCGAGCCAAAAAGGCCGCCTGAGCGGGACGATCGTGCGAGGCCGGCCGCAAGGCCGGCATTCGCTCATTGGGTTTGGAGTAAACATAGACGACGCCGTTCACGCACGCGAACCAGACACGTGAGATGGCTGTGAGGTATTGTCTTCCCGCCTGAAGACTGGGCCGATTATCGGCACGGATATAAACAACAATGCGTGAGATTCCATATTGTCGAAGCAAGGAATCATAGGTGAACTGCCGGGTCACGGCTTCGATTCCACGCCGCCGGAATTCCGGCAACGTCTCGAGATCGTAAACGTATGCCTGGCCGGGTTGGACAACGATATCCCGGTTCAGCTCAGGAATGTACGCCCTCGACAATGAAACCCATCGATAGTTGGTGAGCTTTCCCGTTGTTCGTTCCACCGCAATGAACCAGCGGTCGCCCCGCTGAAGTCGTTCCTGGGCCTCACGACGTGCTCGCTCCGGATTCTGTACCGCCGACAGTAATGGAAGGTCGTCAATGGTACCCTCACGGGCAACAATAGAGTCGACGTTCCGTATGGCTGGCATCGGCAGCTGTAGGTCACGCTCGAGAAAATACAAACTGCCCACCCTTGCGAAAGGATGGATCATTTTCTTTAAAGCGAGGGTGCTGACTGTTTTAAGACCTTGATCCCGGTAAACCTTCCGGGTGGTCGCCCATAAAGAAGTCCGCATATTGCAGGTTGAGGAGCAAACCAGGTTCCGTTCGGTGAGGTCAGGAGGGACAGGAAATTTGAAATATGAAGTTTGAAACTGGAAATCACAGGTTCGAAAGTCGAAATTGGAAACTTGTGGGGACTGCGATTCGGTTTCGAAATTTCGAATCTCGAACTTCCACTTTCAAGTTTCAAACTTCATATTTCAAATTCCTGAAAGGAATCAACCCAACTATCGATCTGTTTCTCCAGCAGGCTGAGGGGCGTCAGGAGGGTCAGGAAATTTAAAATATGAAGTTTGAAACTGGAAATCACAAGTTCGAAAGTCGAAATTGGAAACCTGTGGGGACTGCGATTCGGTTTCGAAATTTCGAATCTCGAACTTCCACTTTCAAGTTTCAAACTTCATATTTCAAATTCCTAAAAGGAATCAACCCAACTATCGATCTGTTTCTCCAGCAAGCTGAGGGGCATGGCCCCGTTGTCGAGAACGGCGTTGTGGAATTTGCGAATGTCGAATCGTTCACCCAGCTTTCGCTGCGCAGTTGCTCGAAGTTCTTTGATCTTTAACTCACCCAGCTTGTAGGTTAGCGCCTGCCCGGGCCAAACGATGTAGCGATCGACCTCAACGGTGACATCGTTCTCCGTCTTTGCCGAGTTCTGCAACATGTACTCGATCGCTTTTTGCCGCGACCATCCCAGCGCGTGAATGCCTGTGTCCACGACCAGCCGGCAGGCCCGCCACATTTCATAACTGAGTTGTCCGAATCGGGAATACTCGTCGGAGTAGAACCCGATATCGTTTCCAAGGCTCTCGCTATACAGGGCCCACCCCTCGATATACGCAGTGTAATTTCCGTTCCGTCGGAAATCGGGAAGACCTTTGAGTTCCTGCGCCCGCGCAATCTGCAGATGATGTCCGGGAACCGCTTCGTGCAGGGTCAACGCTTCCATCTCATACTTGGGGCGCGTTTCAAGTTTGTAGGTATTCACATAAAAGAAACCGGCACGGGAGCCATCCGTCGCGCCGGGAAGATAATAAGCCGTGGTTTGAGCGGGCGCCTCGTATTCGGGAATTTCCCGCACGCCATACGGAGTTCGAGGGAGCTCGGCAAAAAGTTTCGGCAGTTCAGCATCCATACGTTTGGAAATCGCGGCATAGCCGTTCACCATGTCTCGCGCTTCGCTGAAATAGAAGCGTCGGTCTGTGCGAAGAAAGCTGAGGAATTCCGCAAATGATCCGGTAAAACCGGAGCGCCGGATGAGTTGATCCATTTCCGACCGGATCCGCGCGACTTCATCCACACCGATAGTATGGATCTCCTGTGGCGAGAAATTCGTTGTGGTCAAACGGCGGATCTGGAATCGATAGTAGTCCGCTCCAGCCTCAAGATCGCCGGCAGCGATGCCGGTCCGGCAGCCTGGAAGATAGGTCTCTTTGACGAATAAGGAAAAAGCCTGAAGCGCGGGCATGACGTGGGCTTCAAGAGCGGACTTGCCGGCGGCAGTTAACCGTTCGCGATCGTCTGCCGAAATATCCTTCGGAAATGTGCGAAAAGGGCGGAACAGCTGGCTTTCTTCAGCATGGGCAACGATTTGTCCGTCGATCTGGGATGGAACCGAACGCATTGGAACGGCCGCCGGGGTCCAGCCACGCTCGAGTCCGCGTTGCATCAGATAGATATTCTGTTTGAGATAGTGTGGATAGCCTTTCAGCCGTTCGACATAATTTTCGTAATCGCCAACGTTCTCAAACGGCATTGAAGCCACAAGATGGCCGAATGAGAGATGCGGTCCATCCATCTGGGTGACCGGCATCAGTTCGATAGGGAACTGTTGCGAGTCCACATTGGTCTGCTTGTCCAGGAGGAAGAGATCGCAGGAAATAACATCCTGGCCGGCCAGACGGCCGCGATCGATCGTTTGAACTCGGCCCAGCATCTCACGTTCGTGAGCTTTACCTCGATCGATCGCTTCCGGTGAAAAGTCGGTCAGCCTGCCGTTGTAGCGCGGGTCGCCAAGGTGGGTGGCATACTCCGGATATTCCCGAAGAAACCATTCCCAATCCTCTTTGAAGAGGTCATGCAACTCGGTGGAATTGGTGCTACCCGCGCTTTGTGCCACGTTTACTGCGGGCGTCGGAACAGTCCAACATACACAGCTTTGCCGAGAATGTGCCCCTGCATGGCCTTCATCACATTCGTGCGAGTCTCCACGGCAGCCGGGCCGGGTTGCGCATTCGCAGACGGCTGCACATCGAGCTTGGTGTCCAGCGCGAAGACTTCAATCGTATAGTGATGCGGCGGACCGTTCGCGGGCGCACCAGGGCCACGATATTGCGGGCCGCTGGCGCTGATCTGCTGCGAACCATCCTTCAGCATTGCGCCCTTTTCCACACCTTCCGGTAATCCCGTTGCCGTTCCGGGAATATTCCAGACAACCCAATGCACCTGATCTTCGGTTCCGCGATTCTGTGCGACATCAGGATCGTGCATGTGTAAGACAAACGATTGGGTGCCGGCGGGTGCATTAGCCCATTTGAGCTCGGGCGAGATCTGAGTGGTTGCGTCCTGCACCTGAGTGTACTTGTTCGGAATCATGCTTCCATCCGGCCACGCCGACGTGGTCAGCGTCATGGCCGGCCCGCCTCCTCCGCCCCGTTGTGCCAGTGCGGTGGCAGCCGCCAGAAATAGACAGAAGATGACGATTTGAGTTCGGCTCATGATATTCGTTCCCTCCGGATGTAGATTGCCTGAAACCTCATTTACAGTCCAAAGATTCTCTTGAATTCCGGATCATTCAACAGACTCTTGAACAAATCGTTCACCGGCACCCGTTTCTTGTTGGCTGGATTCAATTCGACGGCTTTTCGCAAAGACGCCAGCGCCTGAGCCTTCTGATTGTTCTTCAGTTGCATGTTAGCCAGGGCGATATGCGCATTGTCATTCTCCGGTGACTTGGTGACGGCATCCTGAGCCGATTTCAGTGCGCCGGGAAGATCTGGATGGTCCTTGTCGTTGGCTTTTCGGTTCGCGTCCGTAATGAGTTCGGAAGAGTGGAACATATTGAGCAGACGTCGTAACTCAACGAAGGGATTCCTGGCATCGTCCACGCGGAGATCCAGCACGCGGTCGTTCCACACATTTGGATCGTTGAGGGTCGGTCGCACAACGACGAGGTAGGCGCCCTGCATACCACGAGCATCGCCACCGGCGGCCTGCCCGGCGTCGAGTGCATCCATCAGACGGTCCGCGAGAGGCATTCCTTTTCCTTCGGAGGCGAGGAACGACTTTTCAAGGGCGTCGACTACTTCGGGACCGACCATGATGTTTGCCTGCACGCAGTAGTTTGGTGCGCAACGCCCGCCCTTCCAGTCCGAAGGCCCGGTTCCCGTAAACGTGGCGCCGCGGCCCTGAGCATCCAGAATGGAAACCTGTCTCTGCTCCCGCCCTGCGTCGGCACGCAACATGAAGTCGAGTGCCTGTTGCGGAGTCATTCCGCTCTCGAGCAGTTTCAGGCCAAGCTCGCCATACATCGGATTGGCGGACGCCTGGTGCGCGATGACGCCAACTCCACCTTTGATATGAGTGGTGCGATTACCCGGTGCGAAAGCCTTCGATTGCACTCCTTCGCCAAGTTCTCCAGTCCGGGGATCGCGCGCGATGATAGAAAATGTTGAAAGGTAACTCGGATCATAATCCTGTGCGAATGCGGCAACTGTTCCCGCCATGAATAGCGCCAGTCCGGCCAAAGCTCTCGTGATGGTCATCGGTTATCCCTCCTAAATATTGCCACGCGGCAATATGATACTCCGCCCCATTTGACAGAAGGATGACATCCATATATTCTTTTATCCGGTTATACGGATGAAAGAGCTGGCTCCCCAATCTGCGGTCACCGATCACCTGGCAATTCTTTCCGACGCGATTCGTGTTCGGATGCTGGCTGTTCTGGAAGGACGTGAGCTTACCGTGACCGAACTCTGCGATGTGCTGCAGTTGCCGCAGTCCACAGTGAGCCGTCATTTGAAGACGCTGTCGGATGGAGAATGGGTAGTCTCACGACGTGACGGGACGCGACGACTATACGTGTTGTCCGTTTCTGAAATGGAATCCTTCCCCAAAGAACTGTGGGAAGTGGTTCGCGACCAGGTGAAACACTCCAGCGCTGCTTCCGATGACGATCGCCGGTTAAAACATATCCTGGCAAAACGTCGGACGAAGTCGGAGGAATTCTTTTCCTCTGCAGCGGGGCAGTGGAACCGTTTGCGCGAAGAGTTATTTGGCGCCACAAGCCATCTGCGCGCGATGGTGGGGTTCCTCGACCCGGAAGCTGTCGTCGGCGACCTGGGGTGCGGTACGGGGAATGTCAGTGAATGGCTGGCGCCTTTTGCCAGCCGGATCATCGCAGTCGATGATTCGAAGGAAATGCTGAAGACTGCAAAGCAGACATTGAACGGTCATCGCAATGTTGAAGTGCGGCACGGTTCACTGGAGAAACTGCCGATCGACAACGCCGAGCTGAACGTCGCCGTGCTGATGCTCGTTTTGCACCATCTTGCGGAACCACAGCTAGCTTTGAGTGAAGCCGCGCGCGTTCTTAAGCGCGGCGGACGAGTGCTGATTCTGGACATGCTGTCGCACGATCGTGAGGATTACCGGCAAACGATGGGACACGTATGGCTGGGCTTCAGTGAAAAACAAACCGGACGCTGGTTGTCCGACGCCGGATTCAAGGATATGCGCTGGCGTTTGCTGCCGCCTGAAGCCGGCGCCAGAGGGCCGTCTTTATTTGTGGCAACCGCCCGGCGGGCGTAATTATTTAGATAAAGGAGAATTCCATGTCAGTTGTAAACGAACGCGTACACGCTTTCGATGAAGCCGTAAAGGCGGGCCGCCCGCCATTCAAGGTGAACGACCTGAGTCTGGCCGAGTTTGGACGCAAAGAGATCCGGCTTGCCGAACAGGAAATGCCCGGTCTGATGGCTCTGCGGGCGCGCTATGGCGCAAAGAAGCCTTTGGCTGGTCTGCAAATCATGGGCAGTTTGCACATGACCATTCAAACTGCCGTTCTGATCGAAACGCTGGATGCGTTGGGAGCGGATGTCCGCTGGGTATCCTGCAACATTTTCTCCACTCAGGATCATGCGGCTGCAGCCGTCGCCGTCGGCCGCCCCGAAACCGGTGGCACTCCGGCGAATCCGCGCGGCATTCCGGTGTTCGCATGGAAAGGCGAATCGCTCGAAGAGTATTGGTGGTGTACGCAGGAAGCGCTGCGCTGGCCGGATAACACCGGTCCTGTCCAGATTGTGGATGACGGTGGTGATGCCACGCTGTTCGTTCACAAGGCACTCGAATTCGAGACAGCCGGAAAGGTTCCCGAATTCGATGCCGCAAACGATCCCGAGGAATGGGGAGTCATTCTCGATACGCTTCGATCCGAGTTGAAGCAGCGGCCCGGCGTATGGTCGAAGGTTGCCAAAGGAATCAAGGGCGTTTCCGAAGAGACGACCACTGGCGTACACCGTCTCTATCAAATGATGGAAGCGGGACAGCTGTTATTCCCGGCGATCAACGTCAACGACTCCGTCACGAAGAGCAAGTTCGACAACATCTATGGCTGCCGCCACTCGTTGCCCGATGGATTGATGCGAGCCACGGACGTCATGCTGGGGGGAAAAGTCGCAGTCGTCCTCGGCTTCGGTGAAGTCGGCAAGGGCTGCGCCCAGGCTCTGCGCGGTCAGGGTTGCCGCGTCATCGTTACCGAAATCGATCCGATCTGCGCGTTGCAGGCGGCGATGGAAGGCTACGAAGTGAATACGCTCGACGACGTCGTCTCATCTGCCGATGTGTTCATCACGACAACCGGTAACAAGAACGTGATCACTACGGCCGACATGTCAAAGATGAAGGACAAGGCGATCGTCGGCAACATCGGTCACTTCGACAACGAAATCGATATGGCCGGACTCAAGAAGGTGAAGGGGATCGAGAAGATCAACATCAAGCCGCAATACGACGAGTGGCGCTTCCCGGATGGTCACAGCGTCATGATCCTCGCCGAGGGCCGCCTCCTTAACCTCGGTTGCGCGACCGGTCACCCGAGCTTCGTGATGTCCGCATCATTCACCAATCAGGTGCTGGCGCAGATCGATCTTCATGCGAACGGTTCGAAGTACGAGCGCAAGGTCTACATGCTTCCGAAGCAGCTCGATGAGGAAGTCGCCCGGCTGCACCTGGATCATCTCGGAGTGAAGCTGACAAAGCTGACAGCGGACCAGGCGTCGTATATCGGAGTGCCGGTCGAGGGACCATACAAAGCTGCGCATTACCGGTATTAGATCAGAACGTCTTCATTGGTGATTGCGTATGACATATTGCGCAGCGCATATTCGAGGCCATTGCGCAATGGCTGCGAATGCGCAATGAGCGTTATGTCCTACGCAATCACCAATAAACATGCGACACGAAGAAATGATCCATTCACTAAAAATGATCCATTCCTAGACGACCACCTCGTACCACGACGCTCTACCAGTTCCGCGTAATTCGAGCCGCCCCGCCTGAACCAGCTGGCGAAAATGCAGCTTCAACGTATTTCGATTCGCTTTCGTCAGCGTCACCGCATCTGTCAGCGTCAGCCGTCCGTGTTGCCGCGTGAGTTCGATCAACTGTTCATCGAGGGGCGAAAGGGACGTCATCAGCCGCTCGCGCTGAATCTTGGCGCCCAGCGTGTTCTTCTGTTCGATGAGACAAAGCAGAAAGAATCGAATCCAGTTCGACAGATTCGATTCATCCTTATCGAGGGTTACCTGGGCGCTGCGCAGCGAGCGATAGTAATTCTCCCGATTCTCTTCGACCACACGCTCCAGCGAACTGTAGGGAACATAGGTATATCCCAGCCGAAGCAGCAGAAGATTGGTCAGCACCCGGGCGAGACGGCCGTTGCCATCCTGAAACGGATGAATGGCAAGGAAACGCACCACAAACACCGCGATCACGAACAGGGGATGATGGGTGTGTCCCGCTAATTCTCTATTGGTCCATCCGACGAGTTCTTCCATCAATCGCGGGGTGTCACCCGGCCGGGCCGTTTCAAAAATCACGCCAACACTGCGGCCTTTCTCATCGAAAGCCTCGACATTGTTCGGGGTCTGTTTGTACTCACCGCGATGGTATTCGTCTCGAGTGGAGAATCTCAGAAGCGTCTTATGAAGCTGCTTGATGTGATTCTCGCTAAGCGGGATCTCCCGCCAGAAATCGAACGCCATTTTCGTGGCTTCGGCATAGCCGGCAACCTCCTGTTCATCCCTGGATCTGAAAGAACCGAGATCCAAATTGGAGAGCAGGGCATCGACTTCCCGGTCGGTTAATCGCGCTCCTTCAATTCGCGTAGACGATCCCACCGACTCGACCGTCGCAATCTTCCGAAGCGTCGCCAGCCGATCCGGCGCCAGCGATCCCAACGCCTTCCACGCCCCCTTGAACTCATCAATCTCACCAACGATGCGCAAGAGATCCGGCGTAAGTTGCAGGTTTTTAAATGGATCCAACGGCATATATCCGTAATTGTACCCGCAAATACCCGAATGGCGGCTTGGGTATTATCGGGTATAACTGCGGGTAAGTCTTGTGGGTCTGCCTTTGCTCAATGGCGTTTGCCGGGAAAGTGGCTGCGGATTTCTGACAACGGGAAGGCGCGATGAATGAATAAGCTGTCGATCCGACCGCCGATCATTCGACCGCCAGGGCGTCCGGTTCCGGCAAACGTTTTCTGGGCCGCCCACATGTAAAGCCGTACCCTAACAAGTGTCTGAAACCTTCGGACTTGGGGTACGGAATGACTGTATGCGTTGCGGCAATTGCTAGCTACAGCACGACCGTGATGGTGTGCGACAAGATGGCGACCTATCAAGGTGGAGATATCACCGCCGACGGCACAGCGGCGAAACTGAATAATCTAAACGCACATTGGCATGTGTTAATGGCGGGGGATCTCGGTCGGGCTCAATTGGTTGTCGAGCCGAGTCGTTGGTATTTCACAAAAGCGGGATGGGGCCATAAATGGAGTGCTGAAGAAGTTGCAAGTGTCGTCAAGCGAGAGTACCAATCTCAGCTGCGAACCGAGGTGACAGACACGGTCTTGTCGCAATACGGCTTGGACCTCGAAACATTCATGCGTGAAGGATTGGCGCGGTTTGGTGCAGAAGGATTCGCGGAGACGAAATACAAAATCGATCAAGCGTCGCGGGATTTCAACTTAGAACTACTTCTCGTGGGATTCGATAAAGGAATATCGGCTTCAATCATTTTGGTCTCCAATCCGGGAGTAATAGCAGACCGCGCAAACCCCGGCTTTTGGGCAATCGGAAGTGGTGCCACGATGGCCCTGAGTAGCCTTGCGATGAAAGGACAGTGCATCTCCGAAGACGTTCCTAAAACGATATTCAATGCATGTGAAGCTAAATTTCAATCGGAGCGCAGCGTCGGCGTAGGCAAGGATACGTGGGTAGCGGTTGAGTCTCCGTACTACAGGTATCCGGATGCTTTTAGTGATGAACTTGTCGCGCAGATCAGAACTCAATGGGAAAACGAAAACCGCAAACAGCTTCGCCTTCCTGTAAAGGTCAAAGCCCTGCTAGAGCCTTTCGAGAACGCTGAATTCATCGACAAGAAAGAGGGCAAATGAAAGTCCAACCTTCGCTAATCGAAAGAACGCGGATACGTGGACTCAACGCCCTACTACAACAGCATCTGCAATATCTGGAGAATCCTGAACTCCGGACCGATTCTCACGCGCCTGATTGAAGTGTCTGCAATTCTGCTACAGTCCGTTGGGAAAGACTTCGCCCAGCGATTCATCGGACTTTTCCACGTCGCGCTTGAGCGATGGTTTGACCACAAGTACGATCGCGAGACGTTTAAGCGCGAACGGGTCAAGGTCCAATTGTGGGCACCAAAACCAACGTCGTCACGGCGGTAGAAATTGCGGACAAGAACAGCCAGTGATGCGCCGATGCTGCCGGCGCTTCTCGACAACCGAAGGCTTCGGTGTCGGAAGTCTCAGCCGACAAGGGCTACCTAAGCGCCAAGAGCGTCGTTGCGGACCGGGATGCTGGAGTAGTGCCGTTTATCGCCTTCAAGTCGAACCGCACAGACACCAGTTCGGTATCTACCGACACAACCGTGCCGTCTACCAAGGTATTGGTCGACTGGATGAAGGAGATGAAAGGCAAGTCTTACTACAGCCAAAGGCCTCGACAAGGGCAAGTAGTGACGAACGTTCCGGGCCAACCTGGTGATGGATTATTCCGTTATGACTGTTCTAGTTCGGTCTCCGCCTGCTTGGGCCTGTCGTCATTCTTGACTGTGTCAGGCTTAGCTGCGGGTTCAACCCCCACTAATGGCACTCTGGATACTTCGAAGTTGCAGAATGGCGATCTGGTGATTTGGCAAAATCCAGGCCACTCCGCACACGTTGGAATCTGGGATGCGGAGGACAAGAAGGTCCTTAGCATGACGAACAACCATCCAGAAAAAACACATTCGGTATGTCATCATTATCAATCGGAGCGTTGAGCAATGGCCCGCGAGGGTTAGGACAACCAACTGCGTGGAAACGACCACAAGTGCAGACCGCTTGTCCGCAAGGGTCGCAAACCGAACACCTTGATCACTAAACCTATCGTGAACTTGATCAAGTACCTTTTCGCGTCGAGGGTTTTAGTGCTCTCGCTCATGACGATGGGATGTTTCGGCCTGCAAAGTCCAAAGAGCGTAGGGGTTCGCCAAATGGAGTTCAAGAACCTTTCGATCGATGCTTTGGCAGACAAGAGGGCTTCGGAGCTTGAAATTTACGGAGTTCATATCGGAATGACTGTGGAAGAAATGAGGCTGAAGATTCTTGGCGCACAAATGACTGCCCGCATTTTTGCCGACATGTGGGGCGTTTCCGGAAAGGATCCGACCGGCCAAGAGACAGACGCAGGCGTTGATATGATGGAGCAAAAAGGGAAAATCGTTGCAATAAGAATTTCTCCACGCGCTAGTGATAGCGTTAATGATGAGCAAGTCGAGTACGTTGCATCGATGAGTACAACGCTCCGGCGCTTTTTTGAGGCTTATACGGATTCCGAGAGGATTAGAATCTTTGGAAAGCCAGATGCCATTAAGCCTTTTGACAATGGTATCTATCGCGAGACTTCGTATGTTTACGTCGATCGCGGCTTTAGACTAGTAACCCAAGCTTGGCGAAAGGATAACGCCCCTGCAGGCCCATGGGGAGCCGACGAGATTAAGGAGTTCATACTATTTCAGCCGGGCACTCCGCCGCCTTTTGGGAACTGATAGAAGGCCAGCCCGACTGGATAGTTCAATTTGATTCTTGCGGCTCGAAGTCAATAGGGGCTTGCTTCTCTCTCCGCTTCAGGTGCTTGAACTGCATCCCTGCCATACCGCACTCTTCCGCAAATTTGACAACTGAGTCATCGTCAGAATATACGGTTTTGACGAAACTAACCTTACAGACGGCAACGATCTGGCGGTCAAAGTTTACGATCTGCTTCGTCATTTGCTTGGCTTTTCGGTGCTTGCTCTCTACGCTCTTTCGGGGGACTATCGCCAGTTCGATGGCGGCCTTTTCGTCAAATGATTTGACCTGAAAGCAGGCATACTTTTTGTTGCTTCAAGGTAGGCTTGTACAGAAGAAGTTTTCTTCTGACCTCCGATAGGCAAAGGCGAGCAAGATGTGGCGCGACATGTTCCATTTCTTTCTCTGGAAGCACGACGAATTTATGGAGTGCTACCACTCCGAAACAAAACCGACGTCGTAATGGTTCATGAAGCGTTGTGGAAAATCCTCTGCCACAATCTTGTCGTTCTTATTCACGAAATGTTTGAATTTGGAAGTGATCCGTGTTTCTGCCCAACGGGATAAAACCTACGCAACGGGCCGTAAATTGATCCCGTTGGGCAAAGCCGTTAGGTAGGCTTTGCACATAAACTCCGCCCTGCACAGAAGTCGGAGTTCTGCTCAAAAAGTCCGCGAAGTTTGCGCTGCCGCGGCTTCTGGATTTTCGGCAGGTTTTATGGAAAAGTTGAACGCACTGCCACCGCAAGGGAGTGTTGCGCTGAAAGCCTCGGCCTTTATCAGGGTTGTTTTGTGTATCTCGCTTATCGTGGGACTGTTGAGCTTTCGCAACATCGAAACGGCCCAGACGATAGTCAGGCCCTCGTTCGAAGTCGCAACGGTCAAGCCACTTGAAATTATTCCGGGCCAAGTTCTCCGTTACCCTCAACCGTGCCACGGAATTGATTCGGACCCCCGAGCTGCATTGCCGCCTATCGGTCGCTGCAAAATCCAGCCAGTCACTGCACGCAAACTCATTTCCTTGGCATATTCGCCAATAAAGGTTGCGCAGGAATTGCATTCGAGCGGAGGTCCCGCCTGGGTCGATAGTCAGGCGTGGGCCATCGAAGGAAAAGCCGAATCTCGCAGCGCGACCCTCGCGGACTTGCAACAAATGCTCCAATCTCTCCTGGCCGATTCGTTCAAACTGAAGTTCCATGAAGATCAAAGGAAGGGGACGGAATACGTCCTAATGTTGTCTGAAAAAGGCACGCGCTTGGTTCCCGATAATCCTGAAGTACCCGCGACAATGCGATCCACGGGACCGGGCTCATACGAACTTCATGCCCAGCCGATCGGAATCTTGTGCCGAATGATCGCAAAAGCTGTTGGCGCGGAAGTTCATGATGAGACGGGCCTGCCAGGTATCTACTCTTTTAATGTCGCTCTTGGTCGAGATGTCGACTCGTCGAGTGCGGGACAGGCGGAGCGCTTTTCTGAGACGCTTCGTGGCCTAGGATTGCGTTTGGCGCGGAGAGACGGCATTGCCCGATCTCTAGTGATAGACTCGATTGAAAAGCCACCCTTGCAATGAGAAGTCCGGACAACCGGCAAACCGGGAGGGCGTTGCAATCGCTCCCACCGCCACCTGCGGGATAGAACGCTGCGGTAGGTCAGTCTTCTCACATTGGTCGGTTTCTTCGGCCCTCGTTTTCGATGGGATATGGGGGATAGCGAGTTGAGCAAATAATGCTGGTAATTCGCGCTGCTTCGTAAATGAAACCGACGATGATAGCCGGCGCTTACAGTCGCTGCTGCGGCTTCTTGGGCTAAGCCGACTTGATTCAAGATTTTTCTTGAAGCGATTCAAGGAGAATCTTGAAACGAACTGGTCCATCCAACCCTCCACGTTAGCTAACTCATTGACAACACAACAGCGATGCTTCGGCGCGGCTCTGGCTGCGTCCTTGCCTTAAGGAAGGCAACCGGGTCGTAGCCGAGATCCAGGAGATGTTCGAAACCAATAACCACTCAAGCAAGGAGGTAACTATGAAGACAAACTGGATGAATCCCATGTTGGCACCGGCTGATGAAGACGCCGTGAACGCTGCAATCGCCACGATCCGAGAGAAGCTTCCGTTTCTGGTCGATCTTTCGACTCCGGAACGGCGGGCATTAGCAAAGGTCGGCGACAAGGGGAAAG
>JADMIO011418075.1_pt1 | contig 14125 bp, 11 predicted proteins | sample 8958161 | NCBI WGS metagenome assembly JADMIO01 (sample SAMN16585339, study PRJNA669376) | soil metagenome | isolation source: Crop rotation soil | place: USA: Cullars Rotation, Alabama | collected 2011 | reverse complement strand
GTTGCCGCGGGTCTCGCCGGGCTTCGGAATCCGCGCGAGCGCGAACGGAACCACCTCGCCGGCGATCAGCAGCACGCGCTTGTCGCCGTCGGTGATCTGCGGAATGTAGCGCTGCGCCATGATCGTCCGCGTGCCTTCGCGCCCCACCGTCTCGACGATCACGTTGCGGTTCGGGTCGTCCGCGCGAACGCGAAACACCGACGCCCCGCCCATGCCGTCGAGCGGCTTCACGACCGTGTCGCCATGGGCGTCGATGAACTCGCCGACGCGCTCGGCGTCACGCGTGACGAGCGTCGGCGCGATGAACTCCGGAAAGCGCGTGATCGCCATCTTCTCGTTGTGATCGCGGATCGCGCGCGGCCGATTGAAAACCCGCGCGCCCTCGCCCTCGGCGGCTTCGAGCAGGTACGTCGCATACACGTACTCCATGTCGAAGGGCGGATCCTTGCGCATCACGACCGCGGCGAAGTCCTTCAGCGCCCGCTCCTCGGTCTCGCCTTCGGTGTACCAGTCGTTGTTGTCGGGGCGCAGCATGAGCGGGACCGCGCGAGCGCGCGTTCCGCGCCGGTCCCACGTCATCTCCGCCTGCATGATCGCGAACACGCGATGCCCGCGTGCAGCGAGCGCCCGCATCATCGCGATGCTCGAGTCCTTGTACGCCTTCAGGCTGGGAAGCGGGTCGAGGATGAACGCGTAGTCCATGGCGGGGGCCGCAGCAGTGCCGGGCCCGCCATGCTACCGCAACGGCCCTGAACGTTCAGATCTCGAACGTCGCGCCTTCCCGGGCGGGGGTGACGCGGAAGGCGGCATTCGCGTCGGCGATCGCATCGCCGAAGAGCCGGTCGAGGTCGTCGTCGGTATGGCTCGGATCGTGGTGGAACGGCACGAGCTGCTTCGCTTCCGACAGCCGCGCGAAGCCGAGCGATTGCGCGAGCGAGCTGTGGCCCCATCCGATGTGACCGCAGTATTCGTGGGCGTCGTATTGACTGTCGTGGATCAAGAGATCCGCTTCGGCGGCGAGCGCTCCGCCCGACGTCCATGCGCGCGGCAACGTCGGAAAGGGATTCGCGCCGAGAGCCGGCTCGTGATCGGGAAGATACGTGAGCACTGCCCCGCCCGCTTCCGCGATCCGATAGCCTACCGTCGGACCGGGGTGACAGACGAATGCCGAGGACACGCGGAATTCGCCGATATCGACCTCGCCGCATGGCACTTCGTGCAGCGTGATCTCGGACGGAAGCTCGCGCAGGCAAACCGGAAAGAGCGGCGGCGACAGGTAGCGCATCAAGCGTTCGCGCAGCGTCAGCCTGCTGCTTGCCGGTCCCCAGATGTGCACGGCGACGTCGGGCCGATAGAGCGGCCCGAAAAACCCGAGCCCCTGGATGTGATCCATGTGCAGGTGGGTCAGCAGGATGTCGACACGCCGCAGCTCGCCGTTGAGCGTCGCCGACAGCCGGCGCACGCCCGTCCCCGCGTCGAGCACGAGCATCGTCCCTTCGCGCCCGCGCACGCCGACGCACGAGGTGTTGCCGCCGTAGCGCGCGGTTTCCGGTCCTGGAGTCGCGAGCGACCCGCGCGTCCCCCAGAGCGTGACCCGCATCGTTAGATCTCCCAGAAGATCGTCATCGCGCCGAACAGCGTATCGCGCTCGCCGATCAGCGGGAACGCGGTGACGTGCACATGCCGCCAGTCGCCCTCGGGGCGCCGGAGAGAGATCGTCTGCGAGACGGGCTGCCGGTGCGACAGCGCCTTCATCATCGGCCGCTCCTCCGGCGGAACGGGGTGGCGCTCCTCGTCGCGTGCGGCGATGAGCGTCGTCCATTCGTCCACCGACATCTCGCCCGTTTCGTCGAAGCGCCGATTGAAGATCGCTTCGGCCGATTCGTTGTAGTAGACGAGCGTGCCTTCGGCGTCGACGAGCAGAATCGGCGCGGAAACGCTGCTCGCAAGTTGCCTTGCGAGGATGATCTGGATGGATTTCGCGCCCGCCATTGGCTCCGCCTCCCGCGGTTGTCTGAGATTGTGCGCGCGGCGAATCCTCGCAGGCTACACCCGGACAGGTGAGTTTCGCCAACGCTACCCCTGCCCGCGGAACGAGTGTCCGCTGCCCCCCGAGCTCGGCGACCGGACGGCGCCGCCCGGCTCTTGAGGCCCGCGAGTCGGCGCAGCGGCCGCCGGGCGTTTGCGCCCGAACAACACTAGCGTAGCGCTGCACCCCGCGCTTCGCCATGGAAAGTGGCGTTCTGCACGGCCGTTCCTATAATGGCCCGGGAACCCGCGACTGCGCCGCCAGCGGCGCGACAATAAGCGGAGGGAGAGCACACTGCTCATCAAGAACCTGTCCGGCATCATCCCGAGCGGTTCGCGGCTGTTGCGGATCGTCTGGCCACTCCTCGCCGTCGTCGCCCTGCTCGCGCTGCTCGGCGCCATGAGCATCGACATCCTGTCCTCGGTTCGCGCATATGTCGGCGGCGAAGGACTGTGGTCGAAGGCGCAGAAGGAGTCCGTCTACGATCTGTACCGTTTTGCCGAGACCCGCGCCGAGAGCGATTTTCGTCGCTATTTGGACGCGATCGCCGTTCCGCTCGGTGACCGCAAGGCGCGCGAAGAGCTCGAGAAGCCGCATCCGGACCTCGCCGTCGCTCGCCAGGGATTTCTGGAAGGCCGTAATCATCCCGACGACATCGCGGACATGATCTGGCTCTTCCGTCGCTTTCGTAACGTGAGCTACATCGACAAGGCGATCGGCATCTGGGCGGAAGCCGATGGCAAGATCAGCGATCTGATGCGCGCCGCCGACGCGCTGCACGCGGAGGTGGCAAGGGACGCCAGCCAGGACGAGCTGCAGCCGATACTCGCGCGCATCAGCGAAATCAACGCGCAGCTGACTCCGCTCGAGGACGCGTTTTCGTTCACGCTCGGCGAAGCCTCCCGCGCCACCGAAATCGCGTTGTTCGGCGCGACGCTCGCTGCGGCGATGTGCCTCGCGCTGATTGGAATCGCGATGTCGCGCCGAATGCTGCGTCAACGCGAGGCGATCGAATCGGCCGAGCGCTTCAGCGAGGAGCGGCTGCACCTCGCGATGGTCGGCAGCAACGACGGCCTGTGGAACTGGGACGTGCGCTCGGGGGAGATGTACATCTCGCCGCGCATCAAGGATCTCCTGGGCTATGCCGATCGCGAAATCGAGAACACGCCCGGAGCCTTCGTCGAGCTCGTGCATCCCGATGATCGCGACGGGGCGCTCGCGGCGGTCCGCGCGCACGTGCGCAAGGACGTCCCGTACGACGTCGAATTCCGCGCACGGACGAAATCCGGCGGCTATCGCTGGCTCCGCGCACGCGGACGCTCGGTGCGCGACGGCAGCGGTCGAGCGGTGCGCGTCGCGGGTTCGGTGACGGATGTCAAGGAACGCAGGCATGCGCAGGCACGCTTGTCAGCCGCGCATCAGGATCCCTCGCTTTCGCTGGACGCGGTCGGAGATTCCGTCGTGACGACCGATCTCGACGGCAAGGTGACGTTCGCGAATGCAGCCGCCGAAAGGCTCACCGGCTGGCGCTTCGCCGACGCGAAAGGATTGAGCGCTTCGGAAGTGTGTCCGCTGATCGAAGAGGCAACGCACAGCCGTATGCCCGACCCGATCGAGCACGCGCTGCGGCGCGTAGACGAATACCGCGCCGCGCGGGGCGCCCTGCTGCGCCGCCGCGACGGCACCGAAATCGCGATCCATGCGACCGCCGTGCCGATCCGCGATCGGGGTGAAGCCGTCAGCGGCGCGGTGCTGGTTCTCCGCGACGCGCAGCAGGAGCGGCACTACGCGACACAACTGTCGTATCAGGCGAGCCACGACGCCCTCACCGGTCTCATCAACCGGCGCGAGTTCGAGCGCCGGCTGGGGCTCGCGCTTGCCGGCGCCCGCGAGAACGGCCGCCATCACGCGATGCTCTATCTCGATCTCGATCAGTTCAAGCTCGTCAACGACACGTGCGGACACACGGCCGGCGACGAGCTGATGCGGCAGGTGAGCCTCGTGCTCGGCGAGCGGCTGCGCGAAGGCGACACGCTCGCGCGGCTCGGCGGCGACGAATTCGGCGTGCTGCTCGAGAACTGCCTGCCGGCGCACGCAATACGGATCGCGCAGGGATTGCGGCAAACCGTGACGGACCTGCATTTCGTCTGGCAGCAGCGCTCGTTCACGATCGGCGTGAGCATCGGCCTCGTCAACATCGGCGGCGGCCCGCTTACGCTCGCGGGCGTGATGAGCGCGGGCGACGCGGCGTGCTACATGGCGAAGGAAAAGGGCCGCAACCGCGTCCACGTCTACCATCCGAAGGACACCGAGCTCGCCGTCCGCCACGGCGAGATGGAATGGGTGACGCGGCTGCAGGGCGCGCTCAAGGCAAATCGCTTTTGCCTGTTCGCGCAGCCGATCGTCGGCATCGGTCCCGTCGATCCGACGGAGCGGCATTTCGAGTTGCTGTTGCGAATGGTCGACGCGAACAACCAGCTCGTCCCGCCGATGGCGTTCATTCCGGCCGCCGAGCGCTACAACCTGATGCCGGCCATCGATCGCTGGGTCGTCCGCCAGGCCTTCGAGCTGATCGCGAGTCGCAGCACGAAGGCAGGCGATGCCGCCGACATCTACATGATCAACCTGTCGGCCGCCTCTCTCGGCGACGACGATTTCCTCGATTTCATCCGCGAGCGCTTCCTGCAATTCGAGCTTGCGACGCGCGCGATCTGCTTCGAGATCACCGAGACGGCGGCGATCGCGAACTTCAACAAGGCGGTGCAGTTCATGGAGGAGCTGCGCGCGCTCGGCTGCCGTTTTTCGCTCGACGACTTCGGCGTCGGCATGTCGTCGTTCGGCTATCTGAAGCGCCTGCCGGTCGATTTCCTGAAGATCGACGGCAGCTTCGTACAGGACATGCTCGCGAATCCGATCGACAGCGCGATGGTCGAGGCGATCAACGGCATCGGTCACGTGATGGGCAAGCGCACGGTCGCCGAATCGGTCGAAGATCCGACGACGATGGAGCGGCTGCGCGAGCTCGGCGTCGACTACGCGCAGGGCTTCGCGATCGCGCGACCGATGCCGTTCCTCGCGGTCAGCGCCGGAGCAGCGCTCGCGCACTGACGCCTTTCGCCGCTCGTCGCGCGCCGCGTGAGCGCAACTCGCAACGCCGGGAGGCGGGATATTGTCAACAATGTTGACAATCTAATCCCAGCCTCGCGGGCGAGCTAGCCGCGCATCGTCATCGCGCGAGCAGCGCCACGGCACGTAGCGCGAAATACGTGATCACGCCGTCCGCGCCCGCACGCTTGAACGCGGTGAGGGTCTCCACGATCGCGCGATCCTCGTCGATCCAGCCGTTCGCCGCCGCAGCCTTGATCATCGCGTACTCGCCCGACACCTGGTAGACGAAGGTCGGCATCGCGAACGCGTCTTTCACGCGGCGGACGATGTCGAGGTATGGCAGGCCCGGCTTCACCATCACCATGTCGGCGCCCTCCGCGATGTCGAGCGCGACTTCCTTCAGCGCCTCGTCCGAATTCGCGGGATCCATCTGATACGTCTTCTTGTCGCCGCGCAATGCCTTCGCCGAACCGATCGCGTCGCGATACGGTCCGTAGAACGCCGACGCATACTTCGCCGCGTACGCCATGATCAGCGTGTCGTGCTTGCCCGACTTCTCGAGCGCGGCGCGGATCGCGCCGACGCGCCCGTCCATCATGTCGGACGGCGCGATGATGTCGGCGCCCGCTTCCGCCTGGATCAACGCCTGGTCGACCAGGCGCTTGACGCTTTCGTCGTTGGCGATCGTGTCCCCATCGAGGACGCCGTCGTGACCGTGATCGGTGAACGGATCGAGCGCGACGTCGACCATCAGACCCACGCCCGGTGCCGCGGCTTTCATCGCGCGCACCGTTCTGCAGACGATCCCCTTTGGATTCGTCGCCTCGGAGCCTACGCGGTCCTTCTTCGCCGCGCCCACGTGGGGAAAGATCGCGACGGCGGGAATTCCGAGCTTCGCAGCTTGCTCCGCGGCGCGCGCCGCCTCGTCGACGCTCAGCCGATCGACGCCCGGCATCGAGGGCACGGGAATCCGCGCGTCGCGTCCGTCGTGAACGACGATCGCCCAGATCAAGTCCGAAACACCTGCCCGGTGTTCCTGCACGAGCGCACGGATCCACGGCGCGGCGCGCAGGCGTCGGGCACGCATCGCCGGGAATGCGGCGAGAGGAGAAGGATGCGGCACTACGACCTCACGATAATCGGAGTAGCGAAAGTATGAGCGCGACGATTCCGCGCTCGCAAGCGAGAGGGCGGATCACTTCCGATCCACGGCGGGCGCCCGGGCGGTCAGCGGAGGCGCGCTTCCAACCTCGCCACGCTGCGTGACCGGGACTTCGAGCGCGAGCCGGCGTTTCATTTCCGCGACGACGTCCGCCAAGCCTGGCTCCGAGGCGAGGTTGCGCAGTTGCCGCGGATCGCTGTCGAGGTCGTAGAGCTCGACCGTGCCAGCGTCGCTGACGATCAGCTGCCAACGTTCGGTCTGCAGCGATCGCAGCCCGCCGGACGCGGTCGGCCATCCCTTCGGTACCCCGCTGCGGCGCCCGACTTCCGATACGGCGACCTCCGCGGGTGCGGCGGCATCGAGCGGATCGAGCGCCCGGCTCGGAAACGGTGCGTCCGCGATGCCGGCGAGCCGGGTGATGAGCATTGGCAGCTGTTCGAGCGCGACCGGCCGGTTGTCGCGCTTTCCGGCAGCCACTCGCGGCGGGTAGCGCACGATCAATGGAATGCGGATCTGCTCCTGGTAGAGGCTGTGGCCGTGAAAGATCAGATTGTGCTCGCCCCAGTTTTCGCCGTGATCGGACGTGACAACGACGATCGTCCGCTCGAGGATGCCGCGGCGTGCGAGCTCGTCGAGCAGCTTTCCGATCTCGGCGTCGAGATACAGCAGCGATTCGTCATAGCGATCGATCCACGCGCGCAGAACGGCAGCGTCCGGCACTTTCGTGCTGCCATCGATCGCGCCAAGCTCGATCTCGCTCGCTGTGCGCGGCGGTCCCTTCGGACCGAACCGGCCTTCGTACGATGGCGGCGGAATGTAAGGGCCGTGCACGTCCATGTAATTCGCGAAAACGAAGAACGGACGATTCCCCACGCCATCGATCCACGCGAGCACGCGCTCGTTCACATCGGCCGCGTGCTTGCGGCCCGGATAATCGACGAGCCCGAGATGCGGAAGAACGCTGTACGCGAGCGTGCGGCCGAGAACCGTGCGCGCGAGCGCATCGCCGAGATTCCCGTAAAAGTCCTCGTAGTGGACGAAGCCGCGGTCGAGCCCGGTGTTGCGCCCGCACCAGAACGTGTTCGCGACGAAGCCGCCTGAAGCATAGCCGGCGCGGCCGAGAACCTCGGCGAGCGTTGCAAATCGCTTGTCGAGAAAGGGGCGCGTCTGCTGGCCCGCACGATGCTCGTGCATTCGGCGCCCGGTCATGAGCGACGCATGCGCCGGAAGCGTCCACGACGACGACGAGTACGCATCGAGAAACGCCCATCCTTCGGAGGCGACGCGGTCGAGGCGGGGCGTCGTCGGCCGCGAATAGCCGTAGCCGGAAACGTGATCGGCGCGCAGCGTATCGGCGACCAGCACGAGCACGTTGGGATGCGGGGTGGCGGCCGGCAACTTCGCCTGCGCCGAGCGTTCGAACGCGTTCGTCACGGCGAGCTCGGCGACTGCGGCCACGACGATCGCGCCGGCAAGCGGTAGCAGCGTGCGTCGTGCCAGCGCGAGCGCCTCCGCACGGCGACGGACGAAGAGACGGGTCGACTGTGTGCCTATGCCGAGCGCAAGAAGCAGCGCGGCCCACGGCGCAACGATCTGGCCTTGCAGCCGTGCGCCGAGATAACACCCCGCGACGATCGCGACGAACACCAGCACGCTCACCCAGTCCCAGCGGCGGCAAAGATGCGAAAGCGTGTGCAGCAGAAGCGCGAGAGCGGCACCGGCGAATGCATAGACGATCGGCGCGACCCAGAGCACGCGCGGGGAATTGCCGCTGCGCCACGAGAGCGCGCCCGGGTAGAGAGAGAGCAGACAGAATTCGATCGCCTCGGCGAAGCCGTAAGCGATCCCGAGCCAGAGCCCTACGACAAGGAAGTCGCGAATTCCGCCGCTCGGCGATGCCTCGTTCCCGGCCTGCGGCGGTGCGCCCGGTTCGGTCATTCGACAGTCGGAGCGACGTGCGCTGCGGCCGGGACAACGGGCGCCGGCACACGCAAATCGGAATAGAAGCGCGCGGCCGGATACGTGCTGGCCCTGAGCCCTTCGCGGCAATAGGCGAGTATTCGCTCGCGAACGTCAGGCGGGACGTCCCGTTCGCGCTCCCCCGCGTCGCTTTCCGTCCCGCGCATGAACCGGCCGCGATCGACGGAGAACATCGTCGGCGGCGCCATCTCGAACGAGGACTCGTGCGCTTTCATGTAGCGAAAGCTGCAGCGGTCGTCGATCCGGCGCTTCTCGTCCGCTGTGAGCGCGTACCCGAGAAACGCGGCGACGGCGTCGCGCACCGACGCGAAGTCCGACGCCATCTGCTCGAAGTGGACGAACAGCACGTTGTCGTGCTGCTGCGCCCATCGCCACCAGCCGTCCACATGGCGCGGCCAGGGCAGCCAGTACATCCTGTCGCTGCAAAACCACTCGGCGAGCGTCGCGACCGACGGCGTCAGCGGCCCGAGCAGTGTGCGGTTGAAGTCGACGATGCTCGCGAAGCAGCGAACCGGGTGCCGCGCGACGTAAATGTATTTGGCGTTCGGCGCATAAGGGCAGAGCAAAGTCGGCAGATGCGTCTTGACGATGCGCACCGGGGGCTTGCCGACGAGCGGCGCCTCGTCCATCCGGACGCTGTCGAGCGCATCGATCCACGGACTGATCGCGTACAGGTGGCTGCGCTCGGGAACGTCGAAATCGCCGTTGCCGCGCGTCACGACCTGGTAGACGAGTTGCTGCATCCACGTCGTTCCGCTTCGCATCTGTGTCGCGACGAAGACATCTTCGTGCCGCGGGACGTACTTCGCAGCGCGCTCGAAGACTTCCGCGCTGCTCACGCGCGGCGGTCCGCACACGCCCTGGTACTCGAATGCCGGCATCGTCGCTTTCCGATTCGCCATCGCCAGCAGGTAGACCCACGGCTTCGCCGGCAGCGAATACAGGCCGATCCTGTGCTTCAGCGCGCGCCGCTCGGCCGGAGAGCGGCGGAAGTAGGCGCTTCCCGCCGCTCCCACCGGAAATAGACGGCGAGATACACGAGCCCCGCAGCGAACAGAGTCGCCACGACGGCCGCCAGACCAAGCCCGCTCATTCAGTTCGGTTCGCTCTGCGCGGCTCGCGCATCGCGGTAGCCACAGCCTAGGCCTTACGGCGAAAGATCGCGCGCCAGAGACTCCGGACCCATCCAGTCAGTCGATGCCAGAACATCAGCACGACGCCAACGGCCGCGGCGATGGCCGAGGTGAACGGGAGAATCAAGTCCGGCCCGATGTAGAGCAACATCCACGGCTGCAGCTCGGAGCGCTGTCCAAATGCCATCAGCAGGATGGCGAGAAAGAGGATCGCGACGATGCGCATGGGATTCCTGGTGACTGGACACGGCGCAAGGAGCGCATTGTATCGTGGAAGGGTCGCCGCGATGCTTCGCGAATCGCCGACGGCGTGGGCGAACGTCCATCGCTCGCGTGCTCGCGTCAATCGAGAGTCGAAAGCAGCCGTTTGGCGTTCAAATACGTTGGGACTTCGACCCAGAGGCCACCGACCAGCGCGCGGTCCTCGCCGCGCGCGCGCGCATCGTCGAATGCCTCGATGACGCTGCGCGCATGGGCAATCTCCGATTCGCTCGGCATCAGCGCAGCGAGAATCGCCCGCGCGTGATCCGGACGCACGAGGCTTTTCGCGCGGTAGCCGAGACGCCGTGCGTAGCGCGCTTCCTGCGCGGCCCCGTCTGCATCGCTGAACGTGTAGGGCGCATCGATCGGCTCGATGCCTGCCGCTCGACACTCGACGACGAAGCGCCGTCGGGCGTAGTCGAGCTCCACCGCTTCCCGGCTGCGTTCCGCCATGAGATCGGCGGCCAGATCCTCGGCGCCGAGGAGCGCATAGCGGATGCGAGAAGAGGCTGCCGCAATGACGCGCACGTTGACCACACCCAGCGCCGTTTCGCACACGGGCAAGATACCGATGCGTCCAATTTCGAGCCCGTTCTCACGTTCGGCGCGCGCGATCGCGCGATCGAGCTCGCGCATTTCATCGCGCGTCGAGGCCTTGGGATACGCGACAAGGTCGGGGCGAGCCGCAATGACGTGCTCGAGATCGGTCGCGCCGTCCGCATTCAGCGCATTGATCCGCGCACACGCTCGTGCGCCCGCTGCGCGCCAGCGCGCAAACAGGGCGGCCGACAACGCGCGCGCCTCTGGGCGGCGCGCAGGCGGCGTGAAGTCTTCGAGGTCCTGGATCAGCACATGCGCACCGCTTGCGGCAAGCGCTTCGTGCGCGGCGACGTCGGCACCGGGACCGAACAGCCAAGTGCGACGGAGCGACGTATCAGCGTGAATCTTCACGATCTCTCGATTCATCCGGCTGACTGCCGCCCGGTTTTCCCGAGCTCGTGATGACGCAATCGCGCCCCGCGCGCTTGGCTTCATAGAGCGCCGCGTCGGACGCGTTGATCAACGAATCGGCGTCGGATGCGTGATCGGGGAACAACGCGATGCCGAACGACGCCGTCGGATGTCCGAGCGCACGGCCGCGATACGTTGGCTCGAGCCGCCTGATCGCGGTCTGAATGTCTTCGCAGCGGCGCAGGGAGTTCGCGCGCGTCGCATCCGTCAGCACGAATACGAACTCCTCGCCTCCGAAGCGGCACACCATGTCGCTGCCGCGGATCGAGGTCTTGAGCAGCGTCGCGACTTCGGTCAGCACGAGGTCACCGGCTTCGTGGCCGAACGAATCGTTGATGCGCTTGAAGTGATCGAGATCCATCATGATGACCGCGAGCCCGCTGCCGGCACGCTTCGCGCGAATCAGCTCGCGCGTCAGGAACTCGCGGAGGAAGCGCCGATTGTAGAGCCCGGTCATCGGATCGCGTATTGCCTGCTCGGCGAGCTCGCGCAGTGCGTCCTGCAGCGCATGGGTCGCGCGGCTCCGTTGCGTCACCACCGCGCTCAAGACCAAACCTGTGGTCACCACGGTGCTCACGAACGCGAGCAAGAGCTGCAGCGTCTGGTTCAACGAAGCGAGCGCGAACGGTCCGCGCCCCTGAACCGTGTACCAGATGGCGACCGAGCATGCGGCCGTGCTGGCGAGCGTCACCTCGCGCTGCCCCAGCCGGAACGCGGCCCAGATGATCAGCGGCGGGATCACGAACACGAGCGGCAGCACCGTGAAGGCCTCGCCGCTGCCGCCGAACACGAGCGCCGTGGCGAGCAGCAGCGCGAACGCGAACGCGATCGCTTCGACGGTCCGTCGTCGCGACGAAGCGGCGGATTCGCGAGCGCTCCAACTGAGGATCAGAGGCGTGAGCATGATGATGCCGACAGTGTCGCCCTTCCCACCATGTCGACCAGTTCGTGACAACCTCGACGGGCGCAATGGGCCCGTGCAGCGCGATTGCGCCGACGCCGATCGTCGCTGCGATGATCGAGCACACGGCAGCAACCACGACGAACCTGACGACGTCCTCGCCGCTATCGAACTCGTACATGCCGCCGACATGGCGGCGGATGAGCGCGGCACCGGCGAGCGCCTCCAGCGTGTTGCCACATGCGATCAGGGCCGCGGTAAAAACCGACGCGTCGACCATCGCGTTGACCACCGCGACGCCAACCCACAGTCCGGGCCAGATCCGGTTGCCGAAAAGAAGCGTCGCCGCCACGGCGATGCCGGAAGGCGGCCAGACGGCGGTCGCAAAGCCCGGAGGAATCGCGAAGAACAGCGAAAGCTTCGCGGCGGCGAAATACGCCGCGGCGACCACGATCAGCTGAGCGGCATACGGCGCACGGCGAAGCGCGGCGATCGAGTCGCGCAAGGCGACCGGTGCAGCGTCCACATATTCACCTGTGTTGGCAGCGTGAGGTGGGCTTCGGGCAGAGGCGATGACTCGTTGCGCGAGACTCGGCCGCTCCTCGTTATTCCACCGTCACCGACTTCGCCAGGTTCCGCGGCTTGTCGACATCGGTGCCTCGAATCACCGCCGCGTGATACGCGAGAAGCTGCAGCGGGATCGTGTGCACGATCGGCGACAGATGTCCCGCGTGCTGCGGCAGGCGAATCACGTGAATGCCGTCGCCCGACGTCAAATGGCTGTCGAGATCGGCGACCACGTAAAGCTCGCCGCCGCGTGCGCGCACTTCCTGCAGGTTCGACTTGAGCTTTTCGAGCAGTGCGTCATTCGGCGCGATCGCGACGACCGGCATCTCGCTGTCGACGAGCGCGAGCGGTCCGTGCTTCAGCTCGCCCGCCGGATAGGCCTCCGCGTGGATGTACGAAATTTCTTTCAGCTTGAGCGCGCCCTCGAGCGCGATCGGGTAATGGGGTCCGCGTCCGAGGAAGAGCGCGTGCTGCTTTTTAGCGAAGTACTGCGCCCAAGCAATCAGCTGCGGCTCGAGCGCGAGCACCGCCTGCAACAGTGCCGGCAGGTGCCGCAGCCCGCGAATCCAGTGCGCCTCCTCCGCGGGAGCGAGCCGGTTCCGGAGCTTCGCGAGCGTCAGCGCCAGCAGGAAATGCGAAACGAGCTGCGTCGTGAACGCCTTCGTCGACGCGACACCGATCTCGGAGCCGGCACGCGTCAGGTACGTGAGCTCGGTCTGGCGAACCATCGAGCTTGTCGCCACGTTGCAAATCGCGAGCGTGTGCGCGAGGCCGAGCGACTTCGCGTGCTTCAGCGCGGCCAGCGTGTCGGCGGTCTCGCCGGACTGCGAGACGACGACGACGATTCCCGTCGGATCGGGGACGCTGTCGCGATAGCGGTATTCGCTCGCGATCTCCACGTTGCAGGGAATGCGTGCGAGCGACTCGATCCACTGCTTCGCGACGAGACCCGAGTAGTAGCTCGTGCCGCAGGCGAGGATCAGCACGCTGTTCGCCCGCGCCAGAATCGGCGCCGCTTTCGCGCCGAAGAGCGCCGGATCGATGCCTTCGACGCCTTCGAGCGTGTCGGATACCGCGCGCGGCTGCTCGAAGATCTCCTTCTGCATGAAGTGGCGGTATGGACCGAGCTCGACGGCGTCGCCCGACGCCTCGACGTTGACGATCGCGCGATCGACGCGTTTGCCTTCGGCGTCGAAGAGCGTGTAGAACTCGCGCCGGACGTCGGCGACGTCACCCTCTTCGAGATAGACGATGCGGCGCGTCACCGAAAGGAGCGCCGCGGCGTCGGAGGCGAGATAGTGATCGTCGCCGCCGATGCCGACGACGAGCGGGCTTCCCGCCCGCGCACCCACGATTCTTCCCGGCTCCCGCGTCGAAAGCACGGCAATCGCGTAGGCGCCGTGAAACTCGGTGACCGCCGCCTGAACCGCGCGCACGAGATCGCCGCCCGCGCGGCCGTGCCAATGCGCATGGACAAGATGCGCGATGACCTCGGTATCGGTCTGCGTCGCGAATACGTAGCCCAGCGCTCTCAGCCGCTCGCGCAGCGCTTCGTAGTTTTCGATGATGCCGTTGTGAACGACGGCGATCTCGCTCCCCGACACGTGCGGATGCGCGTTGACCGGCGACGGCGCGCCGTGCGTCGCCCAGCGCGTGTGCGAGATGCCGGTGAAGCCGGAAAGCTGCGTCTTATCCGCCTGCGCGGCGAGATCGGCGACGCGCGCCGTACTCACCAGACGTTCGAGCGATCTCGAGCCGTTCTCGCCGATGATCGCGAGGCCGGTCGAATCGTAGCCGCGATATTCGAGACGGCGGATGCCGTCGATCAGGACGGGGACAACGTTGCGCGGCGAAACCGCGCCGACGATACCGCACATGGCATCAACCCTTTCCGTCTTTCGGTTTTTTCACCGGCCTCTTCCAGCCCCTGACGCTCACCTGCGGCGCGCGCGCAAGCGTCAGTGCATCGGCGG
>JADMIO010814638.1_pt1 | contig 14126 bp, 16 predicted proteins | sample 8958161 | NCBI WGS metagenome assembly JADMIO01 (sample SAMN16585339, study PRJNA669376) | soil metagenome | isolation source: Crop rotation soil | place: USA: Cullars Rotation, Alabama | collected 2011 | reverse complement strand
CCGCCTCGGCCCGGGCGTCCCGGACCTCGGCGCGATGGGTGCTCAGGTCCGCGGTGTCACCGCGGAACGCCACAGCCTGCACTGTCGCCTCGGGCGGCAGCGCGGGCAGATCCGCGGCGCTGACCGGCGGCAGCCCCCGCTGGCCGGTGTTGGTGGCCAGGTCGACGACCCCGACGGTCAGGACGGCGACCGCGGCGGCGACGCCGACGCTTCGGGCCACGCGCGACCGCGTCGTCCCGGACTCGCCGGACTCGTCGCACGGTCCGGGAGGGTCGAAGCCGGCCGACGCGCCGAGCTCGACCGTCGGGATGTCCGCGGGGACCTCCGGAGGAGGGGTCGTCGACGGCGTGCGGTGACGACCCGCATACCTCGTCATGCCTCGACCCCTACGTCCGCCGTCGTTACCGGTCCGAGACCTTAGCAGCGGGGTCGCGGTCGCTCAGTAGCTGCCGGTCCTCCGCACGTGGTCCCACGCGTCGCAGGGCGTGCCGTAGCGGCCCTTGAGGTAGATGAGCCCGGGTCGCACCGCAGCGGCGGTGCTCCACAGGCCGAGGCGGTTCCACGCGGCGTTGAGGCAGCCGAACTCGTTGTCGGGGAACCCGAAGTCCGGGAACAGCGCGTGGGCCACGGCGCGCGGGTTGTCCGGCGACTCGGTGGTGAGTGGCGTCGAGCTCGACACCGACGGCGTCGTGGTCTCGGGTGCGGCCGACCTCGTGGTCGACGGCTGGGTCGTGGACGACGTCGCCTCCGGAGGCGGCGGGGCGGGCGCCTCGGCCGGCGGCGTGGCCACCGCGCTGGTCGGCGTCGTGGCCTGCGGCGCCGCTTGTTCGGCGGTCGACGAGGTCCCCGGAACCGGCGGGCGCGTGGACGTGCTGCTGGGCCACGGTGTACCCGTCCCGCCGCCCTCCTGGGCCCCGAGGAACTTCAGCCCGCGCTCCGAGGTCGAGGAGGTCACCGGCCGCCCACCGGTCGGCGGGGACTGGTTCCCCGCGCCGGTGGGGTAGACGAGGACGCTGAAGAGGAGCAGCACGACCGCCGCCGCGCCACCGACCAGCCAGAGCAGCTGATGGCTCTGACCGGTGGCCGCCGACCCGGCGACGGGAGGTACCGGGTCGCGGTGCCGACCCGCATACCCGCTGCCCGAACTCACCGGATGTCGCCTCCTCCTGGCCCGTGTCCCCCGATACCGTGCCATTTCGGGCGGAGGTTGCCAAGGTGCGGGGACGCCCCGGTGGGCGCCTGACCTACGGCTCGAGGCCCTCCAGCAGGTCGGTGACCAAGGCGGCGATGGGGCTGCGCTCGCTCCGGGTGAGGGTGATGTGGGCGAACAGCGGGTGGCCCTTCATGGCCTCGATGACCGCCGCCACCCCGTCGTGCCGGCCGACCCGGAGGTTGTCCCGCTGGGCGACGTCGTGGGTCAGGACCACCTTGGAGTTCTGCCCGATGCGGGAGAGCACGGTGAGCAGGACGTTGCGCTCGAGCGACTGCGCCTCGTCGACGACGACGAAGGCGTCGTGCAGGGACCGACCCCGGATGTGGGTCAGCGGCAGCACCTCGAGCATCCCGCGGTCGAGGACCTCCTCGACGACCTCGGTCGACACGAGGGCACCGAGGGTGTCGAACACCGCCTGCCCCCAGGGGCCCATCTTCTCGGCCTCGGTACCGGGCAGGTACCCGAGCTCCTGGCCGCCGACGGCATACAGGGGCCGGAAGACGACGACCTTGCGGTGCTGGCGGCGCTCCATGACCACCTCGAGCCCGGCGCAGAGGGCCAGCGCCGACTTGCCGGTCCCGGCCCGCCCGCCGAGGCTGACGATCCCCACGTCCGGGTCGAGGAGCAGGTCGAGGGCGATCCGCTGCTCGGCCGACCGTCCGTGCAGCCCGAACGCGTCGCGGTCGCCGCGGACGAGCCGGATCTGCTTGTCGGCGCCGACCCGGCCGAGCCCGCTGCCGCGCGGCGACAGCAGGACCAGCCCGGTGTGACAGGGCAGCTCGGCCGCGGCCGGGTGCTCGACGCGACCGTTCTCGTAGAGGCGGTCCATCTCCTCGACGGTGACGTCGAGCTCGGCCATGCCGGTCCAGCCCGAGTCGACGGCGAGCTCGGCGCGGTACTCCTCCGCGTCCAGGCCGACCGCCGACGCCTTGACCCGCATCGGCAGGTCCTTGCTCACGACGGTGACGTTGAACCCCTCCGCGGAGAGGTTCTTGGCGACCGAGAGGATGCGAGTGTCGTTGTCCCCCAACCGGAAACCGGCCGGAAGGATCATCGGGTCGGTGTGGTTGAGCTCGACCCGCAGCGTGCCGCCGTCGGTGCCCACCGGAACCGGTCGGTCGAGCCGACCCTCCTGGATCCGCAGGTCGTCGAGCAACCGGAGCGCCTGACGGGCGAAGTACCCGAGCTCCGGGTGGTGCCGTTTGCCCTCCAGCTCCGTGACGACGACCACCGGGAGGACCACCTCGTGCTCCTTGAACCGGAGCATCGCCCGGGGGTCCGACAGCAGCACCGAGGTGTCGAGGACGAAGGTCTTGGCGGTGGTCTTGGCGGGCACGTGCGGCTCCTTGCGGCGCGCGGGTGGGCGCGGCCTACTCGCGATCGGGTCTGCCGGGACCGGACCCGAGGAGCGGGTGCCGGGACCGGCCCTCCGCTCGGAGCGTCAACTCCATCAACCGGGCCTCCCGCACGTCCGGCGGGTACCGGGCGTCAGGACTGACGGTACGTCCCGACCCTGGATGTCGACCCACCTTGGACCGGGCGTGTCGCGGGTGACCTCAGCGACCGAACCGGCGCTCCCGGTTCGCGTACGAGCGGAGCGCCCGGAGGAAGTCGACGTGGCGGAAGTCCGGCCAGTACGCCTCGCAGAAGTAGAACTCCGACTTCGCGCTCTGCCAGAGCAGGAACCCGCCGAGCCGCTGCTCCCCCGATGTGCGGATGACGAGGTCGGGGTCGGGCTGGCCCTTGGTATAGAGGTGCTGGGCGATCTCCTCGACGGTGATCGAGTCGGCGATCTGGTCCACCGGGGTGCCCTGCGCCGCGTGCTCGTGGATGAGGGAGCGGACCGCGTCGGCGATCTCGCGCCGACCGCCGTAGCCCACCGCCACGTTGACGTGCAGGCCGTCGATCCCCCTCGTGGCCTCGGCCGACGCCTTGAGCGACTGCGCCGTCTCGGCGGGCAGCAGGTCGAGCGCCCCGATCGGGTGGAGCCGCCAGCGGCCCTCGATGGCGAGGTCGGCGACCGCGGTCTCGATGATCTTCAGGAGCGGGACGATCTCCTTCTTGCTGCGCCCAAGGTTGTCGGTCGAGAGCAGCCAGAGGGTCACGACCTCGACGCCGGCCTCCTCGCACCAGCGGAGCAGGTGCTTGATCTTGTCGGCCCCGGCCTGGTGACCGTCGACCGTCTCGAAGCCGTTCTCCCGGGCCCAGCGGCGGTTCCCGTCGAGCATGACCCCGACGTGACGCGGCACGTCCTCCGGCCGGATCTGCTTGGCCAGCCGACGCTCGTAGGCTCCGTACAGCACGTCGGTGAGAGGCACGAGGGCCACGGTACCCCCGGGTTCGCGGCCCGACCGGGTCCACGACGGGGTCGGATGTGGCCGCTCTCACCTACCTACGCGGCCGTAACTTACGGTTCCGTAGGTTACGCTGGTCGTATGCGTCACCGACCCGCTCCGCAGCCAACACCCGACCCCGTCGGTGACGTCGTGGGCGATGCCGTAAGCAACGCGGTGGGCGAGACCGTCGGCGACGCCGCCCGCGACCTCGTCGCCGCTGTGAAGCCGCGGCTGCGCGGCTGGCTGCACGCCGCGACGTTCCCCCTCGCGCTGGTTGCGGGCATCGTCCTCAGCGTCCTCGCCCCGGAGGGTCCACCGAAGGTCGGCGCGATCGTCTTCACGGTCACCGCGGCCCTGCTGTTCGGGACCTCCGCGGTCTACCACCGCGGCCGCTGGTCGGCACGGGTGTCGGGCGTGCTCAAGCGGCTCGACCACTCGAACATCTTCCTCATCATCGCCGGCACCTACACGCCGTTCGCCCTGTCCCTGCTGCCACCCGACCAGGCGAGCACGCTGCTGCTCATCGTCTGGGGCGGCGCCCTGGGCGGGGTCCTGTTCCGGGTGTTCTGGGTCGACGCGCCGCGCTGGCTCTACACGCCGATCTACGTCGCGCTCGGCTGGGTCGCCGTCTTCTACTTCGGACCGCTGCTCCACTTCGGTGGCCCGGCAGTCGTCACCCTCATCACCGTGGGTGGCGTGCTCTACACGCTCGGCGCGGTCGTCTACGGCACCAAGCGGCCGAACCCGTCACCGCGCTGGTTCGGGTTCCACGAGATCTTCCACGCGTTCACCGTGCTGGCCTTCGTCGCCCACTACGTCGCGGCGTCGCTCGCCGTCTACGGCGCGGGGTCGGCCTTGTCCTCGGCGTCCTGAGTTCCGTCCTTAGTCGTGCCCTTGGCGGTGTCCTTGGGTGCGGCGCGCTCGGCCTCCCGCGCCTCGAGCTCGGCCACCCGCTGCTGCTCCCTGTAGGCCATCCGGCGCATCCGGCCGTTCATGTTGCGCATCAGCAGCCAGAGCGCGACGGCGAGGACGAAGAACGCGATGAACGCCCCCAGTCCCGGCCCGATCGAGGTCGACGGGGTGTCCATCAGCCGCTGGTGCCCGACGTACTGGCCAGCAGGTCCACGGCCAGCCGCGGGTCCGGTCGCGTGTCACGCACCGGCTCGATCCCGGCCTTGCGCGCCAGCGCGTCGGCCTCCCCGACCGACCCGAGGCCCGCGAACAGGTCGGTCTCCGGGAGCTGCTCCGGCGCATACGACACCACCAGCTCGTAGTCCTCGGTGGGCCAGCCCTCGCGGACGAGGTCGCGTGGCGCGTGGAACCACCCGCCGTCCGGGTCGACCTGCGTGGCGTGCGCGAGCAGCGCGCGGTCACGGATGTCGAAGTACTCCGCGCACTCGACCCGGGTGGTGACCTCGCGGTCGGGCCGCTTCCAGTCCTTGAGCCAGTCGCCGTAGTCGGACTCGATGCCGCGCTCGACCATGAGGTCGTAGAGCCGCTGGATGCGCTCCTTCGTCGTCGTCCGGAGGTAGTAGAGCTTCAGCGGCTGCCACGGCTCACCGGCGTGGGGGTATGCGTCGGGGTCGCCGGCCGCCGCGAAGGCGGACATCGAGACGACGTGGCAGTTGACGTGGTCGGGGTGGGGGTAGCCGCCGGTCTCGTCGTAGGTGAGCAGGACGTGCGGCCGGAACTCACGGATCACCCGGACCAGCGCCTCGGTCGTGACCTCTATCGGCTCGGCTGCGAAGCATCCTGCGGGGAGCGGGGGCAGCGGGTCGCCCTCGGGCAGTCCCGAGTCGACGAAGCCCAGCCAGGTGTGCTCGAACCCGACGATGGCCTGGGCCGCCGCCATCTCGTCGCGGCGCACCTGGGCCATGTCGCGCAGGATGTGCGGGTCGTCCTTGAGGCGCGGGTTGAGGATGTCGCCGCGCTCGCCCCCGGTGCAGGAGACGACCATGACCTCCTCGCCGTCGCGGACGTACTTGGCCAGCGTCGCGGCACCCTTGCTCGACTCGTCGTCGGGATGGGCGTGCACCGACATGAGCCGCAGACCTCGGGGCTCCACGAGGACCACCCGCCTCCCTCCACGCTGCCGGCGTTCTACCGTGAGCCATCATGTCACCGCCGTCCCCCGCCCCGGACCCGGCCGTCGAGGCCCGGCGGCGGCGCGCCCTCGCGGTGACCGGCGGCATCGTCGGGCTCGTGGCCGCCGTTCTCATCGGATGGTGGACGCTGCGCAACGAGGGGCAGCGGATCACCGCGACGACGATCAGCTACCGGGTCGAGAGCGACACCGCGGTCTGGGTCAGCTTCGACGTCTCGCGGCCGCCGGGCCTCGCGGTGACCTGCACGGTCCGGGCCATCGACGGCCACTTCACCGTGGTCGGGTCCGCCGACGTCGTGGTACCGCCGGAAGGCGACCAGGTGGTCCACCTGGAGAAGTCGGTTCGCACGACCAGCCGAGCCGTGACCGGCGTGGTCCAGGACTGCGTCCGCACGTAGTGCCCGCACCCTCGTTGACGAGGTGATCGTGTGGAGTTTCCATCCCCCTGAGGTCGGAAACTCCACACGATCACCTCCGGAGCGCACAGTGCGGCTTCCGGCAGGGGTGCGCCTCGCCCGTCCCGCCCCTGCTGCGGAACACGTCGACCAGTTCAGCGGCGAGGTCGCAAGGCCGTCCGGCGACGTCTGGCCAGAACGCTCGCACCGTCAGCCAGGCCCGGGTAGCGCTCCGACGGTCGCGGATTCCGTCCCGGACGCGGTCCTCCTCGGTGTGCCCCAGCCGCCCGTCGAGCTCCACCAGGACGCTGTTCGTCGTAGGCCACATCGTGGAGTCGCACGCCCTTGACCGCGGTCGCCGCCTGGCGCCGTCCTCGGGGGAGGCCGTGGGCGCGTTCGACGTCGCGCGCGAAGCGAACCTCCATCGCGCTTTCGGCACCGTCGGATACGACGGCGAGAACGTCGTGGAGCAGGGCACGCCGTCGATGACGCGGTCGAGCCGCAAGCAGCGCGAGCATGGTCGCCTCCGTGGTCACCCCACGCTGGAAAGCCCGCGCCAGGACCGCCACGGCGTCGTCGATGCTGCCCAGCTCGGCCAGGTCGAGAATCGTGTGGTCGACGCTGGTCCGCCACGGCCAGTGCAGGTCGTCGACGCGCGCCGCGGCGTGCCGACTCCGATGGACGACAACGCGGCCGGGAGGCTCGACGGTGACGCTCGCGTCGACGAGAAGATGTACTGCTCGAGGTGGGTAACGCAGCAGCCCATGGGCGAAACCGGCAGTCCCGAACGCCCACGCCGCACCGGATCCAACGCTCAACAAGGCCGAGGCCGACTCCCACCACCATCCGACTCGGCCCGGCACCGTCTGGTAGACGCCGCGTCGGACCGCGACCCATCGCCCGGTTCGCAACCGGTGGCGGATCGCCCGATCCGAGAGGCCCGCCGCCAAGCACTGCTGCGTCGTCACCAAACCGCGCTGCTGGCGGATCACCTCCTTGAGGGACGCCAGGTCGCAGGGCACCTGCGGACCGCCTAGCGGCGGCCCGAACGGCCCGAACGGCCCGAAATCAGTCACCGCAGCAGCATCGAAGACCGGCACGACGCCGCTCGCAGCCATCCACAGCCGGCCCGGCGGAGGAACGGAGGTGCGTGGCATACGCCGACTTTGTTACCCTGGTTCTTTCACGCCGCAAGAACCCGGGTCTGGACCTCACAGGTCCAGACCCTTTCGTTAGGAGTACCCCGTGACCGAGACAGCGACCCAGAGCTTCCTCACCCAGGAGGCGTTCGACCGCCTCAAGGCGGAGCTCGAGCACCTGTCCGGTGAGGGCCGCGTCGAGATCGCCAAGCGCATCGAGGCGGCCCGCGAGGAAGGCGACCTCCGCGAGAACGGCGGGTACCACGCCGCCAAGGAGGAGCAGGGCAAGATGGAGGCCCGGATCCGCCAGCTCACCCAGCTCCTCGAGAACGCCAAGGTCGGCGAGACGCCTCCCGACAACGGCGTCGTCGAGCCCGGGATGCTCGTCACCGTCGAGATGTTCGGCGACGAGGAGACGTTCCTGCTCGGCCACCGCGAGATCAAGGACGACTCCGACCTCGAGGTCTTCTCCGAGCAGTCGCCGCTCGGCCACGCCATCAACGGCAAGAAGGTCGGCGACTCCGCGTCCTACCAGACCCCCGCGGGCAAGACCGTCGAGGTCAAGATCCTCAAGGCCGCGCCCTTCACCGGCTGAGCCTCAGCGCAGCAGTGGCGTGTAGCCGTCCGCGCGCAGGGCCCCGAGCACCTCTTCACGGTGGTCGGGGCCCTTCGTCTCGACGTCGACGACGATCTCGGTCTCGTCGACGGACAGCGACGACGTGTTGCGGTGGTGGCGCACCTCGATGACGTTCGCGTCGACACCGGCGAGGTCGGCGAGCAGCCGGGCCAGCGACCCCGGCCGGTCGGGCACCCGCACCGCGAAGGTCAGGTACCGCCCGGCCGCCGCCATGCCGTGCCGGATGATCCGCATCATCAGCAACGGGTCGATGTTGCCGCCGGACAGCACCGCCACGACCGGCCCCTCGAGGCGCGGCGCCGTCGGGTCCATCAGCCGGGCCACCGCCGCCGCCCCCGCCGGCTCCACGACGAGCTTGGCCCGCTCGAGCAGGAACAGCAGCGCCCGCGACAGGCTGGCCTCGCTCACCGTGTCGACCGAGTCGACGAGCTTCTCGATGACGGCGAACGGCACGTCTCCCGGCCGCCCCACGGCGATGCCGTCGGCCATCGTCGCCATCCGGTCCAGGGCCACGGGATGACCGGCCTTCAACGACACGGGGTATGCGGCGGCCTCCTCCGCCTGCACGCCCACCACCCGCACGTCCGGGCGCAGCCCGTGGACGGCGGTCGCGATCCCCGCCAGCAGCCCACCGCCCCCTGCGCTGACGACGACGGTGCGGACGTCGGGGCACTGCTCGAGGATCTCGAGGCCGCAGGTCCCTTGTCCCGCAACGATGTCCGGGTGGTCGAACGGGTGGATGAGCACCGCCCCGGTGCGTGCCGCGAACTCGTGAGCCGCCACGAGGCACTCGTCCACCGTCGTCCCGACGAACTCGATGTCCGCGCCGTACGCCTTGGTCGCCGAGATCTTCGGCATCGGCGCGCCGTGAGGCATGTAGACCTTGGCGCTGATCCCCAAGAGCTGCGCGGCGAGAGCGACGCCCTGGGCGTGGTTCCCGGCGCTGGCCGCCACGACGCCGCGGGCCTTCTCCGCGTCCGACAGCCGGGCCATCCGCGTGTAGGCGCCCCGGATCTTGAACGACCCGGCCCGCTGCAGGTTCTCGCACTTGAGGAACACCTCGGCGCCGACCTTGTCGGAGAGCGCCCGCGAGTACTCCAAGGGGGTGGGCCGGACGACGCCCTGGAGCAGCCGTTCGGCGGCCCGGATGTCGTCGACGCTGACGGGGGGTGGGGCGAGGTCGGGCACCATCGCAGGCTACTCAGGACCGCCCAGCATCTGAGACCGGGCCAGGGCTCGCGCCACGTGGAGGTGGTCGTCGGCCAGCAGGCCGACGGCGAAGAGCAGGTATGCCACATCGACGCCGGTCCGCGCGGACCGGGGCACCCGCCAGCCCCCGGCGTGGTCGCCGACGACGGCTGCGAGCACACGCATACCCTGCTCGGCCGTCGCGTGTCGCAGCACGCCGCCGGACCCGAGGACCAGCCCGACCTCACCCAGGGGGCGGGGCGCCTGGCCCGGGCCCGCCGGACGGCCGTGCCGGCGCACCGCCACGACCGCGGCCACCGTCGCGAGCTGGAGGTCGAGCGCCACCTCCTCGTCGTCGGCGGGCAGGTGTCCGGGGTCGGCGGCGACCCGCGCCGCATACCCGTGAAGGGCGGCACCGACGGGAATGCGTTCGCGAGCGGCAGCCTCGACGACCCCGACGGCGTTCCAACGGACCCCGAGGTCGCCCTCGACGGTGCGCGCGTGCCAGAGCGTGCCGACGACCTCCTTGCGCAGCGTGGCGTCCTCGCCCTCCGGCGTGATGACGGAGTAGACGTCGGTGGTCGCGCCGCCGACGTCGACGACGAGCAGGTCGGTCCCGAGCGCCTCCGCGACCACCTCGACGCCGCGGAGCATGGCGTCGGGCGTGGGGGCGCGCACCATCTCGCGGAACGCGGCGCGGCTCGACAGACCCTTGCCGCCGATGACGTGGTCGAGGAAGGTCGCCCGGATCGCCGCCCGGGCACTCCCCGGCTCGATCGTGCCGATCTCGGGGACGACGTTGTCGGCGACCTCGACGGGCTGGCCGGCCTCGCGCAACACCTGCGCCACCTCGACATGGGCGTCGACGTTCCCGGCGACCACGACGGGGACGCCGACACGCGACTCAGCCAGCCGAGCCGCGTTGTGCCGCAGGACATCTGCGTTGCCGCCGTCGGTACCGCCGACCAGCAGGACGACGTCGGGCTCGGCCCGGCCCAGGTCGCGGACCGCCGGGACATCCAGCCGTCCCGACGCCACGTGCACCACCTTCGCCCCCGCGCTCAGCCCGACTCGGTAACCCGCCTCCGCAGTCACCTGCCGCTCGTACCCGACCACCGCGAGCCGGAGTCCGCCGCCGGCGCTGGAGCAGGCCAGGGTCACCGCGTCATCGGCGTCCAGCTTTGCGGTCAGCGCGTGGCACCCGTCGAGGACGTCTCCGGCGAGCGTGGTCGGTGTCTCCGCCGTCCCGAGCACGACCCCGTCCGGCCCGACGAGGACGCCCTTGGTGAAGGTCGACCCGACGTCGAGGCAGAGCAGCTGGGGCCCGCTCACCGGGAGTCGCCGGCGAGCGGTATGCGTCGGGCGAACCCCTCGTAGTCGACGACCAGCCCCTCGTCGTCGACCGTGAGCACGAAGGCACCGTGGTCCGGGTCGCTGTACCGCCAGCAGGCGAGGCCGTCGCGGTCCTCGAGCCGCACGTAGGTCTGGTCGACCCGCGCCACGCCGAGCGCCGGCACGTCGACCCAGGCCACACCCGAGGTGACCGGCTCCCCGATCGGCAGGTGCGCCAGCCGGCGGATGGGGAAGGTGTTGGTCAGCGGCGTCGCGGCGATGTCGACGTCGACGCAGCCGTCGAGGTCCGGCCGCGGCTCGCCGTCGACGGTCCATTCGCCGTCCACGGCGTCGAGGACGAGGCGGGCCTCGCCCAGTGCCGAGACGCTCAGCGCCTCGACGTGCCGGGTCACCCAGTCCGGGCCGACCACCACGCTGAACGTGCAGCTCAACGTGTCGTCACCGACCAGCACCTCGCTGCCGTGGAAGAGCCAGCCGTCGTCCAGCCGCTGCCGTCGGGCGATGCTGTGGCCGCGGCTCTCGTCGTCCCGCTCCCAGGCGACCACCGTCATGCCCGCCATGATGTCGGACGGTAGGAGGGCCGTAGCGGTCAGCCGTCCGAGGTCAGGGTGGGGCTACGTCCAGTCAGCCGTGCGCGCTGAGCGCCGCGTCCAGGTCGTCGATGAGGTCGTCGGCGTCCTCGATCCCGACCGAGAGCCGGATGAGGTTGCGCGGCACCTCGAGCGGCGTCCCCGTCACCGAGGCGTGGGTCATCCGGGCCGGGTGCTCGATGAGCGACTCGACACCGCCCAGCGACTCGCCCAGGGTCCAGATCTGGGTGGCGCCGCAGACCGCGACGGCGGCCCGCTCGCCCCCCTTGAGGCTGATCGACACCATCCCGCCGAACCGGCGCATCTGCTTGGCCGCCAGCTGGTGTCCCGGGTGCTCCGGCAGGCCGGGGTAGTAGACGGTCTCTACGGCCGGGTGCGAGAGCAGGTGCTCGACCACGCGCTCCGCGTTGTCGCAGTGCTGCTCCATCCGGATCGCCAGCGTCTTCAGCCCACGCAGCACCAGCCACGAGTCGAACGGTGCGGCGATACCGCCGATCGCGTTCTGGTGGAACTCGATCCGTTCGGCCGCGTCCGAGAAACCCTTGGCGCCGAAGTCCTTGGCCACCACCACGACGCCGCCGATCACGTCGCTGTGCCCACCCGCATACTTCGTCGTCGAGTGCGTGACGATGTCGGCGCCGAGGGCGATCGGGCTCTGCAGGTAGCTCGTCGCGAAGGTGTTGTCGACGACGAGCAACGCGCCCTCGGCGTGGGCGACCTCGGCGATCCCCGCAATGTCGGCGATGCCGAGCAGGGGGTTGGTCGGGGTCTCCACCCAGACCAGCTTGGTCACGCCCGGACGGATCGCGGCCCGCACCGAGTCGACCTCGTGGATCGACGCGATGGTGTGCTCGATCCCGCCCGGTCGGGCCACCTTGTTGAAGTACCGGTAGGTGCCCCCGTATGCGTCCGACGGCACGACGACGTGGTCACCGTGGGTCAGCAGCGCACGGACGACGGTGTCCTGCCCCGCGAGGCCGCTGGCGAACGCATACCCGCGTTCTCCGCCCTCGAGAGCGGCGACGCACTCCTCGAGCGCGGTGCGCGTGGGGTTCGCCGACCGGGAGTACTCGTAGCCGCCGCGCAGTCCGCCGATGCCGTCCTGCTTGTACGTGGACGTCTGGTAGATCGGCGTCACGACCGACCCGGTCGCCGCGTCGGGCTCCTGGCCGGCGTGGATGGCCCGGGTGGCGAAACCGTGCAGACGGCGGGAAGACATCACCGGGCGAGAGTAGTGCCGCCGGGGTCGGCGACCGTAAGCGCACCGTGAGCGCCCACGGCCGAGGCCGCTCCGCGTGCGTGTGACACTGGATGGGTGATCTTCGGATTCGGCAGGAAGTCGACCATGGTGTCCCGTGAGGACGCCCTCCCGGGCCGCTCGTCGCGCCCCTTCAGCGTCAACTCGACGCATGTCGTCCTCGGCACGCCGATCGACGGCCCGTGGCCCGACGGGTCCCAGGTGATCTACGTCGCGATGGGCTGCTTCTGGGGCGTGGAGCGGATCTTCTGGCGCCAGCCGGGTGTGGTCTCGACCGCGGTCGGCTACATGGGCGGGTACACCCCGAACCCCACGTACGAGGAGGCCTGCACCGGCCTGACCGGCCACGCCGAGACGGTCCGGGTCGTCTACGACCCCGAGCAGACCAGTCCCGAGCTGCTGCTCAAGGAGTTCTGGGAGAACCACGACCCGACCACGGCGAACCGGCAGGGCAACGACGTCGGCACCGCCTACCGGTCGGCGATCTACTGGACCACGAAGGAGCAGGAGCGGGCCGCGATCGCGACGCGCGACGCCTTCCAGAAGGTCCTCACCGACAACGGGTACGGCGAGATCACCACGGAGATCCGGTCGGCCGACGACGCGGGGCCGTTCTACCTCGCCGAGGACTACCACCAGGGGTACCTGCACAAGAACCCCGGCGGCTACTGCAACCACGGCCCGAACGGGATGACCTGCCCGGTGGGCGTCGTCCGCCAGGACCAGCTGCCCGCGCAGACGGACATCGCCCCGCCCCAGTCCTGACCCGCGACGCGCGTTCAGTCGTCCTCGTCAGCGCGATCCTCGTTGTGGAGGGCGGACTTCCTCCGTTCGAGGCGCCAATGGATCTCGTGCGTCGTCGGGTGACGCCATTCGCGCATCCGGTACTCGAAGCCCGGTAACAACACGATCGGGATTGGTTCGGGCGACGCCGGCGCCACCGCCCCGACGACGATCTTCGCGTCCTTCGGGATGAACGGGGACTGCGCGGGGATCGGTCCCGTGATGATCTCCACAGGGTCTCCATACGGGCGCGCCATGCGTCCGGACTGTAGCAACGCGCTCCATAGGGACTCGATAGAGACGATTTGGAGATCGCTTAACAGTCCCTTAAGGTACGCACCTAGTTCAGGTGCGTTGGGTTGGCCGTGCATCGGACGAGACCACAAGGAAGTAGGAACCGACCAGATGCACCGCACCACCAAGAGAGTCATGACGGCCGGCGCGCTCGCGGCCGTCGCCCTCGTCGCGGCCGCCACTGCGGCCAACGCCAGCGTCACCATCGACGCGAACGGCAAGGGCTTCGTCGGCAAGGGCGACGTCCAGACCGCCCTCGGCTACAACAACTCAGCGCTCCAGAAGGCCGTCGACGCCAAGAGCCTCGTGTTCACCGCTGCGCAACCGACGTCGCAGGCACTGACGCAGAGCGTCTCGCAGTCCGGCAAGCAGGCCGGCACCCAGACCGGCGTGCAGTCCGCCACGCAGACGGCCACCCAGTCGGCCACGCAGGTCGTGTCGCAGGACCTGACCTGCACCTTCACCAACGGCAACGGCACCAAGACGTTCCACCGGGACGGCGTCCGCGACGGCGAGCGCACCGGCACGCGCGAGGGCAGCCGGACGGGCACCCGCGAGGGCAGCCGGGACGGCGACCGTGACGGCACGCGCACCGGCACCCAGGCCGGCACCCAGACGGGCAGCATCGCCTACGACCTCGACGTCGACGCGCGCAAGGCCAACCAGTACACCGGTTTCATCCTCAAGGGCTGGAAGGGCACCCCGTCATACACCGAGACCGGCGTCCCCGTCTGGAGCGCCCCGGCCTTCGGTGACTGGGAGTTCGACGCCTGGAGCTTCGCTTTCCAGCACAGTGGGATCCGAAGCTTGGAATTCACGTGACTTGAAGTCGCGGC
>JADMIO011837234.1_pt1 | contig 14128 bp, 14 predicted proteins | sample 8958161 | NCBI WGS metagenome assembly JADMIO01 (sample SAMN16585339, study PRJNA669376) | soil metagenome | isolation source: Crop rotation soil | place: USA: Cullars Rotation, Alabama | collected 2011 | reverse complement strand
CTTTCCCAACGCCTGCAAATGCGGCAGTACCTCGAACGCGCCAGAAGGCTCGCGGAAACGGCGATGAACCGATCCTAAACCTTGCCAATAATACGGCCGTTAATCAATCCGATCGGCATTTGCGACATCAAAAAGGGCTGTACCAAGGATTCGCCCTGTTCGCCCGCTTCGAACGAAAATCACGCTGGAAGCCGTCGGGCTCGGTGACGACGCCGGCGAGCGTGGCGCGCGACCCGCGCGGGCGACCCGCGACGTGATCGTGCGATTGACGAACTAGGGTGCGGCGACGATCGTGTCGAACTCATCGTCGGGCTGGAATCCCTGGACGTCCACGTTGGCCGTGTGGGTCACCTTGTCCTGGGGAACGAACACCGTGGATCCCAGGCCCGCGCCGGACGTCACCAGCGCCTGGGCGATGTTGACGTTGCCGCCGGAATGATCGGCGACGAGGGCGGAGAACCTATCGGTGCCGCCGTTCCCCTCCAGCTTCATGTCGAGGGTCCCGATCCCGCCTTGGCCGGTGATGTGGCCGGAACCGTTGTCCATGATGACGGTGGCGTTGATGATGTCGCCGCCGTTGAATACGCCGCCCCCGCCGTCGCCGAGCGCCGCGATTTTCAACTTCCCGTCCATGTCGCCTTGGTAGCTGACGTCGATGGTGTCGCCCTGGTCGCCGGCCTGGAGGTTCAGGTCCAAGGTCCTCCCGCTGGCGATGCGGACGCCGGCGGCGAGCGTGCTGCGGTTCGCCTTGACGACGATGCGGTCGAGATTACTTCGGGTCTGCACGTTGATCTTCAGGCTGCGGTTGAGGTTGCCTTTGAGGTTGGCCGTGAACCGGTCGTCGGTGCCGACGATGTTCAAGAGGCCGTCGTCGCCGGTGTCGACGTCGAGATTAAATCCGGCGACGAGGTTCCCGTTGAGGTTGTACGTGACGGTGTCGGTGTTGCCGTTGGTTCGGACGTTGAGTTGCTGGACGTTGTTGCGTGTGGCGGAAACCGGGCCGGTGATCTGAACGCGGCCGTTGCCGTTGTGATTGATGGTCCAGTTTTCCGCGACGCTGTCGCCGGTCACGGTGACGGTGCGGAGGCCGGTGAAGGCGTCCACGGAAACGGGACTGATGGAGGCGAACAGCCTGCGCGATTCGAGTGGGTCGATCTGCGGGGGCTGCCGGTGACGCGCGACGCTTTGCTTCGGGTTTTTGTTTTCCACGCATCCAAGGGTGACGTGCTCGCCTCCGGTCGTCGACGGCCCTATTCAGGCTTCGCGGCGGGCACATGGCATGCTCTTACGTACTGCACCGACCCGGACCTGCGGACGCCGCCGGCAACGTCGCCACACCGTTCGAACCGTCGCAACTGCTCCGACCTGTAGAAGTTGCGGGCGAACGCGATGTGGAAGATGGCGGAGCGAGCATCTCGTCGGGCTCAAGGCGGCTCCGCGAGTTTGGCGGCGTGATCGATCGCCCCCGCGAGGCGGGTCGCATGACGCAGCATGCCGGCGGGACAATCGTCGTCCATGAGCCATTCGGGGTGGTCATGGCGGCCCGGAAGGGATAGCATACTTTTGCGGCGACCTTCCCGGTGCGCTGCTCCACTTCTCGTTCCCCGGACAAAATACCATGCGTGATTCACGCCCCCACCCGCGCTGTCACTTACGTGCGTTGCTCTTCTCGTTCGCAGGTCGACTGGTCGTGACTTGCGCAGCCATAGGTCTGACGACGGGCTGCGCCTTGCCCAAGCCGGAGACGCTCGTAAGCCCGACGCCGATGCGGGGCAATTCGGGAAAATTCCTCAACCCATATCTCGCCAACGGCACGCTGGCTCCGTGGGCGGACAAGGGTGTTCACTCGAGCCGGTTCGCTGCCGGCGTGGCCGGTTTCGCCGCCTCCGAGGCGATCGGCGTCGTCGACTTCACTGGCTTGGTCTCCAGCACCGCCGACACCCTCATCAGGCAGCAGGGGGCGATCGGTGCCGCCGGCGGGAAGGAGTACATGAAATCCACGTCCGACACCTCCTTCGATCGTCGCGAGGACTTCGTCGTAAACCTCTACGTCAACCACTCGACGACGGAGCTCTACAAAAAGACGCTCGAGCTGATGACGGAGATTTACCCGGATGTGGGCTCGCATTATGACTCCGACATTCGCAGCGCGAAAAAGAAGCCGACGACCTCCCCCGTCGCAGGCCGGGGATAAGGCCAGGCAGGGCAACAGAGTCTCGCCGCGTAAGCCGCAATCCCTGTCTCTGCCGGGTCACACGGACACGGCTGTCAGCGGACTGGCCTTAGCGTCAATAATGGTGTCACGAAAGCGTCGTACTCGTGGCGGGATCGCGCCATCCAGTATGACTGAAATTTCGGGCGTTTTCGCGCTTTTTGGCGTGTGTTCGGAGCAAATTCCCAACGTCAATATCGAGGGTTCGACCCCCTCGTTCGTTTTTCTACCTTCCGCAATCCTTGGAACGGTCGCGCACGTCCACACTTTGCGCGAGACCTGAAACGTCGCCGAGCATAGTCGTATCGGGCGTGTATGACATGAGGGCTCGTACGGGCGACTATGATAAGCCACGGAATAGGGCAGCCTCTCGAAGGAACACGTTACCGTTTTGGACCCCTCGGTGATGGATGAAATGAAACGAATGAACGTCGCCGCGATCATTCCGGCGGCGGGCCACTCGCGTCGGTTCGGCGGGATCAAACAACTCGCCGACGCCGGCGACGGAAAGCCGATGCTGCGCGGCGTGCTCGACGCGATCCGCGGGGCCGGCGTTACCGACGTGCTGCTAGTGCTGAACGGATCGCTGCGGCCGCACCTTTCGGAATTCGTCGCCGACGCACGCGTCGTCTTTAACGACGATCCACTGGCCGAGATGATCGACTCGGTTCGGCTCGGGCTGCGGACGTGGGAGGAACTGCGGAAGACGATGATCGGCGGGTTCCTCGTCTGCCCGTGCGACGCGGCGGGCCTCGCACCCGCCGACGTGCGCCGGTGTCTCGAAGCGTTCGATGCGGACCGGAGCCGGATCTGCGTCGGCGCGCGGAACGGAAAGCGCGGCCATCCGATCGTCTTCCCGGCGTCGATGGCCGAGTTCGTCCTTTCCGGGTCGTGCGACGCGGGGTTGAATCGATTGGCCCGCGAGAATCCCGAGCGGGTCGTACTCGTGGAATGCGATTCGCCGGGCGTGACCGCGAACGTGAACACGCCGGAAGACGTCGGCCGGTGAATCGGTAATCCGAAAGTGGTCAGAAATCATACGAATCGGCACGCGCGCGCGAGTTTTCTCCGCCGGGTCCCATCCGTACTGAATCGCAGCCGTCCTATTATTCGTAAGGCGGTGACGCGTGACCGGAATCGAAACTCCGGCGCGGCCGTTCATTTCCGAATTGACGAAAGCCCGGATTCGATGCGCGCCGGACCACTCGCGGCTTGCCGCGGCCGGAGCGGACGGCTACATTCGAACCAACCGCGTTCGGATGAACCGAAATTGCCCACGCACGGGCCGACAATTCAATCGTTTGGAGACACCCGCATGCGCACCGCATCGCGTCCTTCGCCATCGCTCTCACGCAGGTCGCTGCTCGGCGGCCTGATCGCTTGCCTCTGCGTGGCGTTCGTCGTCGTCGTCTCGCCCGCCCGGGCGCAGGAGGAGATCGTGATCGGCGAGTTCGCCTCGATGACCGGGGCGACGGCCACGTTCGGCGTCAGTTCCGACGAAGGCGCGAGGCTCGCCCTCGATGAGATCAACGCGGCCGGCGGCGTGCTCGGGAAGAAGCTCAAGCTCATCACCGAAGACGACCAATCGAAAACGGAAGAAGCCGTCACCACCGTCCAGAAGCTGATCAACCAGAACCGCGTGGTCGCGCTGATCGGCGAGATCGCGTCGAGCCGGTCGATCGCCGCGGCGCCGGTGGCGCAGCGGGCGAAGATCCCCATGCTCTCGCCCGGGTCGACCAACCCCAAGGTCACCAAGGTCGGCAGCTACGTCTTCCGCGCCTGCTTCATCGACCCGTTCCAGGGCACGGTCATGGCGAACTTCGCCATGAACAACCTCAAGCTCAAGCGGCTCGGCGTGCTGTACGACGTGAAGAACGACTACAGCGTGGGCCTGCGTGAATTCTTCATCGATGCGGTCAAGAAAAACGGTGGCGAAATCGTCTCCGACGAAAGCTACGGCGAGGGCGACCCCGACTTCAAAGCCCAGCTCACCAAGATCAAGGCGCAGAACCCCGACGGCATTTACGTCCCCGGCTACTACCAGGACGTCGGCCTGATCGCGCGGCAGGCGCGCGAGCTCGGCATCACCGTGCCGCTCATGGGCGGCGACGGGTGGGACAGCGACAAGACCACGGAGATCGGCGGGCAGTCGGTCGAGGGGTGCTACTTCTCCAACCACTACGCCGCCGACGACCAGCGGCCGGAGGTGCAGAAGTTCATCGCCGCCTACAAGGCCAAGTACAACGGCAAGACCCCCGACGCCATGGCCGTCCTCGGCTACGAGGCGATGGGCATCATGGCCGACGCGATCAAGCGTGCCGGCGGCACCGACGGCAAGGCGATCCGCGACGCGCTGGCGACGACGAAAGACTTCCCCGGCGTCAGCGGCAAGATCACCATCGACAAGGACCGCAACGCCTCAAAGCCCGCCGTCGTCGTCCAGATCAAGGACGGGAAGTTCGCGTTCGTCACGAATATCAATCCATGAAGAAGTTGCTGGTTGCTAGTTGCTGGTTGCTAGTGGATGCAGTCGCCTCGTCTTCACAAGCAACCAGCAACTAGCAACCAGCAACGGTCCCCATGCAGCAGTTCATCCAGCAACTCATCAACGGCCTGTCGACCGGGGCTCTATACGCGCTGATCGCGGTCGGGTACACGATGGTGTACGGGGTATTGCGGCTGATCAACTTCGCGCACGGCGACGTCTACATGGTCGGCGCGATGATGGGGTACTACGTCGGGTCGAACCAGTTCGCGTTGGGCCGGGTGCCGTGGTGGGCGCAGCCGATCGTATGGCTGGCCGCGTGGCTCGTCGCGTTCGGCATCCTTCGCGCGGCGAGACGATCGAGCCCGTCCTGGTTCGTCATCGTCGGGCAGACGCTGCTCGCCGCGACCGTCGCCACGGGCGTTGCACAGATTTCGACGAAGATCGTCGCGGCCGTGGGCATCCCGTCGTGGGTCGGCTTCGCGACCGTGCTGATTTCCTCCATGACGATCTGCGGCTGCCTCGGATTCGTCATCGAGCTGCTCGCCTACCGGCCGCTCCGCAACCAGCCGCGCATCACGTCGCTCATCACCGCGATCGGCGTGTCGCTGTTCCTCATGAACGGCGGGCAGAAAGTCTTCGGCGTCGACCCGCAGCGCTTCCCCGACCTCATCCCCGGCCTCGAGACCAACCCGCTGTTGTTCAACCGCTGGGGCGTCACCGTCGGCACCGCCGACGCGATCATCATCTTCGCGACGATCGCTCTGATGATCGGCCTGACCTACATCGTCCTCTACACCCGCACGGGCCTGGCGCTGCGCGCCGTCTCGTTCCGCTTCGACACCGCGTCGCTGATGGGGATCAACATCAACCGCATCGTCAGCTTCACGTTCATCCTCGGCTCCGTGCTGGCGGCGGCGGCGGGCGTGCTGATCGCGCTCCGCACGCCCCGCGTCGACCCGCTCATGGGCCTCATGATGGGCCTCAAGGCGTTCGTCGCCGCCGTGCTCGGGGGCATCGGCAACATCGCCGGCGCCGTCGCCGGCGGCATCCTCCTCGGCCTGACCGAAGCGCTCGTCAAAGGCTACTTCCCGCAGGGCTCGCAGTACGCCGAGGGCGTCGCGTTCGTGATCCTGATCGGCGTGCTCCTCGTCAAACCGTCCGGACTCCTCGGCAAAAATGTCATCGAAAAGGTCTGACCCATCTACGGAAACCCCGTCGGCCACACCGGCTTCGGTCAGCCACGACGCCGGTGCGGGCATGGTCTCGGCGTCGTCCACCGCCGTCACCTCGTTGCACACGCGCTGTGGACCCGGCACGATCGCGCTCCTGTCGAACCTCTGGTGGCCGGCGTTGATCGTCGCGCTCACGTTCCTCTTCCGCCACTACGAGTTCTCCGGCCGCGACGATTTCCCCGGCCCCTACGTGATGCGCGTCGTCCTGCTGATCGGTATCAACGTCATCCTCGCGGTGAGCCTGCAGCTCATCAACGGCGTCAGCGGCCAGTTCAGCCTCGGCCACGCCGGGTTCATGGCGGTCGGCGCTTACTTGGCGGGCTACGCGACGAAGACCTTCGGCGGCATCCACAGCGACGCCGACGCCGTCGACCCCGCCGCCGAGTTCCACAACCCCGCCGCGGTGCTGCTCTACTTCGCGAGCCTGCTGATCGCGCTCGGCGTCGTGGCCGCAACAGGGTGGGTGTTGCGATGGCTGGTGAACCGCTCGCGAAAATTTCACCGTCGCGTTCCGACGATCCTCGCGACGCTCCTCGTGCTCTGGTTCGTCGTCGACGTCTCGCGGGCCGACCGGGCGAACGACCCGTCGATCGTCCACCCCTTCACGCACTTCGTCGGGCTGATGATCGCGTTGTTCGAGTGGATCAACACGCACGGCGCGGCCGCGTCCCTGTCGATCTCGAACGCACTCCCGGCGGCGTACCGGAAGCCGATCACGTTCGCCGTCGCCCTGCTCGGCGGCGGGATCATGGCCGCCGTCGCGGGGCTCGTCGTCGGCCTCCCGTCGTTGCGACTCCGCGGCGACTACCTCGCCATCGCCACGCTCGGGTTCGCGCAGATCATCCTCGTCGCGATCGTCACCAGCCAGCCGCTCGGCGCCGCGACCGGCCTGCAGGTGCCGGTCTACCGCATGGAGCCCGACCCCGCCGAGACCCCGCCGATCGTCGGCTACTTCCTTTACCCCTGGGTCTTCGGCACCGCGGCCATCACCATGCTCGCGGTCTGGCGGATCGCCCACAGCCCGATCGGCCGCGCCATCGCCGCCGTGCGCGAGGACGAGATCGCCGCGAGCGCCTGCGGCATCAACACCACCCGCTACAAGGTCCTCGCCTTCGTCGTCGGCGCGTTCTTCGCCGGCGTCGCCGGCGCGCTCTACGCCCACTACGACGGCTACCTCAACACCCGCAGCTTCGACCTCAACCGCTCGATCGAGATCGTCGTCATGGTCACGCTCGGCGGCCTCGGCAGCATCTGGGGCGCCGCCGTCGCCGCGGTCGTCCTGACCGCCCTCCCCGAAGTCCTCCGCAACACGAGCACCCTCATGCCCGCCTGGACCCCCGCGTTCCTGAAGGACGCCGCCCAGTGGGTCGCCGACAACCGCCTGGTCGTCTACGCCCTGCTCCTGATCCTCATCATGCTCGGCCGCTCCAAGGGCCTCCACAAGCCCTCCAACTGGCTCCGCCCCGCCCGCCGACTTCGATCCGCCGCCTCGTAAAGACTTGTTCATCACACTCCTGCAATCTTCACTTCCCAAGTGAGGTCTTGATCGTCCGCCCTCGCCGTGGTGCAACCTTGCTCCCCATGACACCCTTTCGCCGCATCCTCAACGCCTGCGTTACGAGTGATGATTCAAACAATCACTGGCGACCCCTTCTCTCGTGACCGGCCGCCGCCGAACTCGCGCGAGGGCCAATGCTTACGCCGAAGCCGACCTCACCGCTCGACCGGGCCAAAGTGGGCCGAAGTGGGCCAAACCGGGCACACGGTAGGCCTAACCGCGTCAAAGCGAGTCCCGCGTGCGACCCGTCGAGCCGTCCGTCCCGATTGTCAATGAGCCGACGCGCACCGCCGCGTCCGGAAGGGCCGATCGCCCTCCCTATCTACGGCCCCGTTGCGCGCGAACGGCTCGGCCCGCGCAGCGCGACGCGCGAATCGTGAACCCGCGCTCGAGAATCGCGCCCATTTCCCGATTTTGTCCGCCGCCCCCGTTGCGCCCGCCCCGCGGCCGAGCGGCGGCCAGCGTTCGTGACAGCACAGGATTGCTAGCGGCCGAGAGCATCAAAAGCGACCCCTATTCATCCGCTTGTTGCGTCGAAGAACGAGCAGTCGGCGCGATGCGGACACGTGCTTGATGAATGACTGAAATACGATTGACCGATCGCACGACGTGTGCCACTGTTAGTGCATGGGATCGCGAGCCGACCACTTCACGAAATCCGACGCGGCAGGCCGAACCGGTTTGGGCAATCCATTGAACCCGCCAAAACGCAACGCGCCGGTGGGTCCGAACCTCCGTAATCTAGCCGCCGTCTCTGGCATCTTCGCGATGCTGGGTGGCACTTTCCTTTTGATGTCGGATAGTGCAAGGACGCACGGCAATATCATCGCGGTCTCCTTTGCCGTGGGTCTTGCGCTACTGGGATTGGCATGCCGCTTTAGAAGTGCTTAAGAATGTCGCCGTCGGCTGAGGGCTGACCATGAATGGGTCAAAGGGGGTGGGGTCGGGAGTCTTCGATGGGTTCAACAATGACTTCCCCTTTTGCTGACCCCTTTTTCTGTGGCAATTTTGGCCCAGCCAGGCGGATACTCCGTTGCATCGACGGTCAGGTTGATCACGAGTGATGCGACCTTTATCGTCCGCATATGAAACCACTCAAGATCGTTTTCGGCGTGCTTGCCATCATTTGGATGGTGGCCCATCTCGTTCAGCCGCTCGTACGCGGCGTCCCGACGGGTGAGTTCGCCACCAGTTGGTGGATGGGCAAGGTTACAGCGATTTGCGTCGGTCTCATCGTCGCAATCGTCTGCCTTAAGCCGTCGAAGGCCCGGACAGAAAAAACGAACACCGGAACTTCGTCTCGACCTTCATGAGCCGCGCGCTGGACCGGTGGCATAATCCGATGGAGTGGCGGCGGCACATTGAGTTATGTCGCCCGAACAACCTGATCTTTCAGATTTCAGGAGAGATTGAAGGGAACGCGGCTATTCTCGCGGCAGGAACGAAAAAGAGCTACGTCCTGCTCTGTCTCGACCCTCTTTCTGAAGATCATCACGTCGTGGGTGACGACTTTCAGAAGCATGTCGCGCCGCCGTGAAGCTCCCGCTGGCGCTCGCGGAACTCGGATTGATCGACGAGTACGAATTAGTCGTGCACCCCAGGCTGGCGGGCCACGGGCCGACGTTGTTCGCCGGGCTATCGAAGCCTCTGGACTTGAAGCTCGTCAGCCGGCTGGAGTTCGGCTCGGGAGCCGTGGCGATGCGGTATGAGCCGAGAAGGTAGGCGTTTTTGACGAGCGCCGCCGGCGTTGACTTGGCGGCGATCCGTCTGCGGGATGACACGTACTGCAATGAACTGGCCGGGCGGAACGGCCCTCATGATTCCAGCGCGGTTCGGTGCCCGGCCGGCCGCTGATTGCTGATCCGTTATGCGGCCGGAGGGCTTTCGTGTGACAGTGGCGGTGTGCCTACGATGTGGGGAGTTCAAGCATGGGGCATTCAATCCGTGCCCGAAGTCGTGCGGCCTAATGGCAACTTGGCCAATTTCGCGGACCGCTGGTTTTGGATCGACAGCAAACAACTGCCCGCATGGCGAGCGTGGGCGGAAGCACACAATAATGTCAACATCAACGAACTGCTAGGAGACCCCCATGGGCGATGAGGGACGACGTTTGTGCGATCAACGGTTTGGAGTGCTCGTCGTTAGCTTTCTTGCTTGGCAGTCTTTGGTAGCGAACACGTCACATGGTCAACACCAAGTTCGCGCGGGCGAAGATCTGCCCGAGGTGAGCGTGACCCTCCTCGGGCCGCTCGCCGCGGTCGAGGGCGTCGAGTGGCCCCTGCGGCCCGACGGCAAGCCTATCAGCGCGTCCGCAGTGCAGAAGCCGTGTCGTCTCACGGTCAAGTTGCCGAGCGGTCGGTCGTACAGCTTCGTCTCCCGCGAAATCGTAATCATGGATTTCACCGACGGGGTAATCACTGGCGTGAACGTCCGACCCGTACCCGACGTGCGCCCATTCACGGAGTGGCCCGTGGTCGCCGAAGGTGTCCTTAAGGAAATGGGCTTGAATCCGACGGCGGAGGTCCGCGCGAACTTGGAACGGTGGAAACGGGAGGAACGCCTGCCCGGCATTCCACCGGCCGTCACGACGATGATGCTAGACGACAAGACCAAGCTCTACATCGAGATCCGCTCGCATCCAAACATGCGCGGCTATTGGTTAAATCTGAGCTTCCAAGCGACGGTGGAAGCCACCCGCCCCTATTGGGATCCGGCGATGCGACGCCCCGCCACAACGACGTTGTCGACGACACAACCGGCGACAGACCTCGACAAATAAAGAATGAAACGGGGACGCAGGTGCGTCCCCATTTCATACCAAATCCACCATAAGCACCCGCTTAAACTCGAGGGCGACAACAGCCATAGCAACTTCATCCTGAACTTCATCCTGATACAGTCGCACCCGAATAAGCCGAATTACTACAGCGCTCTGACCGCCGAGCAGAACAAGTTGAGCGACGGATCGTGACCAGCGCGGCGGAACGACGTCCGGGACTTCCGGGTTCACTCGACCCACGAGGCGCGCTCCGGACGTCCGCCGGGATGCGGTTAAGCGGCGAGTCGGATCGGACGAGATCAGGGCAGTGAATCCTGAATCTGAATTCGAAATCCTGAAATCATTAGGAGACGGTCGACGGCAAGTAACGATGTGCGAAACGAACCCGACGATTCCGCGACCATCGCGTTGGGAAGGATTCATTTATTGAGAGTCAGAAAAACCGTGTCCTCTTACTTTCGCTATAGTTCGATCGTGAAATACGGAGAATTCGAGCTATTTTTCGACGAGCTCGAACGAAAGCGGACACGGTTTTTCTGACTCTCAATAGCCGGAGGGTTCATCCCAGCGCGTCAGGTCGCGTCCGAGCACTTGGACGCGCTCCGCAAGCGGAGCGGCTGAAAGGAGAAGTAAGTCGTGGAATGTCTGAACACGTTCGGATTCCGAGTGGGTGCACACCGGTGCGGTGAGCCTCACGGCGCGTCGCACGGGAGGATGAACGCAAAGACGCGGAGACGCGGAGGAGACACGAAAACCTTCGTGCCCTTCGCGGAACTGATTTCTTCTCCTCTTTTCACTTTTCTTCTCTGTGTCTTGGCGTCTCCGTGTCTCCGCGTTCATCTTGGGGCGTCCGATCGCGTGAGCGGCTGAGAATTGTGTGCATCAAGCCGAAAAACGCTCTAAATGAAGAAACCGTGACGATGTGCAAATCGATGTGTGCAGACCGATATGCGAAACGAACCCATTTGGCCCCGGGTCAATGACCCGGGGTCCGGGGAGCGCGAATGCGTCGGTGTGCGGAACGAACTTCAATCTGGGCTGTTGGTTGCACCCGGTTGCATCTCGGCGGTGCGAATGTGCGGAACGAACCCACCGCCGTCACGAGAGGTCTCATTCGGTTGCGCCGCGTCGCAAAACGTCGCATTCGGTTGCGCGGAGGAAGCGGTCGGACCCACGGGGGACCCGTGGGCTTTGCCGAGGACGAACCGGAGCACATTACCGTCGACGCGGTCGCGATCACTTGGTCGTATGGAGCGGATGCGAGATGCGCGGAACGAACCCAACGCGTCCGATGCGGTCGTACCCGGTGGTGGGGATTCGGTCGACGGCGCCGATGTGCGGGACGGACTCCAAACTGGGCTGTCTGTCGCCGGGGGGACCGGTGAGAACGATTCAGCGTGTAAAACGAACCCACCGCGCGCAGCGCGAGAGTTACGGCACGTTCGCCGGTCGATCGGTGTCGATCGGACGGCGACGCGGTCGCGCGGAACGAACCCACCGCGTCGAGCGTTTGTGGGAAGAGGCGGGACTGCGTCCGCGCCGCTACGCGGAAGACGGTTGCGACTCTCGCGTAGCGGCGCGGACGCAGTCCCGCCTTCGGTTGGGGGACGACAGCGCGATAAATGTGCGGAACGAACCCACCGCGAAAGGATCGACGTTGGTGACGATTCACAGTGCTGCGGGAGACGATGTGCGGGGGGAGGAATCAGAGCGAGTGTCAATAGAAGGTAAGTGGACGCGGAAACCCGGGTCCCTACTTTTCCGACTGACCACCGGCGGCTGACCACCGGCCACTCGCGTCCTTCGCGGGGGAGATTCCCTTGCGCCGATCGGGTCGGTATGCTACTGCCCCTATGAGCATCCTCGTCAACAAGAACACCAAAGTGATCTGTCAGGGCATCACCGGCTCGGCCGGGGCGTTTCACACGAAAGGATGTCTGGACTACGGCACGAAAATGGTCGGCGGCGTGACCCCCGGCAAGGGCGGCACCAAGGACGCGAACGGCCTGCCCGTGTTCGACACGGTGCGCCAGGCGGTCGACGCGACCGGGGCCGACGCGACGATGATCTTCGTCCCCCCGCCGTTCGCGGGCGACGCGATCATGGAGGCGGCCGACGCGGGGATCAAGACGATCGTCGCGATCACCGAGGGCATCCCGGTGCTCGACATGGTGAAGGTGAAGTCGTACCTGAAGGACAAACCCAAGAGCACGCTGATCGGCCCGAACTGCCCCGGCGTGATCACGCCCGGCGAGTGCAAGATCGGCATCATGCCCGGGTACATCCACCTCGCGCGGAAGGACGCGAAGTCGGGCAAGGCGGTCGGCATCATCAGCCGCAGCGGCACGCTGACGTACGAGGCCGTGTGGCAGTGCGCGACCCGCGGCATCGGCCAGACCACGGCCGTGGGCATCGGCGGCGACCCGGTGAAGGGGATCAACTTCATCGAGTGCCTGGACCTGTTCAACAACGACCCCGAGACCGACGCGATCGTGATGATCGGCGAGATCGGCGGCAGCGACGAGACCAACGCCGCCGCCTACATCAAGGCGAACGTGAAGAAGCCGGTGGTGGCGTTCATCGCCGGCCGCACCGCGCCCCCCGGCAAGCGCATGGGCCACGCCGGCGCGATCATCAGCGGCGGCGACGACACCGCCGAAGCCAAGACCAAGGCCCTTACCGCGGCGGGCATCACGGTGGCCGAGAGTCCCGCGACCATCGGCGAAGCGATGGCCAAGTTGCTGGGCGTGAAGACGACCGCCGCCGCGTAAGCATGAGGCGATCGCGAAGACGGGAACACGAATCGACACGGATAAGAAATGGGGCCGCAGATGCACGCGGATGAACGCGGATAAGAGAAGAAACAGTTCGCCACCGATGAACGCGGATTCACACCGATCAGACAAGACCATCTGTTTTTGTTTTCTCGGTGTGCATCGGTGCCCCATCGATGGCTAATCTTCTCCTCACTCATCTGCGTGTATCTGCGTTCATCTGCGGCTCCCATACTTCTTGTCGATCCGTGTTCCGCGTTTCGCCGATGTTGGGTGGGGTGGCTTGACACGCCGGGGCCGTGGAATACGATATCCGACCCGGTTGACGGAACGGTTGACGCCCCCGTCGCCGACTTTAGATCGTAGAGAGCAGCCATAGCTCAATTGGATAGAGCATCAGCCTACGGAGCTGAGGGTTGCAGGTTCGACTCCTGCTGGCTGCAATCCTTATAAATCACGTCAAACGCAAGATTTGCGTACCTTCACGCGTCGGGAAGTGCGGCCCCGAAACCAGAGCGTGAACGGCAAATGCCGTTTTGGCTCGGACGTCAAACTTCCTTGCAGAACTCGTCTTCCTTGTCGCCGTCCTCTTCGCATCCGATGATCGGAGCGTTGGCGGCACCGCCCGCCTAACTTCTCGGACACGCCACGAGGAAGGATTGCGTCACGAGCCGACGCCCACTGAACCGTGGACTTCGACGAGGGATTACCTGAGGCAATCCCTCGCAACAACCCGACCGATCGGATTCGTCACTGCAGGCTCGCGGCGCGCGGAGAACGTGGCTCTGACGTTGGTGAACTTGCATTCGCGTCGAGCCGTGGGTCGGAGGTTTGCGATGGTTGTCGCCGAGCGTGCGGCCGCCCGCGTTCGAAACGCGAGGGTGGCTCGCTCGTTAGCGTTCCGTCGCCGGGCGGTACATTTGTCGATAGTCTTGCGGAGTGAGTTGCAGTTCGCGTCGGAAGACCTTGCTCATCCGCTGCACGCCGCCGAAGCCGGCCATGGTGGCGATCGAAGAGATCTTGTGGTCGGTCTGCGTGAGCAGGTGCTTGGCGAAGTTGATTCGCTGGCGGGTGATTTGGGAAAG
>JADMIO011460711.1_pt1 | contig 14129 bp, 11 predicted proteins | sample 8958161 | NCBI WGS metagenome assembly JADMIO01 (sample SAMN16585339, study PRJNA669376) | soil metagenome | isolation source: Crop rotation soil | place: USA: Cullars Rotation, Alabama | collected 2011 | reverse complement strand
CTCGAACGCATCCGCCACCGCCGACATCGCGGCGTCGACATCAGCCTGCGTTGATTCGTGAAATGCCGGCTCGAGTTGCTCGCCGGTGGCGGGATTGATCGCGTGAAACGTCTCTGCGCTCATGGCTCCTCGTTCAAGGGCAATTGCCCCAGAAATCCAACGATTTTCCATCGCCCATCGATACGATGCAGACGATAAAGCGTCTGCCGCCGTCCGGAAAGGACCGAGCCGTCCGCCAGCGGCACTTCGCCGGAGAATTTCTTATGCGCCAGCGCGCGATCGCCCGCCAGATCGATGCGATCGAGCTGGCAGCGGCGGTAGATCGCCTCCTCGTGCGTGACATTGGCCAGCCGCTTGTTCATGAATTCCGCGGAAGCGGTCAGCCACGAGTCGCGATAATCCTCCAGGCGAGGGAAGACGATCGTCCAGTCGTCGGGGTTCATCGAGTGCTGGCAGCGAATTCCCTCGAATTGCGCCGCATCGAAATTGCCTTCGATCATCGACCAATTGCCAGCGACGAACGCCTCAGTGTCGGCGCGGATCAATCGATCCCAGATGAAGTGCCGATCGGGATCGGCGGATAAATCGTACGGATTGATCATCGTTACAACGGTTTGACGCTGATCAACCGCGGCGGCGATCGATCAATCCGGATCGGATTCCGCAGCGCTCGGCCGAAGCCGTCGAACGACACGACCATCATGTCGCCGTCTTCCAGGCGCAGGCGATCCTTGAAGCTGAACAGGTCGGCGCCGAAGAAATGGATGTGCGCGTCACCCGCCCGGCGGTGCGCATCGTGCTTGAAATGATGATGCTCGAGATTCGCCAGCGAATGGCACATCCACGGCTCGCCGCTGGCGAGTTCGCCTGACCAGATCGTCTCGCCGGCGCGCTCGATGCTCACCTGGCCGCGAATTTCGGCTGATAAATCGCCGCCGATGACGATTTCCGGTCCGATGGCGCAGCTTCGGAGCTTGGATTGCGCGAGATACAGATAATTCTTCGCCTCGAGCACGTGGTCGGAGAATTCATTGCCCTGTACGAATCCAATGCGATGCGGCGTGCCATCAGGCGCGATGACGTAGACACCCGCGATCTCCGCCTCGTCGCCGCCGTCGTCGGCGTGATTGGGAACATCCAGCGCCTCACCACGCGCGCGAACGATGTGCCCCGTCCCCTTGTAAAACCACTCTGGCGCCGCCCCGACGCACCCTGCCGCCGGGCGGCCGCCTTCCTGGCCGATGCGGTACATCTTCATGCTGTCGGTCATGGTTTCGACGGCGCCATGCATCGACTGGCGGTTCTCGGCGCTGGCTTTGTGCGTCAAACCGGTGCCCGTGACGAAGCATCGCGCGGGCTCACTTGAATGATCGAATGGTGGAAGCAATGACCAGTCGCTTCGCCGTTCATAGATTGGGTTGTAGTCGAGGGCTTCGCCGCGCGCGGCGTTCATGAGCTCGAGCAGCGCCCGCTTGGTCTCCATAGCCCTGGCCGCAAGTTGATAGACGGATGCGAACCCGTCCAACACGCGTAAGCGCGGCTCCTCGACGATGGCGATGCGTCTGCCGTTGAGCGGATGCCTCAATTGCACGAGCCGCGCTGTCATTTACGCCCCTCTCAGGTACGTCTTGGCAAAAAAGGCCGCCGTCAGGGCGATGCCGATGCCGAGGATAACCATTCGCAGCGCCGTCTGCGGCACTTTTCGCGCCACCGCGATACCCAAAAATCCCCCGATTGCCGACATCGCGGCCATGGGGATCGCCAGGTTCCAGGGGATCGACCCAAACAGGAAAATCAGAGCTGCGACGCCGTTGATGGAGGTTTGAAGCAACACCTTGAGCGCGTTCATCTGATGGATGTCATCCAGCCCCGCGAACGAGAGCCCTGCAAGCATCAGGATGCCGATGCCGGCGCCGAAATATCCGCCGTAAATTGCGACCACCAATTGCACCGCGCCGACGAGGATCGTCCATTTCAGCGCGCGCTCGCCATGCTTTCGTCCCGCCCAGCGAGCGATGGGCTTGCTGAAGCCGAAAATGACCGTCGCGAAGAGCAGGAGCCAGGGGACGAGGAGCTTGAACATGTGCTGGCTGGTCACGCGAAGCAGAATCGCGCCGATCGTTCCTCCGACAAGACTGATCATTACGAACGCCATCGTCATCCCGCGCGGCAGGCGCTTGAACTCGGGCCGCGCCGCGACGACGGATGCCGCGGAACCAGGCCAGAGACCGATGGTGCAGGTCATGTTGGCGACTTTTTCGGAGAGCCTGCCGAATTCTGTTAGCGCGGGGAAGAGGAAAAAGGTCCCTCCGCCCGCGAACGCATTGGTGAGCCCTGCGGCGAAGGCGACGAGGGAGATGATCAGGACTTGCACGCGAAGCAGTGTGCGAAAGCGCGCGCGTGGGTCAAGCGTTTGATGCCCAATTCGAACGCGTTCAGACGCGAATCACTTCTTCAGAAAATTCGCCAGCAGCCGTTCCCCCTGCTCGGTAAGAAAACTCTCGGGATGATACTGCACACCCTCGAGGGGCCAGGTCTTGTGACGAACACCCATGATCTCATCGTGGTCCGTCCAACTGCTGACCTCGAATTCACCCGGCAGTGTACCGTTACGGATGATCAGGCTGTGGTAGCGCGTGGCCGTGAAGGGGTTGGGCATGCCGGCGTAGATCGTCTTGCCGTCGTGGTGGATCTGGTCCGTCTTGCCGTGCATCAGGCGCTCAGCTCGGATGACGTCGGCGCCATAATTGAACCCGATGCACTGATGCCCGAGGCAAACGCCCAGCACGGGGAGCTTGGGAGCGAAATGCTTGATGATGTCGTTGCTCACGCCACCCTCGCGCGGCGTGCAGGGGCCGGGGGAGATGACGATGTGCGTGGGTTTCAGGGCTTCGACTTCGTCCACCGTCACCTTGTCGTTGCGGAAGACTTTCATCTCCGTGCGCGGCGAGACCTCGCCCAGCTTCTGGACCAGGTTGTAGGTGAACGAGTCGTAGTTATCGATCAGGACGATCATCGACATCTACAGTAATACAGAAACCAGCGGATCGCGAGTCACCGTCCGATAACCGAAACCGCTCACGTTAAGTGCATCGCGATTGTGGCCGAAACCACATATGGCGCGTCGCGCGCAATCATTATGACCCTCACAATCGATCAACTTTCGCAGGCGGAACTCGCCGCCGAGCGCCGGCGGACGCATCGCACCCATAAGAAATTCGTCACGCACATGACGCCCTGGGCCGCCGGCCACGCGGCCGTGCCGTTCGAAGTCGTGATCGAGGACATTTCGGAGGAAGGCATCGGTCTGCGGCATCACCGGGCGCTGGAGCTGGGGGTTCACCATCTCCTGACCGTGCCGCTGGATGACACGCGATCGGTGGTGCGGGAATACGTGGTCGTGCGATGCGAGCAGCGCGGCGAAGAGAGTTACGCGATCGGGCTGAGTCACGCGCCCGGCCATGCCTGGCCGCAGGAGCCGCCGCGACGGGTCACATCGAAGCACACCAAGCTGCTGTTCATCGCGTTCGGCATCGCCGGACTGTTGACGGCGGCGTTCATCCCGCTGGAAACGATCTCGTATCTGCTCGCCTGGTTGTAAGTAAATCGTGGTGATAAAAACGGCTGACGCCGGGTGGCGTCAGCCGCGGGCTATGGGGTTCCGACCCGGTTTCAGGATTGAAGGGGTCGGAATGCGCGGGTAATTGAAAGGATGATCGTCGCTTTCGACTCTCATCCTGATTCGCGACCTGTCGCCTTCCTTATCAGGTCAGCCACCGCCGCGAACGATTTACTAAGGAACAAAGCTCGTGCCTCAGCGGAAATATTTCCGAAATCGCGCCACGCGGCGCTCACTCAGGTATTTCGAAGCCTCCAGCACGCCATAAGCTGACAAACTCGTCGCGGTTGTCCGCCACGGCGTGGCACATTGGCGTCTTATGCACGCGGAATCGCGCGAATCGTGCCGATAGTTGATGCATGCCGCGTCCGCTTACAGTGGTTGAGCCCGTAGCCAGAGTTGCAGCCGGAAATGCGGAACTCATCTGTAACGAGCAGCACTTCTCGCGCGTCATCGTCGGCGGAGTGATGTCGGCGACGGTGAGCTTGGACATCGCGACGGCCGACTTCAAGGCGATGCTCGTCCCGCGAGCGGGCTCGGCGGTATCGATTGTCCAGATTCTGCGTCAGCTCGCCCTTCGCGGCGTGGAGATCCGCTTGCTGCACGCCGGGACGCCGAGTGCGCCCGCGCTGCGCGAGCTGAAACGCGAACTGCCGCGAAACCTGGTCATCCGCCGCTGCCCGCGCCTCCACGCCAAGGCCGTCATCGTGGATTGCAAAGCCATGTATCTGGGCAGCGCCAATCTCACCGGCGCGGGACTGGGCGCTAAATCCGAGCACAAGCGCAATTTCGAAATGGGCATCTGGACAGAATCGAGCCCGCTGATCGATGGCGTTCTCGAGCAGTTCAACGCGCTTTGGGAAGGCCGTCGGTGCCATTCATGCCGGCGCAAGGATGTGTGCCCGGTTCCGCTGGAAGAGCCGCACCTGTAACGGCCGTGCAGCGGGTAACATTCACTCTGCGTGAACCTGGCGGATTTCATCTCCGACAACGCGGCACGCCACGCGAGCAAGCACAAAATCCTCGCCGGCGAGCGATCCATCTCCTTTGCCGAACTCGATGCGATGATCGACGCCGTCGCGGCGCGGCTGATCGCGCACGGCGCTCGCGCCGGCGAGCCGGTGGGGCTAAGTCTTCAGGATCATCCCCTGCATCTGGCGGCGTTATTCGCTGTGCTGCGCATCGGCGCGATCGTGCTCCCGATGGACTGGCGCTGGACGCCGGCTGAGCAATTAAAGATCGCGAAGAAGTTTCGGCCGCGCGTTGTGTTGAGCGAGCCGAATCGACCCGCGGCACCTGGCGTCGACGCCGTTGCGGTGGATCGTGGTTGGGAGCGAGCCAGCGAAGCGTTTAAAAACAGAGTGAACGACGCTGCAAACTTCCCCGCCATGCTCGGCCTTTCATCCGGCACGACCGGCGAGCCCAAGGCCGTCGTCACGACGCACGCGCAGTATCACGCGCGAATCGTGAGCTTCACCAACGCCTGCGGCCTGCGGTCCGACGATGTCTACTGCTCGACATTGCCTCTGGTTTTCAGCGCCGGCCGGCTGTTCGCGTTGGCGAACCTGGTTAATGGCGCGACGGTCGCGCTGATTCCGACGTTGTCCGCACCTGCAGAGGTCGCGGATGCGATCAACGCGATGAATGCAACGACGACCTGCCTCGTCCCCAGCGTCACCCGGCAGCTTCTGAAGCTATCCGCAGACGGCCGCGTTCGATTTCCCCGGCTTCGCGTGCTGATGTCGATCGGCGCCCCGATGCATGATGCCGATCGCACGGCCATCCGCCGGCGGCTCGCACCGAACTTGATCGACATCTACGCCAGCACCGGCGGCGGGCTCGCATCCGTCATCTCCGCCGCGGAGATGGACGCGCACGCAGGATCGGTTGGACGGGCGGCGCAGAATGTGGAATTCCAGGTCGTCGACGAATCGGATCAGCCGCTTCCCACAGGCAGCATCGGGCGCGTGCGCTACCGCGGGCCGGGATTTCCGCTCGGTTTCTACGGCGGCGTCGCGGCGGGCGATGAGGATATCCGTGATGACTGGTTTTACCCCGGCGATTTCGCAGCCATCGACGCCGACGGATACATCCACCTCCAAGGTCGGCGGAGCGAAATCGTCATCCGCGGCGGAATCAACGTTTTCACGCCGGAAGTGGAACGTGCGCTTCTGACTCACGCGAAAATTACCGAGGCGGCCGTAGTGGGCATGCCATCGGATCAAGCGGGCGAGGACCTTGTCGCCTTCATCGTCTCCTCATCGCCGCTGGAGGTGCGAGACATCATGCAGCACTGCCGCACGCGTCTGGCCGCCTACAAGATTCCCGGCCAATTTCATTTCGTGAACGCCCTGCCCCAGAACGCCGCGGGAAAAATCCTCAAGAACGAACTGGCCAAGCGAGCCGCGGCCGCGCCGAAGAGTTAGCTCGCATCCATCGCCTTGCGAATCATCGCCGCGACCTTCTCGCCGTGCTCGATAAACAGCTCGCGATGGCGCTGGCCGATCGTGCACAGACGCATCTCCTGCGCTGCGATTTTCCGCCACGGATTCGCGGGATTGGCGATCGATTGAGCGCGCTCGGCCGACGCAATGATGGTGATCGGACTGGGAAACGGCGCCGGACTATGCTGCGCGACCGCGACATCCAGCGCCGCGGCCACGTTAATCGCCCACTCCAGCCGCTGCTCCCCGATCCCGCCGCGCCCATAGACTTCGCTCTCCAGACGCTGCCGGAGATTGGCGCGAAACACCTCGGCCAGCTCGTCACCGCTTTTCATCGGCCCCAAGCCCAGCCGCCAATGCGTGAATGATCGCGCCGGCTCCAGCGGATCGATCGCGAGCATCAGGCCAATCTTCTCGCCGGCCGCGAGTAGCTTTCGCCCGATCTCCAGCGCGATAAAGCTCCCGGAGCAGTACCCACCTATGAAATACGGTCCGCGCGGCTGAACCGATCGAATCAGCGCCAGATAGCCGCTCGCCATCTCGTCGATCGTGCGATGCGGCGGCTGACCGTCGAAGCCGCGGGCGCGAATCGCGTACAGCGGCTGATCGTCGCCGAGGAATTTCGCGAGAACGTGCGCGAAAACAACGTGCCCCATCAGCCCGTGCACAAGAAACAACGGCGGCCGGGCACCGCTCGTGCGGACCGGCACGAGCGTGCGCGAGTCGTCGTCGTCAAACTGCGAATCGATCCGCGCGGCGAGCAGGCCGATGGTGGGATTGTCCACCAACGCGCTCATCGGGATCTTGCGCCCCAGAGTCTCTTCGATGGCCGTGACCACTTTCGTCGCGGCGACCGAATCCCCGCCCAGCGTGAAGAAATCGTCGTCGCGGGCGACAACGTCCACATCCAGCGCATCCCGCCAGATGCGCGTAAGCGCCTGCTCGATGTCCCATCGCGTTTGCACGTCACTCATTGCGCCAGAACCAGAGCGCGAACAAGCCAAGCGCCCCGCCGGCGACCATGGCGATGCGGTCGGGGGTGAGCGGGCCGAGCGTTAACGGAATGAATCGCTCGCCGATGAAGGCGATCGCCGCCGCCAGCACGATCGCCACGCTAAATTTGGAGCCGCGGAACGGAACCGAGAGCAAGAGCAGCAGCCCCGCGAGGCCGGGATTGAAATTGTGCCAGAAGTTCGTGATGAACGCGGGGACGAGCTTGAACGACAGCGGTTTGTATTTCCCGGGCAGCTCCCCCATCGTCACCGGCTGCATGTTGGAATCCTTAAAACCTGTACCGGCGCGCGTTGGATCGGCCGCCTCGACGATCGGGCGATCGATCGCGGCCTTCACGACCTGCGCGGTGTCGCTGGTCGGCAGCAGGTTGTTCTGATTCATCCACATCATGAATCCAACGAGCAGCGCCGCCGCGCAGGCGAAGCGCACCGTCGGCCCAAGAATCAATCCCAGCGGCCCGCCGAACCGACGCTTCAGATACGATTCGTGAACGCGCTCGTGCTCGGTCTTCTCCGACTCGTGCTCGTCGTCGCTGAACAGGGGCTTGCGCACCTGCACGAGCTTGTTGACGTCCATCTTGGCCGATGATTTTTCCGCGCCCGGCGGCGGGAGCGTCGCGGCGGCGGTCCGCAGTTCGGAGGCGCGGAAGACCATGGCGTCAGCGGCTCGCTTCGCCTTCTTCTGCGCGACGTTGTCCATCAGGCCCTGCGCCTTGAGCGATTTTCGCTCGATGGCTTCGAGCAGTTTGCGCTGCTTGCGCTCCTTGCGCATCTGCTGCTTGTGATCGATCCAGCGGATGAGCGGCTCTCGCCACGTCGCGTAGCGCTTGCGATTCTTCCCCTTCTGGCCGCGGCCCCACTGCTCGCGGGCGCGGAGTTTTTCCTCGTAGCCGAATAGCTCCTCGTAGAATTCCTCCCAGTCGTCGCCGCTGTATCGGCAGACGAACTGGCGAATCGAATCCTCATCCAGCCCCTTGAGACGTAACGTCTTGATCAGCGCTTCGGTGTGCTCGATCGGCTCTTTCCGCTGCTTGGCGACCATCTGGTCGATCGAGAAATGAAACGCCGCCGCCAGCGCCGCGGCCGCGATTGCGAAGCCCAGCCACGCCAGGTGCAGGTTAAGCATGTAGAGCGCGCCGACGAACATCCCAATCGCCAGCAGCCAGACGAGCCAGTCGGTGATGCGCGCCCCGAACACCAGCCCGCGCAGCTTGTGGAACAGGTGCGTGCCCTGCGTCATCCCGCTGAGCGTGATATAGAACAGCGGCGTCAGCACCAGCAGCCCGATCGCCCCGCCGGTCCATTGGAATTTCGATTTCACCCCGTCGGCCGTGTCCATCGATCCGGCGAACCATGCCGCCCCGATGACAAGCAGCAAGCCGACGAGGAAGAACGCGCGGACGAGCTGCTTGCGGATTTTCGCGGCGCTGGATTTCGCGAACCATGGGGCGCAGCTCTCGATCACTTTGGCATGCTCGGCCTTGGGCGAGAAGCCCTTGGCGCTGTCGATGCCGGACCACTCCTCCAGCGCCTTGATCACCTCGCCCATGTTGCTGAAGCGTTCTTCCGGCTTCTTGGCGACCATTTTTGACACGATCTGCGACAGCGATTCCGGCACGCGCGAGATGATCTTGTCGGGTGGGACGATCGGCTGCGTCTGATGCTTGGTGATGACCTCGACCGCAGTCTTCCCCGAGAACGGCGGGCGACCGACGAGCAGGTCGTAGAGGGTGCAACCCAGCGAATAGATGTCCGCCCGCGCGTCCACGCCGGCGGCGTCGTTCGCCTGCTCGGGGGCCATGTAAGCAGGAGTGCCCATGGCGACGTTGAGCGTCGTCGAACTGGGATTCGCGCCGGAATCTCCGCCCGCTTTGGAGACATTGGTCTCTTTGATCTCGCGCCGCTTGACCAAGCCCAGGTCCGCGACCTTCACCAATCCCTGATCGTTGAGCAGCAGATTTTCCGGCTTGATGTCGCGATGGATCATCCCGTGATCGTGCGCGAATTTGAGCCCCCGCGCCGCCTGCAGGATGTAGCTGACCGCGACATCCGGATCGAGCGGTCCCGTTTCGCTGACCATGCCCGCGAGCGTTTGGCCGGTGACGAATTCCATGCTGAAGAAATGCGTATCGCGCTCGGCGCCGATGTCGTGAATCTGCACGACGTTGTGATGCCCAAGCTGGGCCGCCGCGTAGGCCTCGCGCGTGAAACGTGCGACGAACTGTGGATCATTCGCCAGAAACGGCGCCATCACCTTCACGGCGACGTCGCGATCGAGTGAGGTCTGCCGCGCGAGGTAAACCGATCCCATGCCCCCTTCGCCGAGCTTTTGGACGAGCTGATAGCCGCCGAGCGACGTGCCGGGTTTCAAATCTTCCGCTGGAGCCTCAGCCGTCGCGATGACGGGCTCCTTTATCGCCGGCGCTTCACGCTTGGGTGGAGGTTCATCAACGATTGCGACCGTCGCGTTCGCAGCCATCGCGTGCGCAGGCGCCGGAGCAGCTTTTCTCGCGACTGGCGCGGGCGCGACAACAGGTACCGCCGGTGGAGGTTGGGTCTTCGCAATCGCTTGCGGTTTCGCCGCATTCTCAACGATTTTCACCGGTGCGACCGTCGCCTGCGCTGGCGCAGGTTTCCGCACTGGCGCAACTTTCCGCGGAGGTGGCTCGATCCCCAGCGCCGCCTCGATGTCATTGGGCACGCGCTCGCTCGCCGGTTTCTGCACGACCGCCTGCGCCTTCGGCGCGACATTCGGATCTTCGCTGACCGTGAGCAGAAATCGCTTCTTGCACGCTGGGCAGGTGGGCCCGAATCGCCCGGGCTTAGCCCCCTTGATTTCCATGATGTGCTGACAATACGGGCAGCGGATCAAGGCGCGCTCCGTGCAGGTAACCCCAAGCCGCTTCCAGCTTAGAATTCTTGCGGCGCGCACGCAAATGTTTCCCGCACATCGCCCAACTCAGTATTGTTAAACCCATGGCCGATGCGACCCGAAACGCGTGGCTGGTGCCTGTTGGCGGCCCTGAGATCGCGCCGCTGCAGCTTCCCGCCCGCCCCGCCGGCGTCACGCTTGGCCGAAGCGAAACCAGCGACGTTCAGCTCCCCCAGAATGCCGAGACCGTTTCGCGCACGCACTGCCGCTTCATCGGCGACGCCGACGCCTGGCGGCTGGGGGACATGAACAGCCGCTGGGGGACGTTTCTCAACGGCGTGAAGCTCACGCCGCAGCAGGATGTGCCGCTGAGCGAAGGGGATCTGATCCGCATCAATCCCTGGACCTTCGCCTTCAGCCTCAAAGGCCCCGCGCGGCGCGGACTCAAGAGCATCAACGATCTCGACACCGGCCAAACGCTGGTGCGACATGTCGCGCCTGCCGCCGTGAGCATTCTTGAGGAGGACATGCTCTCGCTGCTGCTGGAAAGCGCTGCTGGAATACACGCGGCCACGTCGGAGAAGCAGTTGGCCGAGCTGGTGCTGGACGAGGCGTGCCGGGGGACTGGGCTGACCAACGCCGCGCTGCTTAAACCGCTAGACGCCAGCGGGACGCTGGAAATTGTCGCCTCGCGCATGCCCGCGGGATCGGGCGGCGCCACCTACAGCCGCTCGCTCATCGCCGCCGCGTCGCAAGGAAATGTCGCGGAAATTTCCGGCGCATCGAGCGATAACATCTCCCAGAGCATCGTGCAAATGAAAATCGACACGGCCTTGTGCGTGCCGCTGATGCTCGGGCAGACGGTCGCAGCCTATCTCTACCTCGACACGCGCCGGCAGCACGGCCCTCCGCAGCACATGCGGCCCAACGCGGCGGCGTTCTGCATGGCGCTCGGACGCATGGCCAGTCTGGCGCTGTCCAATCTCAAGCGTCAGGAAATCGAGAAACGCCAGGCAGCGATGGAGAAGGAGCTGTCGGCCGCCGCGGTGGCGCAGAAATGGATTCTGCCCAAGCGCGTGACGCAACTCTGCGGCTGCACCTGCATCGGCGAGAGCCGGCCGGGCGCGTACGTCGGCGGGGATTTTTTCGATCTGATCGAGCTGGGCGAATCGAAGCTGGCGGTCACGCTCGGCGACGTCACGGGGCACGGAATTCCCGCATCCGTGCTGATGACGGCGTCGCAGGGGTTTCTGCACGCGGCGCTGCTCGAGCACGGCGATCCGGCGCGAGCACTATTGAGCCTTAACAGTTTCATCAGCCCGCGCCGCTCGGACGAGCGATTCGTGACGCTCTGGGTGGGCGTGTTCGACCTCGCGAACAAGACGCTCACTTACGTCGACGCCGGTCACGGCTACGCGATGATGCTTCAGCCGGATGGACGGATCGAGCCGCTCTCCGAGGGCGGCGGCGTGCCGATTGGTGTGCTGGATACGCCGGATTATTCGGCCCAGAGCATCGCTCTGACGGACGGCCAGCGCGCGTTGATCGTCAGCGACGGCATCGTCGAGCAGCATGGCCCGGTGACATCGGCCGACGGCGCGACGACGCTCGAGCAGTTCAGCGTTCGGGGCGTGCGCAATGCGATTTCCGAAATGCCCAAAGGCGCAGATGAAGTCGAAACCCTCTTCAAAGCGGTCATCGCGCACGCCGGAGCGACCGCGCTTCAGGATGACGCGACGGCCGTGCTGCTGCGCTGGTGATGCTCATTTCGATGGCGCCGTCGCCGGTCGGTGCGCGGCGATCCGAGCCCAGGGAACGACGCCACATCGCTTCGCCCACGCGTCGTATTCCGCCGACAGCTCGCGAACGATTTCCGGTTTCTCGGCCGCGAGATTTTGCGATTCAATGCGATCGGCTTCGATGTCATACAGCTCCCACGAATCCGCGCCGCCGAGCATCACCAGCTTCCAACGTCCCTTGCGGATCGCACGATTGCCTTCGTGTTCCCAGCAGAGCGTTCGCTCGGCATCTCCGTCGCGCCCTTGAATCGCCGAAGCGATGTTCCGCCCCTCCGGCCGGCGCGATTCGGTGATCGGATACTTCGCGCAGCCAAGCTGGAGGAACGTCGGCATCAAATCCAGCAGGTGCGCCGATTGGCGGACGATGCTTCCGCTTGCGGATTTCGGAATTCCCGCCGGCCAGTACGCGACGGCGGGCGTGCTAATCCCGCCTTCGTACGCGGTGACCTTGTGCAGGCGCCATGGCGTGTTGCTGACCGTCGCCCACGGACGCGCGTATGCGACGAATGAATCGCGCGACCCCATGGCCGCGCCCGGCCTGCCCCGCCTCGGGTCCTCGGCGGCGCCGCCGTTGTCGGAAACGAAAAAGACCAGCGTGTTCTTTGCGACGCCCTTCCGCTCAAGCTCCTCCATCAGGCGGCCGATGTTTCGATCCATGCGCGTGACGACGGCCGCGTAAAGGCTCATGCGTGTCGCCCATTCCTGCTTCTGCTCCGCGGAAAGCTGGTTCCACGCCAGCTCATTGCCGCGATCCATCGGCGCCATGTTTGTCGTGCGGAGGATGATTCCGAGCTCCACCATCCGCCGATACCGCTGCTCGCGGATGCGCTGCCAGCCGACGTCGTAAACCGTCTTGTATCTCTCAACTTCCTCCGCCGGCACGTGCAGTGGCCAATGCGGCGCGTTGTAGGCCATGTAGAGGAAGAACGGCTGACCGCTGGCGCGCGGTTCGTTCATGAACTCGATCGCACGATCGGTGAACGCGTCGGTCGAATAAAACCCATCGTGCGGCGGCGTGTACGGCTTTTCATCCAGCGCCATCGGGGCGCGCGGCCCGGTCGATTCTCCGCCGAAGTAGTTCATCGCGCCGGGGATCAGGGCAAAAGATCGATCAAACCCGCGCCGGACCGGCCACTCCGCCGGCCGATCGCCGAGGTGCCACTTGCCGCACATCATCGTTCGATAGCCGGCCCCGCGGAGCAGCTCGGCCATCGTCGGGCTGTCTGTGCTGAGATGGTCCTGATACGCCGGCGAATTGGCAGCGTCGCGGATCCAGGTGGCGTACTGGTCGATCATCGCGCCGATGCCAACCTGGTGCGGATATCGCCCCGTCAGCAGCGCCGCGCGGGATGGGCAGCAACGTGCCTGGTTGTAAAACTGCGAAAACCGAACTCCGCTGGCCGCGAGTCGGTCGATGTTGGGCGTCGCGATCTCCGATCCGTAGCAGCCCAGGTCCGAATAGCCGAGATCATCAGCAAGAATCAACACGATATTCGGCCGCTGCGCCGTCGATCGCGTCGCACAGCCTCCCGCCAGGAGAATCAGGCCGATCACGCATTTGCCAATCCATCCGCTTCGCTTACAAACGTGGGTCATGTTCCGTCTCTGCATGTTCTGTTTCGTACTCGTGCTTGCGGTTCCCGTTAGCGCACAAACTTTACCGGCCGGCAAGCGACCCAACATCCTGTTCGTGCTCATCGACGACATGGGCTACCGCGACCTGAGCTGCTTCGGCGGGACGCGGGCTCAGACGCCGGAAATCGATCGCCTCGCGCGCGAAGGGATTCGATTCGAGCAGTTCTACGTCAATTCGCCAATCTGCAGCCCGTCGCGCACGGCATTCACAACCGGGCAATATCCGAATCGCTGGCGAATCACTTCCTATCTCGACAATCGGCGAATGAACAAACAGCGCGGCATGGCCGACTGGCTGGCGCCTGAGGCGCCGACGCTGCCGCGGATCCTCCACGACGCCGGATACTACACCGCACACGTCGGTAAATGGCACATGGGCGGCCAGCGCGACGTGGGCGACGCGCCGGCGATTTCGACTTACGGATTTGACACCAGCATCACGAATTTCGAAGGGCTGGGGCCGCGGATACTGCCGAAATTCGCGCCCAACGCCGACGGCAGCGCTTACCGTCACGTCCCCACCGACATGAGCGCCGCGCTGGGCGGCGAGATTACCTGGATCGATCGGCCAAAGGTGTCGGAAGCATTCGTCGATCGCGCCATCGCGGAGATGAAAATCGCGCAGAAGCAGGGCAAGCCGTTCTACATCAACCTCTGGCCGGACGATGTGCATTCCCCCTGCCAGGCGCCGGAAGAGCTTCGAGGCGACGGCTCGCCGGCGGCCAATTACGTCGGCGTGCTGCGCGA
>JADMIO010991077.1_pt1 | contig 14129 bp, 12 predicted proteins | sample 8958161 | NCBI WGS metagenome assembly JADMIO01 (sample SAMN16585339, study PRJNA669376) | soil metagenome | isolation source: Crop rotation soil | place: USA: Cullars Rotation, Alabama | collected 2011 | reverse complement strand
GCCATCGAGCTCGAGCTTGGAGGTTTTGACGCCGTTCTTGCGGATGGTGGAGAGGGTCTCGCCCATCTCCAGCAGCTCGTTGGCGTGCGCGATGATCTCGATCGGCTTCAGAGCTTGACCGCTACGTCCATCTTTCAGCTCCTTGAGTAGCCGCTGACGGCGCTTCTCAGTACGGCCATCCAGCTTGCCTGGTTGACTGTTTCCACCTCCGAACAACGTGTTGAGCTGACGTGCTACGCGGCGCTTCTCGATGGCCTCTGCGCTACCCCGTCCACTGGTACTCTTGCGGGCGACTTTGACCACGTCTCCTCCCGAATTCGCGCCTGGACGCTAGCACAGGCTTTCCGTCACGCAGCCGTGAAACGGGACGATCAACTGCGAAATCACCGTGCTGATCCGTTCGTTTCTAGGTCCGAACCAAAGCTGTCACGTCGGCAGAAACAAACCGGCAATCTGAGGTGAAATGTGAACGTGAAGGCGCGATCGCGGGGGGCTGTGTGTGCGTCTTGCAGAGTGGACCGCTTCTCGTTTGAGCGTGGGCCTTCACGTGGTAAACCGAAGGAATGACGAGCTCGACCGATAGCTTCAAGAGCCGCGCGACGTTGACCATCGGCGGCCGGTCCGTGGATATTTTCCGTCTCGACGCACTCTCCAAGGCGAAGATCGGCGACGTCGACACGCTGCCGTACTCGATCCGCGTGCTGCTGGAGAACTTGCTCCGGAACGAAGACGACAAGACAGTCACCCGCAGCGACATCGAGGCGGTGGCGAACTGGGATCCCAAGGCCGAGCCGAGCCTCGAGATCGCCTATCGTCCCGCGCGCGTGCTGCTGCAAGACTTCACCGGCGTTCCGTGCGTGGTGGATCTCGCCACCATGCGCGAGGCGTTCGCGGACCTCGGCGGTGACCCACAGCGCATCAACCCGCTGCAGCCGGTCGATCTCGTCATCGATCACAGCGTCCAGGTGGACCACTACGGCAACCTGCGCAGCTTCGAGGACAACGTCCGGCTCGAGTTCGAGCGCAACCAGGAGCGCTACCAGTTCCTGCGCTGGGGACAGACCGCGTTCAAGGACTTCCGCGCCGTTCCGCCGGGCACAGGGATCGTGCACCAGGTCAACCTGGAGTACCTCGCGCCGGTGGTCTTCGCGCGCGAAGTCGAGGGTCGCACCGTCGCCTATCCAGACACGCTGGTCGGCACCGACTCGCACACCACCATGATCAACGGCCTCGGCGTGCTCGGCTGGGGCGTGGGCGGCATCGAAGCGGAAGCGGCCATGCTCGGCCAACCGGTCGCGATGCTGCTGCCGCACGTGATCGGCTTCAAGCTCACGGGCAAGCTGCCCGAAGGCGCCACCGCCACCGATCTGGTGCTGATGGTCACGCAGCAGCTGCGCAAGCGCGGCGTGGTCGAGAAGATCGTCGAGTTCTTCGGCGATGGCCTGGATGAACTCTCGCTGGCAGACCGCGCGACGATCGCCAACATGGCGCCCGAGTACGGGGCGACCTCGGGCTTCTTCCCGGTCGATGGCGAGACTCTCAACTACATGCGTGCCAGCGGCCGCAGCGAAGAGCAGATCAAGCTGGTCGAGACGTACTGCAAGGAGCAGGGCCTGTTCCGCACCCGCGAGTCGCCCACCCCGCGCTTCACGGACGTGCTGGAGCTCGACCTGTCCACGGTGGTGCCATCGCTGGCAGGGCCGTCGCGTCCCCAGGACCGCATCGAGCTCACCCAGTCCAAGCGCAGCTTTCGCAAGGCGTTGCTCGGCATGATCGGCAAAGACGTCGATACCGCGGCGGCCGACGCGTACGTCGAGGGCCGCGCAGCGGCTCCCGGCAAGCTCGCCACCAAGGTCGAGGTTGCCGGCAAGGACCACGCGCTCACGCACGGCGATGTCGTGATCGCCGCCATCACCAGCTGCACCAACACCTCAAACCCATCGGTGCTGATCGGCGCGGGCTTGTTGGCCAAGAAGGCCGTGGAGAAGGGCCTCCGGTCCAAGCCGTGGGTGAAGACCAGCCTGGCGCCCGGCTCACAGACGGTGCCGGAGTACCTCACTAAGGCTGGCTTGATGAAGCCGCTGGAGGAGCTCGGCTTCTTCCTGGTCGGCTACGGATGCACGACGTGCATCGGCAACTCGGGTCCGCTCAACGACGAGTACGTCGAGGCGATCAAGTCCGGCGACCTGGTCGCGAGCGCCGTGCTCAGCGGCAACCGCAACTTCGAGGGCCGCGTCAATCCGAGCGTGCGCGCGAACTACCTCGCGTCGCCGCCCTTGGTCGTGGCCTACGCGCTGGCCGGCACCATGGACATCGATGTCTACAACGAGCCGCTCGGTACCGGCAAAGACGGCAAGCCGGTCTTCCTCAAAGACATCTGGCCCACGGCCAAAGAGATCAGCGACGCCATCCAGAAGGCGGTCACGCGCGAGCTGTTCGTCGAGCGCTACAGCGACGTGTTCAAGGGGCCCGAGCAGTGGCGCAGCCTGAACATCCCCACTGGCGACACCTTCGCATGGGACGACAAGAGCACGTACGTGCGCAAGGCGCCGTTCTTCGATGGCCTGAGCAGGGACGCGCCCAAGAGCGCGGTCGACTTCAAGGGCGCCCGCGTGCTGGTCAAGGTCGGTGACTCCATCACCACCGATCACATCTCGCCCGCCGGCAACATCGCCAAGGGCAGCCCCGCGGCGAAGTATCTCGAGGCCAACGGCGTGCACGTGCGCGACTACAACCAGTACGGCGCGCGTCGCGGCAACCACGAGGTCATGCTGCGCGGCACGTTCGCGAACATCCGGCTCAAGAACCAGCTGGTCCACGGCAAGGAAGGCGGCATCACGCGCTACTTGCCCACTGGCGAGGAGATGAGCATCTTCGACGCCTCGGTGAAGTACCTCGCCGACAAGACGCCGCTGATCGTGCTCGCCGGCAAGGAGTATGGCACCGGCTCGTCGCGCGACTGGGCTGCCAAGGGCACCTTGCTGCTCGGCGTGAAGGCGGTCATCGCCGAGACCTACGAGCGCATTCACCGCTCCAACCTGGTCGGCATGGGCGTGCTGCCGCTGCAGTTCATGCCGGGCGAGTCGCACACCACGCTAGGCCTCAGCGGCGAGGAGACCTTCGACATCGTCGGTCTGGCGGCCGGTCTCAAGCCGGGCATGATTGTCGACGTCACGGCCGGCGAAAAGAGCTTCAAGGCGCGCGTTCGGCTCGATGGTCTGCAGGAGGTGGAGTACTACCTCAACGGTGGCATCCTTCAGTACGTGCTCCGCTCGCTCCTCCGCTAGCGCATTGACTCTTCGCTCGCGCGGCTCGCGCGCCCGAGGGCGGGCGTTGACTCTTCGCTCGCGCGCCCGAGGGCTCGCTTCGGCGCGGACGAAGTGACCTCCGCAGGCAGCGACAAGCCCTCCATCTACGCGATCGACTTCGGCACCAGCAACTCGTTGCTGGCCGGGGCGGCGCCGGGCCGCATCTTCGCGCCAGCGCCGATCGATCCGGCGGCAGACGACCCGAGCGTGCTGCGCAGCGTGCTGTACTTCGCGCCCGATGAGCAGGCGTTTGGCAGCGCCGCGGTGCGCCGGCTGGTCGCCAACGGGCTGGAAGGCCGTTTGATCCGCTCGATCAAGCGCCACCTGCCCTCGCGCGCCTTCACGGCGACCCAGATCGGCTCGCGCAAAGTGACCATCGAGGAGCTGGTCGCGACCATCCTGCGCACGATGCGCGAGCGCGCGGGACGCCACTTCGACGCCGACGTGAAGCGGGTGGTGCTGGGGCGGCCGGCGCGCTTCTCCAACCTCGACGACGAGGACCAGCTGGCGGAAACGCGCCTGCGCAAGGCGGCGGAGCTGGCAGGCTTCGACGACATCTCGTTCTGCCCCGAGCCGGTCGCCGCGGCCTACGACTTCGCCGCCGATCTGGACGAGCCCAAGCTGGTGCTGGTGATCGACCTGGGCGGCGGCACCTCCGACTTCACGTTGGTGCGCATGAGCAAGGCGGGCTTCGCGCCCGAGGACGTGCTCGCCGTAGGCGGCGTGGCGGTGGCGGGCGATGCGCTCGACGGCTCGCTGGTGCGCAGCGTGGTCGCGCGTGAGCTCGGCTCCGAAGCGCCGTTTCGCGTTCCGTTCGGCTCCAACGAGCTGACCATGCCGGGCGACCTGATCGAGCTGCTCTCGTCGCCCGCAGACCTCACGCTGTCCGATCGCAGCAGGGTGTTGCGCCGCCTGGCAGAGATGAAGCGCGGTCTGGTCGACCGCAGCCACGAAGCGCTACTCGACAAGTTCGAGGTGATCGTCGAAGACGGCGTGGGCTTCGAGCTGTACGAGGCGGTCGAGCGCTGCAAGCGCGCGCTGTCGGACGCCGAACGCGCTCCGCTCACGCTGCGCTATCCGGGCGCAGAGCTCGAGCGCGAGGTGCTGCAGTCCGAGTTCGTCAGCTGCGCACAACGCCCCCTCGAACGCATTCGCGAAGCCCTCACGCAGACGCTGCGCACCGGCGGCGTGCGCGGCGAAGACGTCCAGATCGCGTGCCTGACTGGGGGCACCTCGCGCGTGCCGGTGGTGCGCGAGGCGCTGACCGCGCTGCTTCCCAACGCACAGCAGCGCACCCTACGCAGCTTCCACTCGGTGGTGCAGGGCCTATCCCGCCGCGCCCAAGAGCTGGCGTAGAGCGCAGTCTCTCGCCCGTTCACTGCTCGCGTAGCAACACGTCGCAGTAGTACTTGATGCGCTTGAGCACGCGGCCGTGTGGGCGCTGGTCGATGTTCTTTTTGAGCGCGAGCATCACGCGCCGCTGGAACACGTACTTGTTGAGCAGCGGTGGGCGCGGGACCTTGCCGCTGCGCCCGTTGGATAGCGGCGCGAACAGGCGGTCCTTGGGGTAGCCCCAGGTCTCGAGGTCGGCTTCGTCGAGCTGCTCGATCAGCTCGCGCGCGAGCTTGCGCTTCTTGGGCGAGGCCAGCAGCTCCGCGATCCACTTGTCCACGCTCTCGGTGGAGGGGCGGTCGTGCTTCTTGACGCCGATCGGGTCGCCCATGCCCGCCTTGGCTTCGAAGTGTTTGCCGTAGTTCACCGCCTGCGGCTCGTTGGCCAGCTCCAGGAACGCGAAGATACGCGCCAGCTCCGGCTCGGGGTCGCGCACCAGCTGCTCGTACCCTACTTGCAGCAGCGGCACCTTCTGCTCGCGGAGCAGCCGCGCCATCGCGGGGACGTAGCGCGCGAGCACCGGATTGAAGTCGTTGGCCGCCCCCCAGTCGCCCAGGAAGAAGCTGTTGGCGTAGCTGCTCATCACCGCCAGCGGATGGCGCGTCAGCACGATGTACTTCGCGTTCGGATAGAGCGCGCTCAGGAATGGCAACGCGGTGGCGTAGGCTGGCGTCTTGTCCAGGAAGTAGCGCCGGCCGCTCGGCTCGAGCATGCGCCCGTACAGCGTGTCGGTGTAGGCGCGCAGCGCATCGAGGTAGTCTTGCTCGCCGCGCGGCAAGCGGCCGACGAAGGCACGGATCGCCTCGGCCCCGTTGATGTGGTCGTACGGCGCGCGGTCGACGGTATCGTGGTAGCCGAGGTACGCCAACGGCGTGATCAAGTGCGGCTCCGGATGCGTGTAGATCTGCGAGTGCGATCCGAGCATCTGTTGCAGCAACGTCGACCCCGCGCGGGGCGGAGAAATCACGAATAGCAGACGGTCTTGTACCACCAGTGACTCCAGCTCTCGAGTGCTCGCAAGGTCGAAGGGCGCCCTCGGGCGCGCGAGCCGAGAATGGCATAACGAGCGCGAGAAACGAAGTCAGGTGCCCGATTTTCGCGCGCGCGTGCGTTTGCTGGCGACGGCCTCATGCGCCCGCGCTTCGATGATCTGACTCTCGCTGTCCGCGCCCAGCGGCCCGCCATGGAAGTCGCCGTAACGCCGCGCCACCCTGAAGCCATTGTAGTGCAGCAGCGTCGTCAGCTCTTCGGGGAAGAACTGGCGCTGGCTGAGCGGCACGCTGCGCAGGTCCGCCAGGTCGTCCAGGCTCTGGAACACCATCGAGACCAGCTGCACTTGCTGCACCGCGTCGTATTGGAAGGCCTCGAAGTACGCGTAGCGGCGCCCGTCCAAGGTCACCGCCGGGCCGCGATAGAGCCGCGCCGGATCGCGCGTCATCGCACGCAAGTCGGGCGTCAGCACATCGAACACGAAGCGCCCCCCTGGCGCGAGGTGCGCGCGCACGGTGGCCAACGCGCGCTCCAGGTCGCGCCGGGTGTACAGGTGCATGAACATGTTGAAGGGCGCGATCACCAGCGGGAAGCGCCTCCCCAAACGCAGCTTGCGCGCATCGCCGGCCCGCAGCGTGAGTCGGGCGCGCGCCGCTTCGGGCAACGCCTCGGCCTTGTCCTTCGCCCGCTTGCGCATGGCGGCCACCGGTTCGACGCCGACCACGTCGATGCCTGCGGCCGCGAGCGCGAGCGTGACGCGTCCGGTGCCCGCGCCGAGCTCGAGCACGGGCCCCCCGGTTCGCTTGGCCAGCGCTACGTAGAACGCGACGTCCTCGCGCCGTCGTTTGTAGGCGTGGTCGTAGTACGCGGCGTCCTCGTAGTGGGCGACGGCGCCGCGCGCGATGCGTTTCTGGAGCGCCTCGTTCACGGCGTGGCCCGCAGCCGCACCAGTTCGTGGGCCAGCTCCGCGAAGCCCGCGCCGTACCCCGCCTGCGCGACGTAGCGCGGCGGCGTGGGCAAGCGGTCGAGGTGTTGCGCCACGTTGGCCACGCCGACGGTCAGCGCGAAGAACGCGAACGCGGCGGCGTCGTTGCCGCTGTCGCCCACGAACAGGAACGCGTCGGCGACCTGCTCGAACGGCACGCCCCACAGCTCGCCTGCGGCCAGGGCGACCCCGCGCGCCTTGTCGTGGTCGCCCAGCTGTGCGTGGGCATGGATGGAGGACACGCTGGTGTGTGCGCCTTCCTCCGCCATCACGCCCACCAGCGCGTCGATCGTCGCGCGCGGCAGGTTGACTTGCTCGCCGACGTCGAACGCCAGGTCGCAGCGCCGAGCCCAGGCGTCACTGGACACCATCACCTCGGGCAGCTCGCGTGCGACGCGCTCGCGGATGCGCCGCAGCTGCGCTTGCTGCCGGGTGCGCAGCTCGACCGCGTCCCAGTAGCCAGTGCGCAGCGTCCTGCCCTCGCGGGCGATGAAACCCGCGCCGTTCTCGCCGACGGCAGCATCCACCGGCCACGTGCGCGCGATGATCTCGGCAAACCCCAGCGGGCGCCCGGTGACCGCCAGCAGCTTGAGCCCGCTCTCGCGGAGCGCGAACATGGCCGCGTAGGCCGCGGGGTCGAGCGTGCCGTGGTGGGTGACGGTGTCATCGACGTCGAAGCACACGCCGAGCAGGGAGCGCACGGCGGCGCGGGGTAGGTGGGCGAGCGATTGCACGCGGCGACTGTAGCGCGAGCTCAGTGCACGATCGCAAACGCCGTCTTCAGGTATGCGCCCTCGGAGAAGCCGGGCAGGAGCGGGTGGTCGGGGCCCTGCTTCATCACCCGCAGCACGCGCAGCTCGCGCCGCGCATCGCCGGCCGCAAACGACAGCATGCGCAGAAAGTCGGTCTCGGTGAGCGCCGCCGAGCAGGAGCAGGTGACCAGCACGCCGCCGGGCGCCGTCAGCCGCATGGCATGGGCATTGAGCTGGCGATACGCGCGCCGACCGCGCTCCAGGTGCTTTACGGTGGGCACGAACTTGGGCGGGTCGAAGATCACCAGCTCGTAGCGGCGCTTGTCGGCGACCTGCTTGGCCAGCTCGTCGCGCACGTCGGCGCGCTCGAAACGCAGCTGTGAAAAGCCGTTGCGCGCGGCCAGCTCCGTGCCGGCAGCGATCGCGGGCGGCGACGAGTCGAGCGCGAGCACCGAGCGTGCGCCGCCGCGCGCGGCCGACAGCGCGAACCCGCCCACGTAGCTGCAGGCGTCCAGCACGTCGCGTCCGCTCGCGAGCCGTTCGACCTCGGCACGCTGCTCGCGCTGGTCGAAGTAGTAGCCGGTCTTCTGCATGCCCGCGGGCAGCTCGACGCGCAGGTCGCGCTCGCGACAGCGCAGCTCCTCGACCGGCTCCCCGAACAACAACTCGCTCTCGCTGGGCGCACCTTCCAGCCGCTTGGCGCCCGGACCGCTCGCAGCCAGCACGATCGAGCGCGGCGACAGCGCGCGCGCGAGCACCTGGGTGAGCAGCGCCTTGCGCAGCAGCATGCCTTCGCTGAGCAGCTGCATCACCAGCACGTCCCCGTAGACATCGACGATCACGCCGGGCAGGCCGTCGCCCTCGGCATGGATCAGCCGGTAGCCCGTGGTCGCCGTGCTCGGCAGCAGCACCAGCTTGCGCAGCGCGATCGCATCTTGGACCCGGCTCGCGAACAAAGCCTCATCCAGCGGCCGCGTGGCGTCGCGTGTAAGGAGCCGCACCACGATCGCGGAGTCCGGAGACCAGAAGCCGCGGCCGAGCGCCTTGCCCGTCGGATCGAAGACACACACCTCGTCCCCGACGCGCGGCTCGCCTTGCACGCGTTGCACGGCTTGCGCGAAAACCCACGGATGGCCGGCCGCCACCGGACCTGCATGCGTGCGCTGGAGCGTCACGCTCGCGATCGCGGGAGCTCGCTCGTCTGGGGCGCTGGAGATCGACTCGGACATTGCGCTGCTTCTTAGCCCACGGAACTGTGGCGAGCTGTTCGCTTGCGAGCCTGGGGGGTGGGGCGTAGGCTGGCAGCGCTGGTCCGAGAAGGATCTGGGGAACGACGATCGCGCCGGGAGTCGTTCTTTCGCTCGCTCGCGCGGGCTTTTGTCAGGGAGAACGGACCGTGCGTATGCCCGGAATGGGAGAGCTTCTCATCATCCTCGTGATCTTGGTGCTGGTCTTCGGCGCCAACAAGCTGCCTCAGCTCGGGGAAGGCATCGGCAAAGCCATCAAGAACTTCAAGCGCGGGATCAACCACGACGACGAGATCGACGTGACGCCTACCGATCGACGCGTCAACGAAGGCGGCGGCAAGACCGTCGGCAGCGCGGACGACAAGAAGGTCCAGGACGCCGAGGTCGTGGAGCGCAAGAGCTAACTCGGCTAGTGCAGCGAGCGCGCGGCGGGCAGTGAACACGCTTCGCGCACGCTCGTGGAGAGCTCGCTCGAGCGCGCCACGGCGCGCAGGTCAGCAGCCGTCAAGTGCGGCAAGAGCTGCACGGTGATCGACGTCGGCGTGTACGGGTTGAACGCCAGCGCTGCGCGCACGCGGTAGCGCACGATCCAGCGCGGGTGGCGAAACACCAGCAGCAGCACCTCTGGCGCGACCGGGCGCTGCGCGCACAGCCGCACGACGTCGAGCTCGTTGAGCGCCGGGTTGTCGAGCAGGATGCGCACCACGTCGGGGTGGGAGTCGCGCAGGGCGCGGTTGAGCAGCTCGCGATCGCGCCTGCGCGCCAAGCTCTTGCGTTCCCCCAGCGAGAGCGGACGCCCTTTCTCGGTGAGCGCGCGCCGCAGGGCCGGGTCCAGGGTCATTCCAGCGTCGAGCAAGGGGCGCTCAGGATCCGCGGACGCGATCGTCACGGGCGTCGACTCGGCCGGCTCTTCCAGCGCGCCCGCACCCAGGAAGCGCGCCAGCGCGATCTGCCCGCGCGCATCGGCGAAGCAGGCGATCGCGCGTTTGCGACCAGCCCACTCCGGATCGGCCATGGCCATCGAGATTCGCAGCAGGAGCCGCCCGTAGGTCTCCTCTTTCTGCTCTGTACGGGCCAGTACGACCGTGAGCACGTCTGCGGCGCGGGCATCGCCCAGCCGCTGGAGCTGGTCCCGCACCCAACCCACCTGAAGCGCGGCGTCCCTGAGTCCGGACACCGTGCGCGCCCAATTGGCAGCTACGTCGCGTGCGGCGGGGCCCTGGTTGCTTGGCATCGAGAATGCTCGCTTACACGCCTGCGCGGAGAGCGCGCTCCGGCGACCGCCGGTGCTTGACCGCCCGTCCGTTCACGCGCTACGTGGAAAAAGGTTCACCCATGCTTGACCCCGATGTCCAGAGCGCGAACCCGCGTGTAATCAAGCGCTACGCGAATCGTAAGCTCTACGACACGCGCTCCAGTCGCTATGTGACGCTGCCGCAAATTGCCGAGCTCGTGCGCTCCGGTGAGGACGTGCAGATCATCGACAACCGCACCAAGGAGAACCTAACTGGGGTCACCTTGGCCCAGATCATCTACGAGTCGGAGAAGAGCTCCGAGGAGTCTACACGCCAGGGGGCCAAGACCCTGCGCGACATGATCCAGGCGCGCGGTGAGAAGCTGCTCAGCTCGCTGCGCGAAGGCCCCGTGGGGCGCTTCCTGCCCAGTGCTGCGGACATCCCTGACCTGCGCGAGCTGCGGGACACCCCGCGGCGCGTGGTGGCCCCTGCGGTCGAGGCGCTCGAAGAGCTGCACCGCCGCGCGGACGAGAAGATGCGCACGGTCATCGGCTCGGTGCTGGCGCCACTGCGTGAGTTGTCTCACGAAGTGGCCCGTTTGCAGGCGCGCATCGAGGAGCTGGAGGCCCGGCTCACCCGTCGCGTCGAGAAGCCGCTCGAAAAGAAGCCCGAGCCGCCGGCCGCCCCCAAGCTCTGACCCCGTCCCGGCCGGCGGGACGAGCCGGAATAGATGGGGCACACTTGGGGTTGTGGCTTGAGACGGGAGCCGCTCCACATGGTTTTTGGGTTTCGAAAGAGCAAGCCGAGCAAGACCGACGGCAGCTTGGCGTTCCAAGAGGCGGCGCTCGAGCACCTCGACGTGCTCTACGGTGCGGCGATGCGGCTCACGCGTGACACCAACGAGGCGCAGGACCTGGTCCAGGACGCCTTGGTGCGCGCGTACCGCTTCCAGCACCACTTCGAGCCCGGCACCAACCTGAAGGCGTGGTTGCTGCGCATCCTGACCAACACGTTCATCAATCACTACCGCCGCCACGCCCGTGAGCGCCGCGTGTTGGACACCGAGGAGGGCACTCCCGTCGGCGACGGCGTGATGAGTCGCGCCGCGATGCGCGGCCTGACCGATTCCACCGCGGTCGCCCAAGAAGGCCTGTTGCGCAACGAGATCTGCGAAGCGCTCGACAACCTGCCGGAAGACTATCGGCTGATGATCGTGCTCGCGGATGTCGAAGAGCTCTCCTACAAGGAGATCGCCGAGACCGTGGGTGTGCCGATCGGCACCGTGATGTCGCGGCTTCACCGCGCCCGAAAGATGATGCAAAAGCAGTTGATCGAGCAGGCCGTGCTGATGGGGATCGTGGCTCCCGTCGAGCCGGAGGCGCCCGTCGAAGACGTGATCGACATGCAGAGTTTCCGCGCCCGCAAGCAGGGGGCTGCCGGATGAACTGCTCTGCTGTCGAGCGCTGTGTTGACGCCGTGATCGACCAAGAAGTCGACGCGAGCACCCGTGTGGCCATCGAGGCGCACGTGGCGAGCTGTAGCTCCTGCAAAGATCGCGTGGACTTCGCGCGCTGGATGAAGTCGCGCATCAGCCAGGACGGCAAGCTCGCTGCACCCGCGGCCCTGCGCGAGCGCGTGGCCGGTGCCCTGGCAGCCGAAGATGGCGGCCCTCGCTTTGCGCGGCTCGACGCCAACTGGATCACCACCGCGGCGGTGGCCGCGATGGCGCTGGTGGTGTTCGGCGTGGGTGGCGTGATGCAGCTGAAGGGGCCGCACGTGGCGGCGCGGCTGGCACCGTTGTTCGAAGACGTGGTGCGCGCGCACACGCGCTCGTATCCGGCGGAGGTCGCGCGTCGCGACTTGGTCCCGGCGTACTTCGCGGGCAAGGTCGACTTCGACGTGCACTCGGTGGATTTCGGAGATCCGGCCGTGCGCTTCGTGGGAGCACGCCACGCCGAGGTCGGCGGACGCCATGCGGTCACGCTGCAGTACGAGTCGCGCGGTCGCAAGATGACCGTGGTCGCGTTCCGCCCGCCCGCTCGCTCGCTCGATGGTGAAGTCGCGCAGCGTGCAGCCAGCGGTGGTGGTCGCGAGCTGCGCTACGTGCGCGTGGGTGGGCATTTGGTGCCGCTGATGGAGCAAGGCGGAGTGGTGTACGCAGTGGTCGGTGACGAGCCCGAAGAGGGTATGCGCCTGGCCGGACAAGCGTCGCTGCACTGAGCGCGTGTAAGCGCGCCGCGCGCGAGCACGCTTCGCTCGCGCGCATGAGCGCGCGCTTCGCGCCTGCCTGCGAAGCGCTTCCGATCCGACGCTTCGCTCCGGCGCTGTACGCGTTGACACGGAACGCGCGTCACTCGTATCCTGGAAGCTGGCTTGCATAACCACCTGCCACGCGGCCCGCGGGTTTCGCGTCGCACGCAAGTCGAGTTTCGGGGCTGATCACAGGGAGCGGCGATGGCCCAGCGGGTAATCGTGTTCGAGAAGGACGCGAGCTTCGTGCGAGAGCTGGAAGAGGGCTTCGGGCGGCTCGGCCTCACGGTCGAGACGAGCCGTGATGCAGAGGCTGCCATCGCGCGGGTGCGCGAAGGCGAGGTGCGGCTGATCCTGATCTCGGTCGACGCCATGGGCACGCCGGGCGAGGCGTTCCTGGTCTGCAAGCGCTTCAAGAGCGACGACGATCTGGCCAAGGTTCCGCTGGTGATCATGGGCGGCGCGCAGCACGCGGAGTCGTTCGAGTCGCACAAGAAGCTCAAGAAGCGGCGGGCGGACGAGTACGTCCAGCTGCCCGCCACGTTCTCGTCTCTGCTGTCGCAAATCGCGCCCGTCACGGGGCTGAGCGAGAGCGCAAGTGGCGACGATGTGCCGCTCGACCTGGAGGACGACGGCGTGCACTTCTTGGAGCCCGAGGAGCTCGAGGGGGGCGCCACGCGCGCAACGCCATCGCAGCAGTCCGACATGGTGCAGGACGAGGACATCGACGCGTTCGCGGACAACGCGTTCGGCGAGCTCCTGCGCGACGAGGACAAGCCCAAGCCCGCCGCGGAGCCCCAGTTCGTGGCGGCCTTGCGCAGCGAATCCCAGGCCCCCGAGATCGACCGCGCCGAGATGGAGCGCTTGCGCGACGACGCCGCCATCGCATCGCGACGTGCGAGCGAAGCGGAGCAGCGCCTGAATGAGTTCTCGGGTCAGCTCACGGAAGGGCAGCGCAAGCTGGCCGATGCGGAGCTGCGGCTCAGCCAGGCCGAAGCGCGCGCACAAAAGGCCGAGGCCGACCGGATCGCGGCCAAGACCAAGCAAGACGAGAGCGACCTGCGCGCCGAGGCCGCCGAGCGGCGCCTCAAGGAAGCCGCGGCGGCAGCACCGGTGGCCGCGCCGAGCGCGCCCGGCATCTCCAGCCGCGATTACCTCGACCTGCGCGAGCAGCTCAACCGCAAGGACAAGGAGCTGCTGGCGTTGCGCGACGAGGTCACGCAGCGCGACCGGCAGCTGCTCGACGCCAGCGATCGCTCGCTGTCGCTGGAGCGCGCGCAGGCTGAGCTGCAAGACAGCGTCGCAGCCGCGCAGCGCCAGCTCGAGGAGTCGCAGGTCAAGGTCAAGGCGTACGAGGTGGATCGCGAGGCCGTGACCAAGCGCCTGGAGGACTTCCGCGGTCGGTTGGCGCGCGCCGAAGACAAGGGCAAGCGCGTCGAAGACGAACTGGAAGCCCTCAAGGTTAGCAGCGGCCGCGAAGTCGCGGACCTCAAAGCCGCGCACGGCCAAGCCATCAGCGCGCTCGAGCAAACGGCGGCCAGCGATGCCGAGCGGCTGCGCACCAGCCATGCCGCCACCCTCAGCGAGCTGGAGGGACGCCTTTCGCGCGAACTGGCCGAGGCCAACAGCGCGCGCGAGAACCAGCTGGCAGCCCTGCGCGCGGCGCAGGAGAAGTCGGCCTCGGAGCTGCGCGCCAGCCACGAGCGCGAGCTCGAGGACCGGCGGCGTGCCCACGAAGCCGAAGCCGAGGAGCGCCGCAAGGCTGCCGAGGCGGCGCTCGCGAGCGCCTTGGCCGAAGCCGCGTCGGAGCGCAGCCGCGCCCTGGAAGCGCTCGGCAACGAGCGGACCGAGGAGCTGGCCCGCCGCCTGGCGGATGCCGAGCGCGCCAAGAACGCAGCCTTGGCAGGACTGCAAAGGGACTTTCCAGCACAGTGGGATCCGAAGCTTGGAATTCACGTGACTTGAAGTCG